>RRZU010834846.1_pt1 | contig 14405 bp, 9 predicted proteins | sample 2165561 | NCBI WGS metagenome assembly RRZU01 (sample SAMN10456909, study PRJNA506462) | wastewater metagenome | isolation source: wastewater sludge | place: USA: Moscow, Idaho
ATGAAGAGGAGGCGCCTTTACGCGAGCGCGTCGAGGAACTGGAGGAGGCGATCAATCGCGAGTTCCTGACGGCTGCGGAGAAGGCCCAGGTCGCGGAGTTGCAGCGCGAGCGAAGCGTGGTCGCGGTCGGTGACGTGCCGTCGGAGTCGGGGTCTGAGCGTTGGGTGACGCTCATGAAGTCTCTCAGCTCGCTGTACGACGAGGCGCGTCAGCGAGCGCGAGAAGCGAGGCATCCGTTGTACGCCGAAATGCTGCAGATCGATCAGCGGATCGCAGCCATGCGCTCGCTGTACGACGCGGATGTGACCGCCTACGCCGACTCTTACCGCGAGACTGTTCGGCAGCTCCTCAAGGCGCGTGGCGTCGACCACGTCGAGTTCGTGGAGGTGGATGGCTCACACGACCAGCCGTGGCAGCTCGTCGTCGACCTGGTCGACGAGGTCACATCGGAAGCCAGACGGACCGTGCCGCTCCCGATGACTGGGCGTCCACCTGTCAACCGTGACGATGTTCGGGCCGAGGTACTCGCGGCGGGCGTCGGGTACGCCGCGCGTCTTTCGGCGACGGGTGTCGGGCGGCTGCTGGGGTGGCGCAGGGACGACGAGGGGTAGCGATGTTCGGGCAGGGTCACGGTTGGCGAGAGCGTCGGCCGTGGCCGCGCGTGCGGTTGGTACGCTCATGCCGAGCCTGGCGTGAGGAGGCGGGATGGCGGATCGGCGATCGCGGGGGAGCGAGGTGCCTGAGGATCAGCCAGCCCTGGACTTGTTGTGGGGTCTCCCGGACGCCGAGGCTGAGGCCCGCGTTGTTCGCCATGGTCGACCAGCTGCCCGCGCCGTCGATGTTGAGCAGCCAAGCCTTTTCGACGATTTCGGAGGTGTCGATGAACAGGTACGGCCTGCTGGCCCTGGAGCAGTGGAGTCGGTACATGCCGACCCGGTTCGCGGAGTTGGAGGATCCGGAGGGGTTCTTCGCGGAGCTGGGGGAGACGATCGAGCAGCAGGTCGTGGGCCTGGTCGAGGAGCTGGAACGTCAGCTGACGCCGACGGAGGACTACCTGCGCCGAGTCGGCGAGTTGAACGCGGTGAGGCGTCAGGCCGAGGAGAGCGTGCTGCAGGAGCTGGTGTACAGCCAGATCGTCGCGGAGCCGTCGTCCGACCTGGAGACCCGGCTGGACGAGGCGTTGAGCGTCCTGCCGACGCCGGAGATGCTCCAGAGGTCGATCGATCAGGTTTGGGAGTGGGCGGAGGAGACGCGGGACGCGGATCTACGTCGTCAGGACGAGACCGAGGTGTATCTGAGTCTGGAGGACCAGGAGACGGTCGACCGGTTGACGCGCCTGTTGGCGCTGGTCCAGGTGCCGGCCGGGTTGAGCGAGGACGAGCTGACGACGAGGATCGGGCAGCTGGAGGCCGCAGTGCAGCAGAACCGCTAGAGCGGTTCCGGCCGACGAGTATCGAGGACCTGGCGCCGTCGGGGGCGAAGGCCCGGTATCGGGCCAACGTTGACGCGATCAGGCTCGTGCAGCAGCTCGACGTCGAGGACCGCTCCGCGACGGTCGACGAGCGCCAGGTGTTGGCCCGGTGGTCGAGTTGGGGAGCTATCCCGCAGGTCTTCGACGACGCCCATCCGGGCTGGTCGACGGAGTACGCGGAGCTGAGGTCTTTGCTCGACGACGCGGCGTATGGTGCGGCCCGTCGGACCACGATCAACGCGCACTACACGGCGCCGGAGATCACCCGTGAGATGTGGTCGGCGTTGGAGCAGCTCGGGTTCGACGGGGGAGTCGTCCTCGAGCCGGGCTGCGGTTCCGGCACGTTCATCGGCACGGCGCCGGACAGGGCGTCCATGATCGGCGTCGAGCTGGACCCGACCACTGCCCGGATTGCGGCGCGGCTGTACCCGGACGCCGACGTCCGGGCGGAGTCGTTCGCGGACACCAGGGTTCCGGGTGGCGTCGACGCCGTCGTCGGGAACGTGCCGTTCGGTGACATCCGCCTGCATGATCCGCTCCACAACGCGGGCAATCACTCGATCCACAACCACTTCATCATCAAGAGCCTGGCCACGACTCGTCCGGGCGGCCTGGTGGCCGTCGTCACGTCGCGGTACACGCTTGACGCTACGAATCCTGCGGCCCGTCGTGAGATGCAGGCCCTGGGCGACCTGGTGGGCGCCGTGCGGCTCCCGTCGGGTGCTCACCAGCGTTCTGCCGGCACCGAGGCCGTCACCGACGTCCTGGTGTTCCGTCGACGAGCTGATGGCCAAGAGCCGGCCCCGTTCGACTGGGAACTCACCACCCCAGTCGACGTCGACCAGACCCAGGTTCGGATCAGCGGCTACTTCACGGCGCGGCCTGGCCAGGTCCTGGGCCAGCTGGGCCTGGAGCACGGCATGTACGGCGCCGACACGCTCGTCGTGCGCACCGACGACCCAGCCCGCACCCCGGAACTGCTCCAGGACGCCCTGAGCGCCGTCGTGGCGCGTGGACAGGAGCTAGGCCTCACATTCACCCCAGTGAGCGCGGAGCAGGCCGCGGACCGCGTTGCGGAGGTCGAGCGGTCCACCCAGTTGTGGGACGGCACGATCGTCGACGTGGGCGCTGACGTCGGCTTCCAGATCGTCGAGGCTGGTCAGCTGACCGAGCTAGCGGTCCCGAAGACCCGGCACGCGGAGCTGAGGGCTCTGCTCGGCTTGCGCGACCAGGCCCAGGCACTCCTGAGCGCGGAGGCGACAAGCCGGGAGGACACCCCCGAGCTGGACCAGCAACGCGACGAGCTGAGGAACCTCTACGAGGGTTATGTTGAGCGGTTCGGTCCGCTCAACCGGTTCACGCTGAGGCCGACGGGCCGCGACAAGCCGGTGGCCGATCCGTTCACGGGCGAGCAGCTGGTCGACGCCGACGGCCAGCTGGTGACCGAGCCGGGCATGGCGAGGATCACGCCGCCGGTCATGACGTTGCTGCGCAAGGATCCGCACGGCGCCGTCGTGATGGCGCTCGAGGTGTTCGACGACGTCGAGCAGACCGCCCGGCCGGCGTCGCTGCTGGTCCAACGCGTGGTCGCACCCCGCCCGGTAGCACAAGGGGCTGACAATCCCTCCGAGGCGGTCGCGCTGTCGATGGACCGGGTCGGCCGTGTCGACCTGCCGCTCGTCGCCGGCTTGCTGGGCGTCGACGAGACCGAAGCTCGGACGCAGCTCGGCACCCTGGTCTACGACGATCCCGCCAGCGGCACGATCATGCCGGCACCCGAGTATCTCTCCGGCGATGTGCGCGTCCGGCTCGACCAGGCCGAAGCAGCTGCACGGCAGGACGCCCGCTTCCAGGTCAACGTCGACGCGTTGCGCCTGGTGCAGCCCGAACCGGTGGGGATCGATGAGATCCAGGCACGTCTTGGCAGCGTGTGGATCTCGCCCGACGTTCACCGCCAGTTCCTCGCGGAGATCCTGCACGACACGAGCGTCCAGGTGGAGAACCCGCTGCCGGGCCGGTGGGAGATCAAGGGACGCCGCTACGGCATCCTGGCCACCTCCGAGTGGGGCACATCGGTGATGGCGGCGACACAGATCGCCGAGCACGCGATGAACCAGTCCCGCATCGAGGTCAGGGACCGCATCGAGGGCCCGGACGGGCGTCCGGTCGAGGTCATCAACCCGGTCGAGACCGCGGCCGCGCAGGCCAAGGCGGAGGCGTTGCAGGAACGGTTCGCGGAGTGGGTGTGGGAGGACCCGGCGAGGGCCGCGCAGCTCGCTGAGGTTTACAACCGCCGCTTCAACAGCATCGTGTTGCGTGACTACAGCGCGGCAGGGGAGCACCTGACCACGCCCGGGCTGGCTGAGACCATCCAGCTGCGCCCGCACCAGCGTGCGGCCGTCGCCCGGATGATCGCCGAACCCGCAGTTGGCCTGTTCCACTCGGTCGGCGCCGGGAAGACGCTGGAGATGGTCGTCGGTGCGACCGAACTCAAGAGGATGGGGCTGATCAACAAGCCCTGCATCGCCGTGCCCAACCATATGCTGGAGCAGTTCTCCCGCGAGTGGTTGCAGGCATATCCGCAGGCCCGTGTGCTCGCCGCTTCGTCAGACGACCTGGGCAAGGACCAGCGCCGGCTTTTCGTGGCCCGGGCTGCCACGAACGACTGGGACGCGATCATCTTGACGCACGGCGCCCTGAAGAAGATCGGCGTCTCTCCGCAGGCCGAGGCCGACTACATCAGCCGCCAGCTCGACGAGCTGCGCGTCAGCCGGGACGCCGCCCGCGCGGCGGGCTCGATGAGCGTCAAGACGATCGAGAAGGCCGTCGCCCGCCTGGAGGGAGATCTCCGGAAGAAGCTCGACACCCCACGCGACGACGGCGTCAGCTGGGAAGACACCGGAATCGACTATCTGATCGTCGACGAGGCCCACACGTTCAAGAACTTGGCGACGCCGTCGAACATTCGGGACGCGGCGATCGAGGGCTCAGCGCAGGCCAGCGACCTGCACATGAAGCTCGAGTTCCTGCGGGGCCAGCACGGCGATCGGGTGGCGACCCTCGCTACCGCGACCCCGTTGGCGAACAGCATCACCGAGGCCTACGTCATGCAGCGCTATCTGCGCCCGGACCTGATGGAGGCAGCGGGTGTCACCAGCTTCGATGGCTGGGCCGCGACGTTCGGTGAGGTCGTCACGGAGATGGAGATGGCGCCCGCCGGCGGATTCCGGTTGAAGGACCGGTTCGCGAAGTTCACCAACGTCCCCGAGATGTTGCGGATGTGGCATGTCTTCGCTGACGTGAAGATGCCCGACGACCTGAAGCTGCCTGTGCCCGCGATCGCGCCACGAGCCAGCGACGGACGCCGCGAGCCCGAGATCGTTGTCCTCGATCCGACACCCGAACTGTCCGACTACATCGCCAAGCTCAGCGATCGCGCCGAACTCGTCGCGAGCCGGGCCGTCCCGGCCTACGAAGACAACATGCTGCTGATCTCCGGCGACGGAAGGAAAGCCGCCCTCGACATGCGGCTCGTCGACGCCGAGTCCCTGCCCACCGGGCCGGTCAAGCTCGACGCCGTCGCCCGCCAGATCCTCAAGACCTGGAACGCCACCCGAGACAACGAGTACCTCGACCCCACCGGACAGCCCTCCGAGCTGCGAGGCGGCCTCCAGCTCGTGTTCTGCGACCTCGGCACACCGAACCCTGATCGGTGGAACGCGTACAGCGAGCTGAAGCGCATCCTGGTCAACGACGGCATGGATCCCGCGTCGATCCGGTTCATCCACGAAGCCAAGACCGATCGGGAGAAGGCGTCCCTGTTCGCGGCCGCGCGCTCCGGTCACATCTCCGTGCTCATCGGCTCCACCGGCAAGATGGGCGTCGGAACTAACGTGCAGGACCGCATCACAGCGATGCACCACGTCGACTGCCCATGGCGTCCGGCAGACCTGGAGCAGCGCGACGGCCGCGGAGTGCGCCAGGGCAACCAGAACCCTGAGGTCGCGGTCTACCGCTACGTCGTCGAGGGCAGCTTCGATTCCTACAGCTGGCAGACCGTCGCGCGGAAGGCACGTTTCATCGCCCAGGTGATGCGCGGGAAACTCGACTCCCGCGAGATCGAGGACGTCGGCGACACCGCCCTCTCGGCCGCCGAAGTCAAAGCCCTCGCGAGCGGGAACCCGTTGTTGCTCGACAAGGCGAACGCCGACACCAAGCTCCAGTCGCTCCGCCGACAGGAGACCGCCCACAAACGAGCCCAGGCCGCGCTCGTCTACACCCAGCAGACAGCACTCGAGCGCCGCACCACGATCGGCACCACCATCGACACGCTCACCGCCGCCGAGCAGCGCACCATACCCACCGCCGGAGACGCGTTCCGCATGCAGATCGGCCGCAGCACCTACACCAGCCGCGCCGACGCCGCCAAAGGCCTCGCGCTCTGGGCACTCGACAATCCCGGCGCCCTCTACTCCCACCGCAGCAGCCGACCGACACCCGTCGGCACCATCGGCGGCCACACCCTCACCGCACACGCCGAGCAAGTCGTGCGCGCCGACTGGACCCGCGAGACCGTCGTCAAGCTCAAGCTCGACGGCGTCCCCATGAGCACCAGCAGCGTCAAACCCGACGAACTCACCGACGCCGGCGTCGGCACCATCCGCACCATCGAGAACAAGGCCGGCGCGATCGCCAAGAACATCGCGACCCTCCGCACCGAACTCGACGACAACCAGCGCGTCCTCGACGACGCCACCGCCCGCATCGGGCAACCCTTCACTAAAGCCGCAGAACTCGACCGCGCTGCCGCCGACGTCGAAGCCATCGACGCCAAACTGGCGCTCCTCGCCCGAAGGACCGAGGCTCCGCAGACGACGACCACGCTCACCGACGCCGCAGGCCGACCAAAGGTAGCGCCGGAGCCAGTACCTGCGTGGCGGGCGTCCTTCCCAGCGGCTCCAGATCCTCAGGCCCAGCGAGACGCTGGTGCGAGGCCCTATGTCCCGCGTGCTGGTTCAGCTCAACCTGGTATCGAGCGCTAGCGGTCACGCTCGACGCTCTCGACGGCCGAAGCCCATACCCAGCACTCGTACCGGCGACCATCAGCATCCCGCCACTCCACCAGAACTGCCCGATCGGTCCAAGCGATGGCCATCGCGTCCGTCTCGATTGGGGTCTCTGGAAAACGGACCCAAGCTCGCACCGGGCGGGGTCGCTCAGCCCTGTGTACCGGTCGGGTCTTCACCTGACGTTCGTCCTCACTGAGGCTGATTGGCTGCGGCCGAGTGACCATCTGGACGATTCGTCGATCGATCTGACGAGCAACGCTCGCGTGCTTACTGCTGCCCATGCGAGACATGATGCCGGTGACCACCGACAGAGCACGGCTACTCCCGGAGACCGTCGCGACGTCGATGGCGGAGATGCAGCCCTGTAGTTGCAACCGAAGGTCGTCGTCGGCGTACTCGGCTAGGTCTGCCCAGTCTTGCTTGAGGTGCGTGGACATTCTTTCGTCCTGACCCCCTTAGAGGCCCAGATACGACGGCCACCAGCCTGTCAACCCGGAGGGATCGGAGGAGCGAGTTCTTGGCGCGAAATAAGCGGAGGGAGGAACGACCGGAGCGCGTGCCAAGAACTCGTGGGGGAGAGGCCCACGAAGTGGGCTTGACGGGCTGGTGGCCGTCGTCACGATGGGGGCCGGGGGTCAGGGAGCGGTCGTGTCGCTGGACGACCTTGAGGCCACGGTGCGTCGTCGGACTCGCTGCTTCTTTGCTGGCTCATCGAGGCCAAGCTTGCGCAGCTCCTCGGCCGACCATCCGTCGGAAAGCGCCGCCCGGTAGGCCTTGGCGTCGGCGAGCTCGGCTGAGCCGATCTGCTCATGCAGGGACGCAAGTTCCTGCCGTGCAGCGACGAGCGTTCTCACCGAGTTGATGCGGCTGTCGAGCAGCTCGCGCGCTCGTGATTCAGTGGCCTGTGCGTCGAGTGTGGATGCCATGGCATCCAGCCTAGTGGGTCATCGATGTCCGAGTGAGGTGGCCACGGTGCTACCACCCCGGTCGTAGGGCCGGGGCAGTGAATCGGAGTCCCAGACGGAGCAAGCTATATGATCCGGTGCCCGGATCAGCTTCTATCGTCTACACTGGCCGTAGACGTGTTTCCGCCTGGGCGGAAGCGCTGCGCTAGGCAGGAGGTGAAGGCAGATGCCGGAGGAGACGAACGGCCAGCGCCCCGGGCACTCGACACGACGTCGCCGCGTCGAAGGCGGCCGTCACCACCGGCATGTCGTGCGAGTGACGCCAGAGGAGGAAGCACAACTGCTCACCCTGGCTCTCCGATACCGAGTGAGCGTGCCGAAGCTTCTCGTCGATTCGGCGCTCGCGGGTGGCAGCGAGGCGGCAGCGGAGAACGCGAGTGTTCGGAGCGCGCTTGTCGCAGAGCTGTTCGGGATGCACCGCCTCCTCGCGAACATCGCGAACAACGTGAACCAGATGACGAAGGCGGTGAACGCTACCGGTAATCTGCCGCCCCAAACCGCGGACGTGCTGGCCGCTGTGCGTCGGACAGCGGAGCGGATCGACGCGGCAGTGGACGGACTGTCATCATGATTCCGAACGTCGTTCGCGGGGACCGAATGGGCGGCCTGATGGTCTACCTTGCAGGTCCCGGACGCCAAAATGAGCACACCGAGCCGCACCTTGTCGCCGGCGATCCGGCGATGATGGCCTGGCATGACGACAACGAGCTCAGCCGAGACGCCGCGTTGGCCGTTGCGCGCCATCTTGATCGTCCGAGACGTGCCTACGGCGTGGAGGTGACAGGTGGCCACGTCTGGCACTGTTCGCTCTCGTTACGTGCAGACGAAGGCCGCATCACTGACGAGAAGTGGCGCCAGATCGCGGAGTCGTTCATGTCGAAGATGGGGTTCGACGACGCTGAAGGAACGAAGGGTCCGATGCGGTGGGTTGCGGTGCATCACGGGCTGTCAAGCGGCGGCAACGACCACATACACCTCGTGGTTGACCTGGTCCGTGAGGACGGCACGAAAGCAAGCATCCACAATGACCACTTCCGCGCTCAGACGGCGTGCCGCGAACTCGAATCCGAGTACGGCCTCCAGGAGTTGGAGAGCGCTCAACGCGGGCGAGCTAGTCGTGGATACGACCCCGCGGAGCGAGAAGCTGACGCACGTCGACGTGCCCGGGGAAGCTTTGAAAGTGCGCGGCGAGCGGGAGCGGAAACCCGCACGTGGGAGGGTCTAGACAAGGCCGAGCGTGACGCGCTGATCGCTGACCATCGGCATGCCGATCAGCCACGCTGGACGCTGGCGAGAACCGTGCGCGCGTGTGCCACAGCGGCCGGCGACGAGGCAGAGTTCGTGCGACGGATGCGGCGCCAAGGCGTCCTAGTCCGAGCGCGGTACGCGGAGGGGACGCAGGACGTCATTACCGGCTACAGCGTGGCGCTGAAGCCGGCGCCAGGGGAGAGGCCTATCTGGTACGGCGGAGGACATCTGGCGCGGGACCTGACGCTGCCGAGGCTTCGGGCGGAGTGGCCCGACACGCCTGAGGGTGCAATGAATGCGGCCGCTGAGTGGACGGCCGCACGGCGGGGCCGGCGACCAGTGGCGCCAGGACGTGAAATGCGGGAGCCAGACGCCGCCCTGTGGCGAGACGTAGGGAGAGATCTTGAGCAGTTGCGCGAGCAGCTGCGCTCCGTGCCGATCGGCGACCGCGAAACGTGGGCGAGAGTTGCACGCCAGACGTCGGGCGCCTTCGCTGCCTGGTCTGCGCGTGTTGAAGAATCACCTGGTCCACTGGCTGCGACGGCGGACGCTCTGGCCCGCTCGGCCGAGCTGCGTCGTCGGCCGCCGCGCCCGGAACGGGCCCCGAAGGTTTCGGCATCCGGCGCAGCCCTTCTCCTCATGTCGGCGGCCAAAGGGGGACGCGGAGCCGTAGCCCAGGCTGCGCTACTTCGGCAGCTCGCGAACCTCGCGAAGGCCCTGTACGACATGCATCGCGCGGACCAGGACGCACGCCGTGCAGCTGAGATCGAGCGCGCCATCCGTCGCGAGTTGGCAGCTGTCTCAGCACGTCTTCCCGACCCTGGACCGGTTGGTCACCCGGACGCTGGCGCCGCGGCCGTTGTGCGTACGGCGCGGCAGGCGCAGACCAGCTCGCGTCCGCCAGGGTCTCCAGTACCGAACCCGATCGAGATGCAGCAGCGACGGACGCCGGCGGGCAGGCCGAGTACAGACCATGGAATCGAGCGGTAGGAAAGGGAGGCAGCGATGAGTGCCCACGACAGCGACGGTATCGACGAGGCCCTACAAGGGGTGACACACGTCGCAATGACAGCGGCCGCTCGGATCGGCGAGCAGCTCGCCCGTCTGCGAGAGCAGCAGGCCCGCGACGCCCAGGCCCGTAGCGAGCATGCAGCCCGTGAACACGCGGCGAGGATGACGGCGGAGCGTGAAGCTGCGCGAGCGACCTTCAGCCCGGTTGCAAGGCCGGAGTGGTGGGACAGCGCGACGGCCGAGGAGGTGACGAGGGCGTACGCGACAGCGAAAGCGTGGAGCGACGTCGATCCCGCGGCAGCGCGTGCTGAGCAGCGGATCATCGAGGAAGTGCGAGGGCGCTACGGGGTCGACCTGGCCCGTGAGGGCGAGTCGCCGAACGTCGTTGAGGCGATCGACCGCGCTGACCACGCCCGCGCCCGAGCGGCCGAGGAACGGACCGGAGCACGTGGCGATCGAGCGGAGGCAGTCGCGCTCCTGGCGGCTGCGGATGCGAGCGACCGCGTGGAAGAGGTGCCAGGTATCGATCGGTGGATTGCCGAGGTCGAGGCAGACATCGCGGACCTTGCGCGCCGCCTCAGCGCTTCCGATTCACAAGACGATCACGATCCGTTGGAAGACGCGCTTCACGCGAAGCAGGACGAGCTGACGGTCTTGGTCACCGAGCGAGGCCGGGCGGACGAGGAGAAGCCGGGTCAAGAGACGCGGGAACATGCCGCGCATGCCTACGACAGCGCGGAGCGTCGCGAGGCGATGGCCCACGGCTTCGACCATGTGGAGAACCGAGCAGCCGTCGATGCTCGGGTGCGGTCCGACGTTGCTCAGGCACGGCCGGCCACCGATGCCGTGACGAACGAACAAGGTCGGGTACCAAGGGCGCGGAAGGCCCGGCCTGGCACGCTGGCTGGCCGGAAGGCTCAGCGACCAGGTCAGAGCCGATAAGACGGCCCGTCGGCGTGCCCGTCACGAAACAGCCTGCACGTCCGTCACGAAACGGAGGTAGTTCGTTGAGGTTGGCGATCGCTGATCCGCCGTATTTAGGGCGGTCTCGCCGGTGGTACGGCGATGGTCGCGGTCATGGGGGCGGCCGCGGCCGAGCAGCTGCACACGCGGCCGCCGAACGGTGGGACGACCCGGAGACGCACCGTCAGCTCGTCGCCTATCTGGAGGCGGGCTACGACGGCTGGGTGATCGCTGCCTCGGCCGACAGCCTGGTCACCTACCTACCGGTATGCCCGGACGCCGTGCGCCTACTCGTGTGGCACAAAGGCAACGCGATCCCGTCAGGGTCAAGGATCGCGAGCCAATGGGAGCCCGTCATCGCCCGCATCCCCGAGGGACGATCCGGCCGTACCGCCGGCGCCGCCGTCAGCGACGTCCTGGCCGCCGGCATCAGCTACCGCCACAACTACGTCGGCTCCAAGCCTTACCGCTGGACACACTGGGTTCTCGACGTCCTCGGCTACCAGCCCGACGTCGACGAACTGCACGACCTCTTCGCCGGCAGCGGCGCCGTCGACGTCGCGTCGATGCTCTACGACCCGCCGCCCAGCCAGCAGTGCGCGGCCTGCGGAACTCCGATCGGGCAGAGCCCCACGGGGAGGCGCCGACGGACGTGCTCTGACGCCTGCCGACGACGTCTATCGCGGCGAGAGCGCGCCACCCCTGCGTGAGAGTCCTCCACGGTCCCGAATACGATCGTTTCCGGGACGGGGTCGACCTCGCTATCTAGGAAACCTGTGACAGGTAGTCGACATGGTGCTGCAGCGCCCTCCCGACACCAGATGACGCACTGACGGACCGGACCAGTTGGTCCGAGAGCGTCGACCCGACGAGCTGATGCCCGGAGGCACGACCGTCGCGTTCGATGATGGCCTCGGCCACGACGCGCGGTCCGCCCGTCGACAACAACAGCCGCACTGCACGCAGCTCGATCACCTCGATCACGCAATCGCCCATGGCGACGTTCGGGTCTTGGAGAGAGCCGGTGCCGTCGTCGTAGTCGGTGTTTGCGTCGAGGGCTGCGAAGACGTCATCGAAAGTTGCTGCGGTGCCGTCCAGCTGCAGGGTGAGTTGGTCCAGGTCTTGTGGGCTCATGGCAGTGTTCCTTCCTTGGTAGGTCAGGAACGCTCCCGGCGCCGCGTCAGCGGTGCTTATTACCCAGTTCGCTCAAGCATGTCGGAGGAGCTCCATAGGCTGGCCCGCATCGCACCTGTCCCCACCGATCCATCGTCGCGTGTGTCAAATCTGATACATTCCAGGGGATTGCCCGACCGCCCTGGTCGGCCGGCGGACCGAGAGGACAGAAGACATGGCAGAGGGTTACACGCTGCGGTGCCCCATCAGGGGCATCTTGAAGGTCTCTGGTCGAAGCAAGGACGGCTTGACGGCGACCGAGGAGCGCTATCGAATTGAGGCCTTGCAGCACCTGGTCGACGAGGGCTATCCAGTAGCCAACTTTGTCGTTGAACCCGTGCTGAAGCGTTTTGGCAACGCGGGGAGGAACAGCTTCCGGGCTGATTTCGCGGTGCTGGACGTCCCAAACGAGCCTGGGCACAACGAGGACTGGATTCTTGAGCATGCCGTCGTGCTCGGAGAGGTCAAGCGAGACAACGCGGATGCAGCGGCGGCAACGGCTTTTCAGGTCAAGCCCATGCTCGATTTCGCGAGGAACAACTCCTGCGTTGCCGTCTACTGGGACAACGTCGACCAGAAGGTGTTTTGGCGCGAAGTCGACAAGGACGGCGTCGTAACAGACCACGAAGGCCCCATCGAGGTTCTGCCAGGGTTCGGGCACGCACCGGGTGCCAAGACGTTGGTGCTGAGCGATCTTCGGACCGATGTTCCGCTGCGAGACATCTTCGTGCGTATCGAGAACACCTTGCACGCGGCCTCCATCTCGCCGACGAAGCGATTCGGCTTGATGATGCAGCTGCTGCTCGCCAAGATCTACGACGAGATCTCCGCTCAGAACACGGGCGGCACGTTGAAGATCCAGGACTACCGCTCGCTCAAGATGAGCAGCGCTGCCGCGACGAGCACCTACAAGGCTGCGGCTCAGGATGCGGTGAACTACTACAAGCACCACCTGCCTGAAAAGGTCGCGACGGATCTACCCGTGCCGGATGCGACGTTCTTTGACGTGATGAGCATCTTGGCGCCCTACCGGGTCACCTCGGCTGCTCAGAACGTGGTGCAGGACTTCTACATGTACTTCGCTCGGGGGCTGTACAAGTGGGACCTCGCGCAATACTTCACCCCACCTGCCGTCACTCGCTTCATCGTAGACATCCTGTCGCCGGATTGGCACGAGGACGTGTTGGATCCCGCCTGCGGCAGTGCCGACTTCCTGACTGCAGCATTCCGCCGCGGTGCTGATGCTGGATTCCAGGGCTACGCAGACAAGATCTGGGGCAATGATCTGTCGGGCGAAGCCGTCCAGGTAGCGATTCTCAACATGGTCCTCAACGGAGATGGCAAGTCCAACATCAAGCAGGTGAACTCGCTCGAACAGGTGAGTGCCCAAGAGGGCAAGTGGGACATCCTGGTCTGCAACCCGCCATTCGGATCTCGAATTGTCGAGAAGGACCAGAAGATCCTGAAGAGCTTTGACCTTGGTTCAGCGGGCTTCCGGCGACCAAAGTCCGCCGCCAAGGGCGAGGCGTTGCGCTCACAAGAAACGGGGATCCTCTTCGCAGAATTGTGCGTCCGGCTCGCGAAGCCCGGAACAGGTCGGGTCGCCCTTGTCGTGCCCAACGGATACCTCGGCAACACCTCAACCAAGTACCTTGAGCTCCGCCGATGGCTGATTCGCCAAGCCCACGTCGCTGGCATTGTTGGCCTGCCACGCTTTACGTTCAAGGGGTCGGGCGCTGACGTCTCCGCGAGCATCATCTTCCTGGAGAAGCGTGACACACCGCTCGCCACCCTCCCGAAGGCGGACAAGCGGTCTGTTGCCGTTCAGCTGATCGACAACGTGGGCTGGTCAACTGGTGACAAGAAGGCAGCACCGACCTACGTTCGAGATGATGAGGACGGGACCCTCGTTCTCGATGACATGCAGCAGCCGATCCTGCTTTCGGATTTTCATACTGCGTTGCGTGACATCGCCGACAGTGAGGCGGCCGCCGACTTCCCGTGGTTGGCCCGCGTCCCTGGATCTCAAGCACTGCCCTCCGGCAACGGCTTCGCCGTGAGCATGCAGGAGATCCTCGATGATCCTCACCTCACGCTCGACCCCAAGTTCCTCTCTCAGAAGCGCCGCGCGATCGTCGATCAGATCAAGGCTGTTGACCACTTCCGGCTGGGCGACGTAGTGGACTTCCTGCCAGAGTTGCGCGATAGCCAAGGCCGTGTCGTCGAGCTGGACTCGAAGAAGCAGTACCACTACGTCGAGCTGTCTAATGTAGAAACCGGCAGCTACCGAGCTGAGTCATTGCGCGGCTGGCAATTGCCAGCTCGGGCAAAGCACCTGACTGAGCCAGGCGACTTCTATGTCGGGGCCGTCTGGGGCAGCGTCAGGAAGTGGTTCGTCGTCGGAGATTCCGACACGGACGTGATCGCTACGAATGGAATGCACCGAATTCGACTCAAGCCCGGTCACTCGGATCTCGCCTTGGACCCCGTGGCCGGACTGTGCTC
>RRZU013159554.1_pt1 | contig 14405 bp, 12 predicted proteins | sample 2165561 | NCBI WGS metagenome assembly RRZU01 (sample SAMN10456909, study PRJNA506462) | wastewater metagenome | isolation source: wastewater sludge | place: USA: Moscow, Idaho
AGAGGGTGAGTAATCTTTCCTCATATGGTATAATCTCTTTTCTTTCATAGCACTTTTTATTGTCAATAGTATTAACAAAAAATTGGTACTTTTGATGAATGTAAAGTATTAATTATGTCTAATTGTAAAACAATTGTCTGGAGCGAGGAGCTTACTGTGAATGAAGGGAGGATTGATAACCAGCACAAAGAGATATTTGAAATTATAAATAGCTTTGTATTGGAAAATGAGATGAATTCCGGAGCTGCAAAACTGGCAGAGCTTCTTTCTAAACTTACAGATTATAGTTTAGTGCATTTCAAAGAAGAGGAGCACTATATGAAGGTTAACAAATTTCCTCATATTGCTGAACACCGGGCGTTGCACAAATATTACATCAAGAGAGTAGCACTCTTTAATCTTAATTACTCGAACATTATCCCAACAAATTCGGATGAAGTATGCGAATTCTTGATTAAATGGTGGATTAAACACATTCTTGAACAGGACTTTAAGTACAAACTTCATATTGATCAAATACGATGAAAACAGAAAAGCCAATTCATATTGTCTATTTTTCTGATCCGGTTTGCTCATATTGCTGGGGTAGTGAGCCTATTATAAGCCGATTAAAAAGGGAGAGAGGAGATAAGTTTTATATTGAATATCGAATGGGTGGCCTGATGCCGGATTGGAGTATGTTTTCCGGACATCCGGATGGTCCTGCTGTTGTTGGTAAGCACTGGCCGGAGGCCTCAGAGAGAATTGGTTTCAAGATTGATGGAAGTGTATGGGAGACTGACCCGCCCGCATCATCATATCCTCCCTCTATTGCCTTTAAAGCGGCATCGCTTCAGGGAGAGGCTAAAGGGCTGGAATTCTACTTTATAATGAGGGAACTTTTGTTCCATAAAAGAGTTAATATTGCAAAAAGAGAGAATCTGCTCAGGGCCGCAGAGGAATCGGGATTAAATATCCAGGTATTTCTAAGGGATCTTGATGGTCAGGGAAGGGAGCTTTTTGAGGCAGATCTTAAGTTTGCAGCTGACCTTAATGTGGATCTTTTTCCAACATACATAATGAGCTCTCTGTCCGGTAAGAGGGCGAGACTTGCCGGATTTATTTCTTACGACAAACTATCCGCTACAATTGATGAAATTCTTTAGATATCTGTTTTTTATTTAATTAAAAACAGGTATATTAGCAGACAAATCAGATGTTATGATTAAGTTCCGATTCGAATACGGAATGATTCTGATCTATTTGCTGCTTGGAAGTGGATGGATTCTTTTTTCTGATGAGCTTACCGAGTTACTCGCTCCTAATCCTGAAGTAGCAGCACATTTCCAAACATATAAAGGGCTTTTTTATGTTTTTGTAACAGCGCTGCTCTTTTATGGATTCCTTAGGAAGCACTTGCAAAAACTAAGAAAAGCAGAAGAAAAAGCACTTGAGAGTGATAGATTAAAATCCGGATTTCTGGCAAATGTAAGCCACGAGATCAGAACTCCTATGAATGGAGTTATGGGATTTGCTGAACTGTTAAAAGATGAGTCACTTACTAATGAGCAAAGGTTGGAATACATATCTGTAATTGAGAGGAGTGGAGAGAGGATGCTTGATCTTATAAACGATATTGTCAATATTTCTATGATTGATACAGGGCAGGTTAAACTACATTTAAGCAATGTTGATACTTCTGAACTTGTCACCTCTCTTGCCGCTCTCTTTGAGCCGGCTGCTATTGAAAAGGGGGTAAGTCTCAAATTTTCACCATGCAGTGGAGATGGAATGGTTGGTAATTTGCTGTTAGACAGAGAAAAGGTAATTTGTGTATTATCAATACTTATTAAAAATGCTTTAAAGTATACAAGCAAGGGAAGTATTGAGGTTAGTTGCAGAAGAGAAACAGATATTGTCAGGTTTACTGTTAAAGATTCCGGAATTGGCATTCCGGAAGGTCAGCTTGAGGCAATTTTTAACAGATTTGTTCAGGTAAACATGTCTTATACCAAAACTTATGATGGGGCAGGTCTGGGACTTGCAATTGCAAAGTCTTTCGTCGAAATTATGGGTGGTAAAATATGGGCAGAATCTTATCAGGGTAGCGGATCAATTTTTAACTTTACGATTCCGTACAAAACCTCTAAAGATTTAATTAAATAATGCTTTCAAAGTTTAAGCTGAACAATAAACATCTCCCTTTTTATCCATTGTATGATAACCCTGAGAATTTGATTTATTCTCAGGAAGATGGTTCTGTTTATCAAGATTTTAACAAGTTTATAACAACTCCTGAGAATAGAGGTGTTTTCATAGATATCGCTGACAAACTACTGTTTGGTGATAGCGATACAATAAGGATTACATCTTTCTTCTTTTCAGGAGGCAATCTTACTGTAAATTACATGCCATCCAGATATAGTATTTACAAGGGTTTCTCACAGATTAATCATGGTGCTTCTCATGGAGAGGGGCTGGATGTTGGGAGAGTTGGAGAGAGACTCTTGTCAAACCATTGCGGGACAGGGCTTTTTATAGATTGTAAAAGAGGAGGAGAGGGTGATGATGCAGATGACAGAGTGTTGATTGGTATGAGACCAAATTCTAAGATTATTGATACACACCGATTATTTAGAACTTACTCAGCAAGCGGAAGTATAGATTTAACTGATGGATCTCCATTTGATGCTATCATGAGGGAGACGCTAGAGGAGCTAAATTATTCAATAGTTATGGCGAATACTGAACTTGTCTCTTTTGGGTATGATTGTCAGCTTGGATATTTTCAGTTTAGTTTTTTTCACAGAAGTAATCTTACTTTCTTTGAAATTGTGGAGATGGCAAGAGGTGCCAGAGATAATAATGAGTATACATCACTTGATGCAATTACATATTCAGGGACAAAAGCTGAGAGGGCGCTGGATGAAATTTCTGAGATTCCATGGGAGCCGTCTGCCCTCTACTCTTTGATTATTCTTTATTCAAGGATTTTCACCTATGAGAAAATGGATTGGTTCATAGAAGAACTTGAAAATAAATTAATAGCATATAACGATGAGAACAATTACAAAATTTTTGATTAGCCTAGTCATTTCTCTCTCTATTGCTAATGTTGTCTGCGGAGAGGGAAAAGATTTCATAGACAGTATTACTGTTAGGGCTATGAAGAGTTTTAATGTGCCGGGAATTGCAGTTGCGGTTGTGAAAGATGGAAAAATTGTTCATATGAAGGGATATGGTGTTGCTTCAATTGAGACAAAGGCCCCTGTAAATGAAAACACTCTATTTGCAATTGCATCAAACAGTAAAGCATTCACCTCTGCTGCTCTCTCAATTTTGGTAAAAGAGGGGAAATTAAAATGGGATACTCCTGTGTGTGATATAATTCCTGAATTCAGGCTTAGTGATCCATACACAACCCGGGCATTTACAATTAGTGACCTGCTGTCTCACAGGGGAGGTCTCGGTCTTGGTGCCGGAGATCTTATGATATGGCCGGATGGCTCAGACTTTACTACGTCTGATGTTATTTATAATTTAAGATTTCTGAAACCTGCAGCTCCCTTCAGGACAAGATACCAGTACAATAACTTAATGTATATTGTTGCAGGGGAGGTAATCGCAAGAGTTTCCGGTTCAAGTTGGGAGTCCTTTATTGAGGAGAGGATAATGTCTCCTCTTGGAATGACAAGGAGCGCGGGATCGTATAAAAGATTAAGAGATAAAAGTAATACAGCCACTCCTCACGCACCGGTCAATGGAGTAGTCAAGGTTATTGAGATGGAATTAAACTCAATGGCTAATGCTGCGGGCGGGATATACAGCAGCGTGGCTGATATGGCAAAATGGGTATCGGCGCAAATGGGCAAAAGGGAGTATGAAGATACATGGACTCCACATACAATAATTCCGGTAAGGGGAGCCACAACATACAGAACTCACTTTTCTGCATACTCTCTTGGATGGAGAGTAAGTGACGCAGAGGGGTACAAGATAGTTACCCATACAGGCGGGTTATCTGGTTTTCTTACACAGGTGACAATGGTGCCGGAACTGAATCTGGGAATTATTGTATTTACAAATCAGCAATCATCTGAGGCTTTTGTCTCTGTTACAAATACAATACTGGATAAGTATTTCAAGGTTGAAGGTAAAGACAGGATAGCTGAGAACCTTGAAAGATTGAACATCTCCTTGTCTGAGGCAGAGAAGGTGATATCAGATGTTAATAGTGTTGTGGGTAGTGCTAGGGTGAAAATTGACAAAGATTATCTCAAGAGTTTCTGTGGCAGCTACAGGGATAATTGGCTGGGGATTGTTAAAATTGAGCAAGACGGAGATAACTTAAAGTTTGTATCTGCAAGATCTCCAAAGCTGTCAGGTGAAATGAGGTATTATAAGGGCAACACATTTATAGTTAAATGGTATGACCGCTCTTTTGATGCTGATGCTTTTGTTATGTTTACTCTAAATAATCAGGGCTTACCCAATGGCTTTACAATGAAGGCTATATCTCCACTTACAGACTTCAGTTATGACTTTCACGATCTGCTATTTATCAGATAGATTTTTTATTGCTAAATTTGGTTAAATAATAAAAACTTAGATTATGTTTGATTTTCTTGATGCATACCCATACTTACTTCCAATTATTATATTTTTCGGCAGGATTATAGATGTTACACTGGGCACACTAAGAATTATTTTTGTCTCTAAGGGGGAAAAGTACAAAGCTCCTTTGATTGGTTTCTTTGAGGTGCTCATCTGGATTGTTGTGATATCAGAAATTTTTTCAAGAGCTAATGATATGATTGCCTACATCTCTTATGCTGCGGGTTATGCTTCCGGGAATTTTGTGGGAATTATAATAGAACAGAGAATTGCTTTTGGTATAATCCTTTGCAGGATTTACACAAGAAAGAACGGAAAAGATTTGGTCTCAATTTTCAACGCCAACAATTTTGGAGCAACTTTACTTGAGGCAACAGGTTCTGTTGAAAAAATTCAAATAATTGAGACTGTTATTGAGAGAAAAGAGATGAAAAAAGTAGAAAAACTGGTGATAGAATTTGATCCGGATGTTTTCTATGTTGTTGAGGATGTAAGGGTGAAGCAAAGAGGAATTTTTCCAAAGACAAGATCACTTATGTCCAGATGGAGAATAGGAAAATGAATTTTATATTAATCATTATGAAAACAAAATATAGATATTTCTCAGTTTTGTTAACTGCGCTAATTCTTATAACCTCTTGCTCCCAGGTTAATAACAGAGGAGACAGGGACACCTCATACCTGGAGGAGATTGGTATAAGAGAGTTGGCAGATAAATTCAGATCCGGGGAATTGTCAATAAAACAAGTTACAGAAGATTATCTTCTGAGGATAGAGAAATTTGACAAGAGCGGACCAATGCTCAATTCAATAATTTCTGTCAACCCTGATGCAATTAAGATTGCTGAGGAGCTGGAGCGTGAACTTGCTGAAGGGAGAGACAGAGGTCCTTTGCATGGAATTCCTGTAATTCTCAAGGATAACATTGACACCAGAGATTCAATGCCTACTACAGCAGGCGCGATAGTTCTAAAGAACTCTTTTGTAAAGAAAGACAGTAAGATTGCAGAATTATTAAGAGAGGCCGGAGCGATAATTCTGGCAAAGTCAAATTTAAGCGAATGGGCAAACTTCAGAGGCAATATTTCGTCAAGTGGATGGAGTGGAGTTGGGGGTCAAACCAGAAATCCATATATAACTGACAGGAATCCTTGTGGATCCAGCTCAGGATCTGGCGTTGCTGTCTCTGCAAATCTCTGCGCTTTTGCAATTGGTACCGAGACAAACGGATCAATAGTTTGTCCATCCAATAATAATGGAATTGTTGGATTTAAACCTACTGTAGGGCTGTTAAGCCGATCTGGTATTATTCCAATCTCTTTTACTCAGGATACCCCCGGCCCAATGACAAGGAGTGTTGAGGATGCAGCAATAGTGTTAGGAGTTCTTGCTGCTTCCGACTCTGCAGACGCTTTGACTCTGGTTAAAGAGGCAAGGTTTATTCAGGATTATACTCAATTCCTTAACAAAGACGGATTAAAAGGGAAGAGAATAGGATTGCTGACAAATATTGGAGGATTCCACTTTAAGGTAGATTCGCTTATGAGAGGGGTTGTATCTTATCTAAAGAGTGCCGGAGCGGATGTTGTGGAGGTAAATTATCCTTTGGGAGGGGGTGTTAGTGCAGCCTCTTTCCAGGTTATGCTTTACGAATTCAAAGATGGACTTGAAAAATATTTTGCGTCACTTGGGGAGGGTGCTCCTGTTAAAACGCTGGACGAGTTGATTCGGTTTAACAAAAGCGATTCAACAGAACTTAGGTTTTTTGATCAGCAACTTCTGGAAATGGCTGCTCAAAAGGGGACTTTGGATGATGAGGAGTATAAGCAATCATTGGCCTTTATGCAAAAAATGACCAGGGAGCAGGGAATTGATAAAGTAATGAATGAGAACAAACTGGATGCATTAATTGCACCAACAGGGGGGCCGGCCTGGAAGACAGACCTTATAAACGGAGATAATTTTCTGGGGAGTAGCTCCTCATATGCAGCAATATCGGGCTATCCTAACATCACTGTCCCAATGGGTTTTATTGGGGAACTGCCTGTGGGTGTCTCGTTTTTTGGAAGAGCCTGGAGCGAGGCAGAGCTTCTTGCAATCGCTTATGCATACGAACAGGGAACTAAACACAGAAAAGCTCCTCAGTTTCTTAACTCATTCCGATTCAAAAAAAGATGAGATTGAGACTGAAAATTATTGGATTATTATTGGCGGGGAGTTTGCTGTTTCTTGAAACTCCCATTTATGCGTCTGATTACGAAAACTCAAAGATCTCTCTTATTACTTGTTCCGGAGGTAGTGAGTTGTATTCTACTTTTGGTCACAGTGCACTAAGGGTTCAGGATGACTCACTGGCAATTGATGTTATTTTCAATTTTGGGCTCTTTGATTTTAATACTCCAAATTTCTACATGAAATTTCTTCGTGGGAGGCTAAATTATATGCTGGGGATACAGACTACCTCTGATTTTTTATGGCAGTATAACTATGAAGGGAGAGGAGTTGTTGAACAAGAGCTGTTTCTGACTCCATCTCAGAAGAGAGAGATAATGGATCGGCTAAACTTTCTGTATATGCCGGAAAACAGAAACTATCTCTACTCATTTCTACATAAAAACTGCACAACAGAGCTAAGGGATCTTCTTAAGCCTTATATATCATTCCCTGAAGGAAAAGAGGCCTCCACCTTTAGAGAACTTATAAATTCCAATGTGGTTGATTCAAAGTGGACAAGAACAGGGATTAATTTAATTCTGGGATCAAATTTAGATAAGGAAATATCAATATGGGAGGGGATGTTTCTCCCTGAAAAATTGTATAACGGATTAAAATCACTTTCCAAAGAGAGGGAACTATTGCCAAGAACGGATAAATCACTGATTAAGAAAACTCATTTCTTACTATCACCTCTGTTTATCTCATTGATATTTTTTCTGGGATTGGTACTCTCCAGATTTTTCAGAGTGTTTAAGAATCTACAACTTATTTCACTTATCTTTTCTGCCCTTTTAGGCTTAGTGTTGCTCTTGATAATTGTATTGACTGATCATGTGGAACTACATGCTAATTATAATCTTCTTTGGTGTAATCCGCTCTATATTATATTGCTGGGAATGTATCCATATGCTGCTAGATTTAAAAAGAGCTTTCGAATTATGACTGTAGTAATGATGTTTTTTTCTCTTACAGCAGTGATAATATGGTTGAATAAAGTACAGGGATTTCTGCCGGAATATGTTTTTATTCTTGCGTCGCAGGTTATAATGTTAGGAGGTATCAGAACCAAAGTTGATGAAGAGAGCAATTAAAACACTTTCAGTTGCTGTACTACTGGCTTTGATTGTGATAGTTATTGCAATTAGTTGGCTTATTCCGAATTACGCCGTCAAAATTAACTCAGAGATTACCAATTTTTTTTTAACAGACCACTCCTCTGATAAACTTTTAGATCCGGAAGACTTTGGAATTCAAAAGAATGGTATTGAGTATTTCTCGTTGCTCACTCCTGACGGGCTGACAATCTCTGCATTTAGGATATTACCTGTAGATTCTGTTGTTAGAAAGGGGACAATTATTTTTCTTCATGGAATAAGAAGATCTAAGGAGTGCTCTTTTCCAATGGCATCTTTTTTTTCCAAAAAAGGGTATGATTGTTTTGCGATGGATCTAAGGTCGCATGGAGATAGTAGTGGAGACTATATTACTTTTGGAAACTCAGAACATAGAGATGTCTCTTCATTTATTGACTATATTTCAGAAAATTTTGGATTAGAAAACAGGGTTGTGCTATGGGGGCAATCACTAGGCGCTGCAGTTGCTTTTCTGACTGCTGAATCTGATGCCAGGGTTGATGCTCTTATTTCAGAAAGCACATATTCAGATTTTGAAAGTTCGGTAGGTGATTTTTTCTCCTCTTATACGGGCTTTAACAGCCCATTCATTGAGAGAGTCATTATAAAAAGAGTTTCTCGCATGGCTAATTTCAGGCCGGATGATATATCTCCGTTGAAGGCTGCTAAAAATATTCATATACCTGTTTTGATAGTTCATGGAAATAATGATAATAAGATTAATCCGGTTTATGCCAATGAGCTTTTCCTTGGATTAGCTTCCAATAATAAAAGGATTCTGATTATCCCGGGTGCTTCACACCTGGATGTTTGGAATAAAGGTGGAGTAGGGTATTTTGCGGAGGTTGATAAATTTCTTAATACAGCTGTTTTAAATTTTTCTTCTGATGAATGACATTATTAAATGGTTTTTATTGTTTGTATTAACAATGACTCTACCTTTTGCTGCACTTGCAAACAGGGATGATAACAGGAAATTCAATATTGAAGGAAGAGTTATTTCTAAAATAAAGAGAGAGCCACTTTCAAATGTTCAGCTATTAATAAGAGAACTAAATATATGGACTTTTTCTGATAGTGACGGAGTGTTTAAATTTGAATCTATATCGCAAGGAGAGTATACAATTGATATTATTACATTGGGCTACTCATCTGAAACAATATCCTTAAACATAATAAAGAATATCACAGATATTGTAGTTGAGATGAATGAGGAGAATCTGACTATTGATGAGGTTGTAGTGACAGCTGAGACAGGAAAGTCGATAAACACATCATCAGTAATTGGGACAACTGCAATAAGGCATCTTCAACCATCAAGCCTCACAGATATTATGCAACTTCTTCCGGGATCTGTTACTGCAAATCCTACACTGACATCAAAAAATGATATAACTCTCAGATCTGTAATTGATCCGGGGAATAATAATGCCAGAGGGGTAGCACTTTTAGTAAATGGGGTGAGGGTTTCAAACGAGGCCTCAATTTTCCTGGAGACTCCTGCTGCTCTGTTTAACACAATGGATTTCAGGAAATATTCAACTGATAATATTGAAACTGTTGAGGTTTTAAAAGGGATTTTATCTGCTGAATATGGTGATGTTTCTGCCGGGGCGGTTTTAGTAAAAACAAAGGCTGGCAGGACTCCGTTTGAAGTTAGAATAAAGGCAGACCCAAGAACAAAAGCAATTTCATTTAGCAAGGGTTTTTATATGGGCAACAGAAACGGAAGTCTTAATATTGACGCCGATTATGCTATGGCTTTTAAAGATCCTCGTTCTCCTGTTGATGTTTACAGCAGGAGTACAATTGGTATAACCTATTCAAATACATTCAACAGAGGATTGTATCCTTTGAGATTTAACGCCAGACTTAGTGGCTATTTGATTGGGAACAACTCTATGGTTGACCCTGATGTTTCAAAAAGGGATTTTAAAAAGAGAAGAGAGGGAGATATTTCTCTCGCTATATATGGTAACTGGCTTTTAAAAAAGAGTTGGATTACCTCTGTCAATTATAATTTTTCAGGGAGAGTTTCTGTTGAGAAATTCCAGGATTATTCTATTAATAACGGATTGCCTCTTCCAACGACAAATACAATGACAGAGGGTATTTCTGTGGGGAGATATACAGGAGAGCTGGAAGAATTTGACAGACGCAATGAAGATATACCTGTATATATAAACGGAAAAATTAACGGATCCCAGAATGCATATATTGGGAGCCTTCTCTTTAAAAGTATGCTGGGAATTGAGTTTAATTCAAAAGGAAACAGAGGCAGAGGAACATATTATACAGGGAGCACCCCACAGTATTTCAGGGAAAGAAACTACAGTGAAGTTCCTTTTATGAGTGATATCAGTGCTTTTGCCGAGGAGAGGATAACAGGTAAATTGTTTAACAGGAGCTTTGAGGTTAGCGCAGGGATAAGAGTCTCCAAGGTACTGTTAACAGGTTACGATTTCTCTCTTGTAACAGATCCCAGAACAAATTTCAGATACTCAATACTATCACCCGATGGCTCAAAAGTATTCAGATCTGCAACATTAAGGGGAGGATGGGGCAAGCTACACAAATTACCATCTCTAGGTATGCTCTACTCTGCACCTGTATATATTGACAACCCTCTTTTTCAATACAGGAATTCTTTGACAGGAGAGTCACTTGTTGTAATCCAGTCAGAAATTGTTGATCAAAAACTTAATTATAATATCAGGCCTGCAAAATCAAGAAATATTGAACTTGGTCTTGATATGGATATCTCCGGAGTATTTGTAAGACTGACCTGGTTTAACGAAAAACTATCTGATGGGATTACTGCCAATTACTCATATTTAACCTCCTCTTATGACTACTATGATGCTTTATCTTCAGGACAATCATCACCAAAATTCCAGGATGGAAGGGTATGGGTAAAGAATCCTGAGGGTAATTATGAGCAATTAAAATATACAACTTATACTGAATTTAAGCAATTTACCACACCTGATAACAGAGGATTGACCAGAAAATGGGGAGTTGAATATGAGGTTGATTTTGGCAGAATAAGATCTTTAAATACATCTGTTGTATTATCAGGAGCCTATATTAATCACCTCGAAGAGTCGCCCGGGCTCAGAAGAGAATATATCTCTGTTTCTGACCCAATTAATCCTCGGGAAAAATTGCCGTATGTAGGTATTTATCAGTCAAGGCCCAACTATCTTACTGTAGGGGACGGCAGCAGAAGATTAAGTTCGGCACTACATATTGTTACAAATATCCCTTCAGTAAGAATGGTTGTCTCTTTGATAGGACAGTGTATATGGATGAACGACAGATGGAATCTGTACGATAAAGAGAGGGTTTATAAGTTAGATTCTGTCGGAAACAGAGTATTCGGTGACTGGGGAGGAATCAGGAATGAGGAGACAATGTACAGAGATCCGGATTATTATCTGGACAAGAAGGGAACCGTAAGACCTTTCAGTGACTACTACTCATCTGCAGACCCTGATCTTAAGAGAAGACTCAAGACTCTAATCCTCTCAACTAATCAGCCTTACTACTTTCAGAAGTCCGGTTACAGACCCTATTTTATGGCAAACCTCAGAATAACAAAAGAGATAGGGGATATTGCGTCTCTCTCATTTTATGCTAATAATTTTACAAATTCAAGGCCCATAATGAAGCTGAATTCCAGACCTGACGCATCGGGGAGTCGTGTTAATACAGATATTTACTTTGGAGCAGAACTTAAACTTACATTCTAAAGAATCTTATTATGAAAAGAGTTTTATCGGCTTTTATATCATTAATCATAATCCTTTCCGGATGTATGAAAGAGTTGAGGGAAAACGCCTTTTCTGAGGAGTCCCTGAGTTCTGTAATAAATATTGAGGTTGGTATGCCTGCCGGGTATAATTTTGATCTTGACGGAGTATCACTTTTGCTAAATGATCCTGTCTCCGGTCTCAGTTTTTCAGGAAAAACAGATATTGACGGGAAGGCTTCAATTAGAGTGGCTCATGGTTCGTATAGTATTACAGCAGTTGTTAAGTACTCAGAACCAGGTGGGTTAATTTATATATTTAATGGATCTGCAAATAAAGTCAGAGTTACCCCTGCAGATGCAAATGTTATAAATGTGAAAATGGATCTTAATGCATCAGTATCCGGCCAAATAGTTATAAAAGAGGCCTATTACGGAGGTGCTGTAAATCCTCTGACAGGGAAGACATACTCAAATGACAAATATGTTATTTTATATAATAATTCTGATGAGATTGCATATCTCGATTCTCTCTGTTTTGGTATGACAGATCCATATAATGCACCCACTGCCGGGAAATTGTCACCCTGGATAAAACCAGGTACTACTGAACTCAGAGACTCTGTTCCGGCAGTCTCAATGGCATGGATCTTTCCCGGAGATGGAGATGATAATATTCTCAGACCTGGTGAAGAGGTGGTAATTTCCATGAATGCAATTGATCACACAACAATCTCTCCAAATTCTGTAAATCTTGGAAGAGCGGGATATTGGGCTGTATATGACCCAATCCTTACAAAGGGTCAGGCTGCTCCGGAATCAGGTGTAAAACTGCTTAAATGTTTCTGGAAGGTTGGGACATCAAATCAATACTCTTTTTCTCTGGCGAGTCCTGCATTTTTCATATTTACACTTGGCGGTAAAAGCCCGGAGAGATTTGCACAGGATACCTATACATGGCACCCAAATCAACCTGAAAGGAGAACATTTGATTGTCTTATGATAGATAAGAGGCTCATTATAGATGGAGTTGAGTGTTTCAGGGAGGCTACTGATTCTAAAAGATTGAGGCCGGAAATTGACAACGGATATGCAATGACATCAGGAACCGGAAGTGGTCAGAGTGTGCACAGGAGAATGGAAAAGGTAGTTACTGATGAGCTGGGTACAAGAACTCTCTATATGGATACAAATAATTCAACCCTGGACTTTGAAATTAGAAACTGGCCATCTCTTAAAATTAACTGATCATTAGTGTCCACTAAAAATATGGACGATTTTTAAACTTTAAAAATTAAACAAATTTGGTTCGCTAAGATCATCCTGTTCTTTGACATTATTGAAATTAGATTTGTCGTAAAGGTCTTTCAAACTTGCGGTGTCTGTAAGTGATATGCTGAGTATCTGAAGGACTTCGTAAGTAGTTCTTTCTATCTTCATATCGTGTTGGACTATGGCAACCAGACAATATGTGATGATAGCCGAATAGATCTGAATCCGGACGGCATTTTCCGTATCACCCCAGAATTTTTTAATTTTCAGATGCTGTTTCAGCCACTTGAAAAAGAGTTCAATCTGCCATCTGTTTTTGTAAAGATTGGCTACTTGCAAAGCTGTCAGATTTCTGGCATTTGTTAGAAATATGAACTGTCTTTGCTGCTCGTCATCCCAGTAAATTACCTTCCGGACTTCATCTGGATAAACCATGGAACTCTTGTAGCAGGTAAACATACCTCGCGAGTCTGACTGCACATTCTTATGCAATTTGCGTTTCCAAAGTGTAGCTTTGATTTGGACATTTGTTTTTGCTCTGACAATAAAGTAAGATCCAATCGTATGGATGTTATAGAGCCGCTTATAATCATTGTATCCTCTATCAAAGATATAATAAGCATCTGGTTCATAGGGGATTTTATCCATCACATTCATGTCGTGTACTGAAGCGGTAGTGATATGGAAGAATGCCGGAATTTGAGTCTCCAAGTCATACAAGGTGTGAACTTTTATTCCGCCCTTTGTCTTGCGGAACTTGGCCCACCAGAAGACGCTAAGGCATAAATCGATGGTTGTAGAGTCAAATGCATAAACATTACCGCCAATCTTGAACACGTCATTGATTCTTTTTGCTCGCGCTTGATCAACCATGAAGTAGGCAAACTCTTCAAAGATTCTGTAATCTCTATTCTGGTTTGCTTTCGACAGGTTGCTTCTCGTGACATTGACACCAAAACCGAGATGGTATGACTTGCTCTTGTGAGCTTCAGTCGCGACAACCAGATCCCGAAGACTTTCACGGTTTGAAAGTTGACCGAACATCAAAACGAGTAACTGATTCCAGCAGGAAAACTTCTTCACATAATGGTCGCCATTGTATTTTGCGACTATACGGCGGAACTTAAAATTGTCCAAGAAGGAAACCAGTTGAGCAAAAACGAATTTCTCTTTATGCATGTCAATCTAGTTTGATTGACAAAATTAGAATTGAAATCGTTGCGCGCTTGAAAACCTTACAATTATCTATATTTCAATAATTTCAAAGAACGTTAAATAGTTTTTAGTGGACAGTGATGTAATATTAGTTATAATCGTGCAACAATCAAAAATTGATTTCGTTTAAATGATAGGAAAATGAGAAAATGACTCAGATTTTTAAAAGTTTTAAACACAGGAGATCCAAAGAGGAGCAGATTTATGATGAGTGCCATAAAAAG
>RRZU010857284.1_pt1 | contig 14395 bp, 12 predicted proteins | sample 2165561 | NCBI WGS metagenome assembly RRZU01 (sample SAMN10456909, study PRJNA506462) | wastewater metagenome | isolation source: wastewater sludge | place: USA: Moscow, Idaho
ACTTCGATGTTCTGCATCGTTAAAAATTTTGATGTCTCCGCGTGTGATACCAGTCCCATTCTTGCATAATTAGCAGGAAGTGCCCAAAATGGTGCCCATGTCAGTGGAACCGGATGTGGATGACATGCTACGCCCCAGTCAATATTTCCTTTTGATGCAATATTTGTATTAAATGCATTCAGCAGGTCTTTTCCATCATAATTATCTGTTCCGCCTCTGTTTCGATCCCATTGCTGGTCAATAGAAACATAAATATTAGCAGTGGCATTTTCGCTTTTGATCGCTGTATAAAAAAGTCTGACTGCTTTTGCGTATTCTTCCACATAGGATTCAAGACTCATGCTCGTTATATAATTCCACTGTGTTCTTGCAGTGACTTCATTTCCAATGATCCAGTTATCGACCTTCCCAATTCTGGGATTGGAACCATTATAACGCTGTGCAAGGAACGATCCGATTGCTGCCAGGTGTTCAACGCCTGCCGGTTCTGCAGTATTAAATGCATAATAGGAACAAACGAATCCGTCCTTTGATAATGGATGTACCAGATGTGCCGCTGCAGGTGTGTACTGATTCAGCAAAATTGCGGAAACCGATATTCCTCGTTTTGCAAGATTACTGAAAACAAAATCATACTCTGCTATGGTAAGTCCATTGAACTGATATGTCTTTCCGTTATATGTATAATTAATCGTTGGATAACTTCCATTAGTCGTTGGTCCAATAATATAGGATAACGGAATATTATAAGTCGCATGTTTTACACCAAGATCCGTTAATTCATTTGAAGTAAGTTTTGTTGGATCGATATGAAGACCCTTTTTAGATCCGGTCACTGTTCTTGCTGTTGTTTTAGTCGCAATTGCATCCGGATTTGTAATATAACAGGTATTGCTGACAGGCACCCATGCCCCACCCTGTTTTACTGCGATAGTAAATTTAGAAAATAATCTGGAGGTCGCCTGACCTTTTAACAGATCGAACTGGAATGCAACCGTTGTGTTCATTGGAACTGCTGCAATATAGTTGCCAGTTAATCCGCCTGCATAAGTAGGAGCTTCAAATAGATAGAAAATACCATCATCACTTGCTGGAAGTGTTGGTGCATTGGCCACTACTGAGACTGTTTTCCCATCTGCATTGATTCCGCAGACGACGATACTGACATTGGCTGCTGCCTGTACCCCTTTTCCAATACCGATCTGATCTGACATCCCTGTAAGCAAAACGACTGCAAGCATAAGAGACATCACTTTCTTCCATAGACCCAATTTCCCTTTTTTCTTCATGTCCGGCTCCTTCCTGATAAAAAAGGCACCGTCGTGTTCCTTGGAACTTACGGTGCCTGAATGATTTCTATACAAAAATTATATCGTCATAAAGATGTTATGTCAACACATAAAACGAGAGTGTTAAAGAATCAGCTCCAGTACAAACACAACAAAACAGGCTCCTGCTGCCACCTGGAAGAGGCTTTTTTCAAAATAAGCGAGCAATACTGCCATCACAAATGCTGCGATTCCTGAAATAAGATTTGTTGCTGCCGAAAAGATCGCGGGAACTGTCATGACGGATAGTGTCACATATGGTACATAATGCAAAAAGGATCGAATCGTTCTGTTTTTGATCTCTTTTCTAAAAATTGTGAGCGGCAACACGCGGATCAGATAGGTCACGGCTGCCATAACAATCAAATATACAATGATATTATGATTCATGTCCATCCTCCTTTTCTGTTGCAGGTATTGGGAAAAAAACTGCTGCAAATAACGAAATCAGGACTGTTAACAGGATGACCCTGCTTCCAGACGAGAGACTGCCGATCCAAGGTAGTCTGGAACAAATAAGGCTGACTGCGAATGAGAGGATAACAAGACCTGCAATGATCCTGTCCTTTTTTGCCTGCGGAATCACAACGGCAAGAAACATGCCATAGAGTGCCACGCCCAGTGCATTCAGCACCATGACCGGCAGGATATCCCCAGCCACTGATCCCAGTAGTGTTCCTAGTGCCCATCCCGGTGCTGCAACTGAAATTGCACCATAAGTATAGAAAGGATTCAATTTTCCATCCACACGCACTGATATCCCGAAAATCTCATCTGTTACACCATACGCCAGAAGCATTCTCTTCCAGATCGGTACATTGGGATCCAGCTTTTGCGACAGTGCGAACGACATCAGCAGGTATCTGATATTAATAACGAACTGAGAAGCGGCAAGTTCCAGATAGGAAGCCGATGATGCAATAATGGATAATGCTGCGAACTGACCTGCTGAAGTATTGTTCGTCATCGACATGACCGTTGCCGCCATTGTTCCGATACCTGCTTTCCTGGCTGCGATTCCCAGTGTAAAAGATACTGCAAGATAACCTGCTGCTATGGGGATTGCATCCTTCATTCCCCGTTTATATGCTGTGACTGATTGCTCCATCTTGAATTTCCTCCGGTTCGTATTGATTTTGTCAATTCAGGATGTGTGCTGTTCGAATACTTCAGAACCATTTCAGACGAACCATCTAGTCTGCAATTTCTCCTCTGATCTGTTCCATTTTTGATTCATCAAGATGATAGAATTTCATGAAAAAGAAAAGAGAGATCAGAATCCCTGTCATCGGAAATATGATCATAATAATTCTCAGGCCCAGGATCGTCTCTGCCGTCTGAACAACAGCATTCACATCAAGCTTTATCATATCAAGTCCGATGCCTGCAATCAAGGCTGAAAATGCTGAAGCAAGTTTTACGACAAATGTCTGCATGGAAAAAATAACACTTTCATTTCTGGTCTTATTCTTCCATTGTCCATAATCTACTGTGTCAGCAAGGAAAATCGTGGTAAGTACGGTCGCAAGTCCAAATCCGATAAAAATGATGATTGCTGCAATACATAATAGTACCAGATTGGCTATGTTAAGCATTCCCAGTACGAACAGCATGAAGTAACCCGCTACTGCTGTCAGGATTGCCCCCCGTAAGATCGCTTTACACCCAAATCTTTTTCGAAGCAGCGGAAGACTCATCATGGATAGGATCTGTGCTGCTCCACCGACTGTACCGAACAGACCATAAAGTGCCCCATTTCCTATATCAAATTTAAAAAAGTAGATCGCAAGCTGATTGGTAAGATACAATGATGCATTGAACATTACGATCGCTACCACAACGACAAGCGCCTGATCATTTTGAATCAGCGCACGGAACATTTCTTTGATACTTGGGCTTTTTTCATTTACTTTTTCTTTTTCTTTCACATGAAATACTGAAAAAAGTGTTGTCAGTACAAATGCTGCTGCAACGATCATTGCAAATATTCTGAATCCAGTCCGCTCATTTCCCGCACCAAGAACAGGTACCAATACCATTGTCAGGGCTGTTGGGAGTGCAAATCCAACTCCTGCACAACTTCTTCCAATAACTGAAATGGTCTCTCTCTCTTTTCCCGCCTGTGTGATCGCAGGTATCATGGACCAAAATGGGATGTCCATGATCGTATAAGTGATTCCCCATAAAAGATAGGCAGCTGAAATATAAATTAAAAGTGAATTTCCGGACAGATTTTCCGGAACGGAAAACATGAACCCAATCACAAGCGCGTTAAGCAATGTGCCTGTCATGATCCAGGGTCTGAATTTGCCAAATCTTGTATTCGTCTTCTCAACGATGACCCCCATGAGCGGATCATTAAATGCATCAAATATCCTGGCCGACATGAACAGGACACCTATAAATGTGGCACTCACCCCAAGAACTGTATTATAATAGTACATTAAAAACCCCGAAATCAGGGCGTATGCCATATCTTTTCCTACCGCTCCGACTCCATAACCAACTTTAATCTTTTTTGATATCCCCATATTAAATCCAACCTTTCTTCTATTGAATCTGAAAGCTGATTACTGTTTCAGGAATCTGCTCTCCTTTTATGATCAATGCGCCTTCTCCTTTAGAACATACAGTTTTAATGATGACACCGCCCATACCACCTTTTAAGCTGATCAGATTTGGGCCGACCAATTCGATCCCACCATTTGCGGTAACAGAAAGCGGTTCCTGATAGAATGGCAACACCTGGTTATTCTCATCTGTCATCCGGATCCGGATCAGTTCCATATCACAGGTTTCTCCATTTCCCTCCAGTGTTGTGCGACCATTGACCTCCATACAAACCTTTTTCACAGGTTCCTTGATCACAGTTTTTTGAATTGTTCCATTTTTTATAGCCTCAAATCTGTAGCTGGTCGTCTCGCCTCCCCAGCTTGCAAAGTAATCATTATAGAGTCGTATTCCATCCTGAAATGTAATTCTCTGAAACAACATCAGTCTCAACATTTTCAGCTTATATTTTAATGGAAGATCCGCCTGTCCATATTTTCCTACAGCAGTCAGCACTTCTTTCAATGCTTCTGCTTTTTTGTAAGAATAACCCTCGCCCTTTTCCATCAGTTCACCTACAAAATCGTCAATTCTGACCGGAGGATGCGGCAACGCCGGGAAGGATTTTCGGTCGGGATAAAATTCTTTTACGAACTGATCATTTTTATAGACTCTGATGCTGTCCGCATTGGTATAGGCATAAAACGAAGGCAGATATCCTGCATTGTGTTCACCAATGTTCAGAGTCGATGGGATCACCAGGATCCCACCTTTTTCACTCTGGCTGCTATATGCATATGCAGCCGGTTTTGGATTGCGAAACATATCAAGCACACCGTGGTAACAGATGCGGTCACCACTTCCAAAATCCTGATGTGTATTATAATCCGCCATGCACCATCCAAATCCACCTGACACGCCTTCTTCTGCCATACAGTCATTGAGCACTCTGGCATGTCTGTTTGCATGTTCCATTCTTCGTTCCTCTGAATCAAAAGATTTCGTCGGAAACATATGTCCATTGTATTCTGTTACAAGATATCCGCACTCTGTTTCCTTTGTGACCTGTGCACGTTTTTCGATTCCAGGGTTATTTCCTCTGTGCGAAAAGTCATTGTAGGTATAGACATCTTCCAGCAAATGGCTGTTCTTGATAAAACGCACCCCGCCGGTCTGTCTGGATGGATCCAGTCTGTGCGCCAGTTCATTTGTTCTTTCATAAAACGAATCATCATCTGCTGATTCGTTGATCCGGACTCCCCACAGTATAATACTTGGATGGTTTCTCTGTTCCAGAATCATTTCTGAAAGGTTACCAAGCGCACACTGTTTCCATTCCTCATCCCCAATATGCTGCCAGCCTGGAAGTTCTGTTACCACAAGAAGTCCCATTTCATCACATGCATCCAGAAAATGCCTGCTCTGCGGATAGTGCGATGTACGGACGGCATTCAGTCCAAGCTCCTCTTTTAAAATCCTGACATCCTGAACCTGCAGATTTTTTGTTGCTGCATATCCGATCAGCGGATAAGACTGATGCCTGTTCAGCCCTCGGATCTTGTATTTACTTCCATTTAAATAAAATCCATCTTTTTCAAAGCGGATCCTTCGAAATCCGATTCTGTCAGTTCTGCTGTCGACCACTTCATCATTGCAGATCAGCTGCGTTACCAGATCATATAAAAATGGCTCTTCCGGTGACCAGAGTCTGACTTTATCCTGCATCGCATCATCAGCAAGTGTCATATTCACTGTCAGGTCACCTTCATCCGGTATCTCTGCCATAACGGTAAAGCTTTTTATGCATTCATTCTCACTCTTCAGATTCTGTCTGATCTGAACCTTTCCTGTCCCGATAAGCTTGATCTGACTGCTTAGTGTTTTTTCTGTTTCCTGTTCGTTTCCTGTTGTGATAAAGAGTTCTTCAATTCTTGTCTGTGGTCTGATCAGAAAGCTCACTTCTCTGTAGATCCCACCATATGTCATATAATCGATTACATGACCAAACGGTGGAATATTAAGTATTTCTCTGCTGTCTGCTTTTACGCACAGTACATTTTTTTCTTCATATAACAATGCATCTGTCACATCAAATGAAAATGCTGTATAGCCTCCATCATGAGATCCTATCAGCTTTTCATTCAGAAAGACTTCAGCTCTGTGCGCGATTGCTTCAAATACAAGTAATACCTGCTGCCCTTTCCAACTCTGATCGGCTTCGAATTCCTTCCTATATCCACTGGTCATCTGATACTCCGATTCATCAAAGTAATGATATGGAAGTATTTTATTCGTATGCGGCAGTTCGATCTGCTCCATCCCGGAGGAATCATAACTTTTTTTTATCATATCCTGCTCAAAATCAGACTGGAACATCCAATCTTTATTTATGGCAATTCTTTTTGTCATGTTTGCTCTCCCTTCGAAATAAGAAGTCCATTCATGATCAGATCCATCATGGACTCAAGTGCTTCTCTATAACTGATCCGATTGTCTGCCAGTACCTGACTTCCCAAAAAATGTTCAAAAGCTCCTTCTATTACAGCTTTTACAATTGCAAGGCTGACCGGTCTGATCAATCCCTGATCGATTGCTTCCTGCATCAGCATTAACGTTACTTCCCATCCGGTTTCCAGTCTGTACGAAACCAAGTCGTAGACCTTGGGATATTTTTCACGGATCTGTCTGATCTGACGAAGATCGATATTTCTATACTGTTCAGGCAGAACAATTACGATCTGTCTGATCTTCTCTGTTAAGGTCAGATCACTTTTCAGAATTTTTTCTTCTTCCTCTTTGATCCGGTCAAAGCCATAGGTGACCATTTCATTCAGTAACTGTTCTTTATCACTGATTACCTGATATAATGTCTTTTTACTGATTCCGAGACTTTTTGAAATATCATCCATTGTAAATTTAATTCCCTTATCATTAAATAAAGAAATGGCTGCTTCGTATACTTTACTCTGTAATTCTGTCTCATTCATTCGATCATCTAAGTCCCTTCTTAAAACAAAATGAATCATCATTTCAATTTACTTGTTAGAAAAAAAATGGAAACCAGAAAACTATTTTTAGTTTTCCAGTTTCCATTATCATATCATACCACGGTTCCATCTGGCTATATGGCAATAGCGCCAATCCTGATCTGTCCGTTTTATTCATTCTTACCAAATTGAAAGAATGTGCTGCATCAAAAGACTTGTTAACGCAATGCTGACCCAGCATAAAAATCCCTGAATCATCGGTTTTGCACCTGTTCTGATCAATTTTTTGATATCTGTACAAAAACCGATCGCTACCATCGCCATAACGATCAGGTATTTTGAGATGGTCTTAAAAATAGTAAATACTTCCGGATCGATTCCTGCACCAATGCTGCAGGTCGTGATCAGAGAAGCCAGCAGGAAAAATAAGATGAAGGTAGGGAAAGATTTTTTTATGCTGTTATTTTGATTCCTTCCCTGCATCATTCCAAGCACCAGTGTAATGGGAATGATCGCAAGTGTTCTTGTCATTTTAATGACTGCTGCAGCATCAAGTACCATACTTCCCGTTCCGTGTATGCTGTCCCAGGCTGATGCTGCTGCGGTAACAGATGACGTGTCATTGACTGCAGTGCCTGCAAAAATTGAAAATCCCTCATTCGAAAGACCCAGCAGAATTCCAAGTGTTGGAAATATAAGGGCTGCAATTACATTGAACAGAAATATAACAGAAATTGCCTGTGCCACTTCCTCTTCATCCGCCCCGATGACAGGTGCTGTGGCAGCAATCGCAGATCCACCACAGATTGAAGACCCTACCCCTATCAGAACAGCATTCTTATAAGGCACTTTTGCAATTTTGTAATATGCAAAGCTCACGAGCAATGAAATGGATATTGTTGAAAGAATAACCGGAAGGGAAGTCATTCCAGTCTTCACAACGACCCCTAAATTCATACCAAATCCTAACAACACTACTGCAGCCTGCAGGATTTTTTTTGATGTGAACTGAATTCCTGGTCTGATTTCTGTCCTTAGTTCAGACTTGTTTTTTATGATCATTGCACCCAGGATCCCGATCAGTATTCCAAACACCGGTGCACCGACCACCGGCAGCAGGGAACCGCACAGATAAGCAGGATATGCCAGCAATGCGCAAAAGATGATTCCAGATTTATTTTTCATACCATTTCCTCCAGTTGATCTAATGATTTTTATCGATTGATAAAGTTCTTATTTCTTACAATTTTTTACTTTATCATAGATCAATAATAACGTACAATTATTTATAATTATTTATATATAATATAAAATTATCGTTATAAAGTGAGGTATTAGAATGCTCGATTATAAGATCCGGACATTTTTAACTGTCTGTAACTTCATGAATTTTACAAGGGCAGCACACCATCTTAATATGACCCAGCCCGGTGTCTCCCAGCATATCCATAAACTCGAAGAAGAGTATGGAGCCATTTTGTTTTCATACAGAGAAAAAAAGCTGGAACTCACTGAGGCCGGAAAAAAACTGCTACAGGCTGCGCGGACCATGGAACATGATATCGACCTGTTAAAAATGAAGATGCGGATGACCCAGGAAAGTCAGAGCCATATTTCATTTGGTGCCACTCTGTCGATTGGAGAATTTGTTATGCCACCTATTCTTACTTCCTATTTAAGTGTCTATCCTCAGACCAGTCTCCGGATGAAAATCGATAACACTTCGCACCTGCTCCATGCACTCGAAGAAGGACAGATCGACTTTGCACTGATCGAAGGATATTTTGAAAAATCTGCATACGACTACAGTGTTTTTGACAATGTTCCGTTCATTCCTGTTGCTTCTCCCGATTTTATAGCAAGTCATTTTTCGAATGAATCAGTAAGACCTTCCCCAGAGATCACACTGAAGGATCTGTTTATGCACAGAATCTTTGTAAGGGAAGATGGTTCCGGTACGAAAGAAATTTTAGTACGTTATCTACAGGAGCATAATTTCTCTATTGATGATTTTGCTTCTGTCACTGAGATCAACAGTATGCATGCTATTAAAGAAATGGTATGCAATGGAAGTGGTTTGACGTTTTTGTTCAGATCTGTGGTAGAAAAAGAATTAGAAGATGGACGTCTGGATATTCTGCCTCTTTTAAATTGGGATCTTTCGCATGAATTCACCATGATCCGTTTAAAAGGAAGTGTTTTTCCTGATGAGTATCAGGAATTTTATCATTTTGTAAGGACACCCAAATTATCTAATTATTTTTGATAAAATCAATTAATAATTTTTATTTAATCCACTTTGCAATGATTTGACAGTAATTTTTTCTGGATTATCCCATTAAAAAATGCTATAATTTATAAAATTGAATCAATCTCAGAGGGGAGATATTTTATGGCAGGGAGCAAGGAACGATTGAAAGTCAGAACGATTGCGATTCACCAGAAAATGATTCTGTTTATTACACTTTTAAGTATTTTTATCTCAGGTCTGATCGGTACGACTGCATACCTGACATCAGAAGCCTATCTGATGGATCAGATCAGAGGGGAACTGATGAACATTACTTCTTCCACCGCTGCTTTTATTGACCCAGAAGAACATAAGCAGCTGGTTCCGGGAGCAGATGCTCTTCCATTTTGTGCAATATACAATGAAAAGCTTGGAACGATCATGGAAGAAACAGGTTGTGCCTATATTTACACGATCGCAAGAGATGGTAATAATGTTTATTATGTTCTGGATGGATCAATGGAATCTCTGATTGGTGATCCATGTGATGATTCAGCAACCATTGAACGGGCATTTCAAGGCGAGACTGTTTATACACCTGATGTTTATACCGATGAATTTGGAACCTTTATCTCAGGCTATACACCGCTCAAAGATGAATCCGGACAGGTCATTGCTGTAGTCGCGGCTGACAGGGATATTTCCTATATCCGCTCTCTTTCCATGAATCTGCTGCTTCGCATGGCTCTGATCGCAGTCATAGGTGCACTGATTTCTATCTTTGCAGGTTACCTGTATTCAAGACGGATCAGTAAATCAATCCTTAGAATCTATTATGATGTGAAAGAAATTGCAGATATGGATGGAGATCTCACTGCAAGGATCAATATCCGGTCCGGAGATGAAATCGAATCTCTTGCAGGTGAAGTCAATAAACTTTTTGAAAAACTGTGTACCATGATCGATACCATAAAGAGCGATACGCTTGAAATCGGTGGTTGTATAGAAAGTGTTGTATCAGCATCTGAAGAAAATACAGCATCTATATCAGAAATGGCAAACCTCTCCGATCATATGGCTGGCAATATCAGCAGTCATGTCCATAATATTCATGACAGTATTGATGCAATGGATGCCTTTTCAGTTGAACTGGAACAGGTCGTTACGAATATGGTCCTGATCAAGCACAATTCGGATGCATCCAATGAACTCAGCCTGAAGGGAACATCGACTCTTTCTGAATTAAAAACAGCCAATGATACTACGATCTCGACAACAGCTGAAATTGCATCACAGGTCAAGGCACTTACTGAAGGCTCTTCTGAAATTGGCAATATTGTTAATACCATTACAGAAATTGCAGATCAGACCAATCTTCTTTCTCTGAATGCGACCATCGAAGCTGCCCGTGCCGGAGACGCCGGAAAAGGATTTGCTGTCGTTGCAGAGGAGATCAGAAAGCTTGCGGATCAGTCTTCTGCTTCAGCCAATAACATTGCACAGCTGATTCAGATGATTCAGTCTGAGATCGCAAATGTAAATCAGTCCGTCATTCAAATCGAGGGCTGTACCACTACACAGACTGAGGCTGTTATCAAAACTGAAACTGTATTTCATGATATCCAGGGTTCCATACAAAGCGTGATCGAACATTTAAATGAAGCAAATAAACGGATCTCTATGTTAGATCAGCACAAAGCAAAGGTAACAGATAATTGCCATATTATTACAGACTCCTTCCTGGAGACTTCGGAACAGGTACAAAATATTTCAGGTCAGATCCAGGAACAGACTTCAGCTACCGAAGAGATCAATGATGCGATCCTTCAGATCAGTGATTTGACAGCACAGCTCACTAATTTAGTCCGTGCATTTAAAACAAAGTAATCATCACATCGAAAAATATTATTATAAGTAAGAAGAAGGAATCATGAGAACGGATGGATCATGATCCCTTCTTCTTTCATTTTACAATTGATTTTTTCAACAAAAGCGAGTGCTTTTTCACCATCACCATGGACACAGACTGAGTCGACCTTAATCGGAATATCCCTGCCAGTTATTGAGGTCACAACACCTTCCCTGATCATTCTGATCACACGTTCCACGGCAATTTCATCCTCTTCTATCACAGAACCCTTACAGTTCCTGGACACAAGTGTGCCATCATCATTGTATGCTCTGTCAGCAAACACTTCACTGCAGGCTCTGATCCCGGTGTCCGCCGCAGCCTTGATCATTTCGCTGTTACACAGTCCCAGCAGTATGATATCCTCAGAGATTTCAGCGATTCCTTCACAGATAGCTTTAGCAAGGTTATAATCCTTTGCTGCCATGTTATAGAATGCTCCATGTGGTTTTACATGATAGATTCTACTTCCCTGCGCTCTGCAGATCCCTTCCAATGCCCCAATCTGATATTGTGTGTATGCTTTGGCTTCCTCTGAACTTAAGTGCATATTTCTTCTGCCAAATCCCATAATATCTGGAAACCCTGTATGCGCTCCAATATGAACGCCCTTTTCATGCGCCATAGCAACCGTATGTTTCATTACAACAGGATCAGAAGCATGGTATCCGCATGCAATATTAGCTGAAGAAATAAATGATATGACTTCACGATCCATACCCAGACTATATCTGCCATAGCTTTCTCCCAAATCACAATTTAAATCAATTTTATATTCCACAATACTCCTCCTGATCTGCGATTCCTTTTTATATGTCAAAATTTTTAATAGGTTACGATAATACGGTCCCTTTTGAACAGATTACTATTCAAATTTTAGCTGCACATTCTTTACATCACTGACGAACATATGGCCCGGTGCATGCGTGATCGCAAAATCCGGACAACTCTTCATCAGGACAGCCTGTGGTGTCACACCACAAGCCCAGAATACCGGAACTTCTCCTGCTTCGATCGTCACACGATCTCCAAAATCCGGCTTGTTTATGTCAGAAATGCCTATCTTTTCGGGATCTCCAATAAAAAGCGGTGCACCATGCACTCTGCTCATTCCTGCTGTTACCGACACACTGGTCGAAATCTTATCATATGGAACAGGTCTCATGCTGACCACCAGATTACCCGAAAAAATACCAGCCTCTTTACAAGGAACATTTGTCAGATACATGGGAACATTTTTTCCTTCCTCAATGTGCCGGACAGGTACCCCTGCTTCAATCAGTTCTGACTCGAATGAAAAACTGCAGCCGATCAAAAATCCCACAAGATCACTTCTTTTTAAATGACTGACATCTGTAAATTCTCCTGTCAGGACCCCATTTTCATACACTCTGTACTTTGGTATATCCGTATAGATATCTGTATTTTCTGCAAGATAAGTCAATTCCCCGCTTCCAGCATCTGTTACTTCAAGCAAGGGACATGACCTTGGATTACGCTGAGCAAACAAAAGAAAATCATATGCATATTTTTTAGGTAGTATCACGAGATTGGCCTGTGCATATCCATCACAATATCCTGCTGTCGGTCCTGAAAAATTGCCTGTTCTGATCTCTTGTCTAAGCTGTGCTGGTTTCATTTCCATATTAAAGACCCCCTGTTTCCTGAAATAAATGTCTGATCTGCTTTTGTTCTTTTTTATAAATAGAAACCGCTTTTCGATACGATATCTTAAAGAACCGGATCTCATCCTGTGGTCTGCACTGTGCCAATAGCGGAAGGTCAGGTGTGATCACTGTTGCGATTTTCGCATAACCGCCTACAGTCTGCCTGTCTGCCATCATGATCATTGGCAGTCCATTCCCTGCTACCTGAATGGAACCGGGTGCGATTCCATCTGAAATCATATCACTTCCATGTTTCGATTCGATCACGCCACCGTTTAATTTGCACGCCATTCGATTAGAGTCATTTGAAACTGTATAACTGTTTTCCAGAAAAGTCTCTATTCCTGTACTTGTAAAATAATCTGCCTGTGGTCCCATCACAACTCTGATCGAAAGTGGATTTTTCTTTGTCATTTTTTTCCCTGTAGGGTATTTTGCCGGTCTGACAGTCTGCCTGCGACCAGGTTGCAGCCTGTCTCCTGCCTTTAATGGTCTTCCCTCAATTCCGCCTATTCCACATTTTCTGTCCGTTGATACTGATCCCAGGACTTCCGGCACCGCAAAACCTCCTGCCAAGGCCAGATAGGTACGACATCCATCCTTTGCAAATCCCATCTGTAGGATATCTCCGGATTCGACCAGAATAGGGCTGTTCCTCTGACATGGTATCTGGTTAATTTTACTATCCATATCGGCACCACAGATCGCAATCATACATTTCTCATGAAAGCGCAGCATCCCGCCTGATACCGTAAATTCAAGTACTCCTTCGTTCATTTTATTGCCGACTAGTGCATTTGCCCACATCATCGATCTGTAATCTGCAGCACCACATGCTGAAAATCCATATTCCTGCAGACCCGATCTGCCCAGATCCTGAATCATGGTCATGGCTCCCGGTGAAATCACCTCTATCATGAAGCAGCACCTCCTTACTATTTAAAATTCAAATTCACCCTCTGTAATACTGACAAAACGTACACGGTCACCCGGTTGTAGCAAAACAGGCTGTTCCTGCTCTTTTTGATACAGTTTTAATGGTGTCCTGCCGATCAGCTGCCAGCCGCCCGGTGAGGGCAGTGGATAGATCCCTGTCTGTTCTCCGCCGATTCCTACACTGCCCATCGGAATCTCAAGTCTCGGATTTGCAAGCCTTGGTGCGTGGATTCTTGGATCCAGACCACCAAGATAGGGAAATCCGGGCAAAAATCCGATCTGATACACATAATAGGTCGGTTCTGTATGAATCCAAATGACTTCCTCTGGTGTCATCCCTGCATAAGCTGCCACTGTTTCAAGATCTTCTCCATACTTTCCACCATAGACGACCGGAATTTCAATGACCCTTCCATCCTGATCCTCCACATCTGCTGTAACCTCTTTTACCTTTTTGATCAGTGAACCGATCTTTTTATAAGAGATCTGGCAGGGATCATAAAAAACAAGCAGGGAGCAGTAGGATGGAATACTTTCTCTGATTCCGGGTATCTTTTCTTCTTTTAAAAATCTGTGAAGTCTTTGCACCTTCCTGTTCACGTTAAGATCGATCTTATTTTCAAACATGACTGATATGGCACAATCACCAACAGGTTCAATTTTTCTAATATTCATGCCAAACTCCTATATAGCAGTGTTTTACACCGCAACATAAAATTCTTTTTCAATTACCTTTTCGAACCAGTCATTCTGAGTCTTTCTGTATTCAATCGAAAATCCGACACTCT
>RRZU010576540.1_pt1 | contig 14394 bp, 12 predicted proteins | sample 2165561 | NCBI WGS metagenome assembly RRZU01 (sample SAMN10456909, study PRJNA506462) | wastewater metagenome | isolation source: wastewater sludge | place: USA: Moscow, Idaho
CAGACCACCGGCCTGCCGGTGCTGACTATCAACATTGATCGTGAGAAAGCCGCACGCTACGGTCTGAACATTGCGGATGTTCAGAACTCGATCGCCATCGCTGTCGGTGGCCGTACGGCCGGCACGTTGTATGAAGGTGACCGTCGCTTCGACATGGTGGTGCGCCTGCCTGAGGCCGTGCGTACCGATGTAGCAGGTATGTCCAGCCTTCTGATCCCTGTGCCGGCCAATGCCTCTCAAGGCGCCAATCAGATTGGATTCATCCCGTTGTCGCAGGTCGCCAACCTGGACCTGCAACTGGGTCCGAACCAGATCAGCCGCGAGAACGGCAAGCGTCTGGTGATCGTCAGTGCCAACGTCCGGGGCCGCGACCTTGGGTCGTTCGTTGAAGAGGCCAGCGCGTCCCTGGCAACGAATGTGGAGATCCCCGCCGGCTACTGGACCAATTGGGGTGGTCAGTTCGAGCAGTTGCAGTCGGCTGCCAAACGTCTGCAGATTGTCGTTCCGGTCGCTTTGCTGCTGGTCATGACCTTGCTGTTCCTGATGTTCAATAACCTCAAAGACGGCATGCTGGTCTTTACCGGCATTCCATTCGCTCTCACTGGTGGGGTCATGGCGTTGTGGCTGCGGGACATCCCATTGTCGATCTCCGCAGGTGTTGGCTTCATTGCGCTCTCAGGTGTGGCGGTGCTTAACGGCCTGGTGATGATTGCTTTCATCCGAGGCCTGCGAGAGGAAGGACGCACGCTCAGACAAGCCGTCGATGAGGGCGCTCTGACTCGACTTCGCCCCGTTCTGATGACTGCCTTGGTTGCATCACTGGGCTTCATCCCGATGGCCTTGGCCACTGGTACCGGGGCAGAAGTTCAGCGGCCACTGGCGACGGTGGTGATCGGTGGGATCTTGTCTTCCACGGCGCTGACCTTGCTGGTACTTCCCGCCCTGTATCATTGGGCGCACCGCAAGGATGAAGACGGCGATGAGGTCGAAGTCGTCAACTGATACTCGTTAAGAAAAAGCCCACAATATGCATTGTGGGCTTTTTTCTATCTGAACTAGTTTAGCCAACCTTACAAAATTGTAAGTCTCTCGTCATGCCGGTGATGTCTGTAGGTTGCTAGAGTTACATCCGAGAAAGTCTTACATTGAGAGGATGTATGAAGAAAATTATTGTTGCTGCTGCACTTGTTATTTTTTCAATAGCTTCGCAAGCCAGCACTTTTTCGGAGAAAAGACAGCTGCAATATATCCAGGAGCATCAGACTGCTGTTGCAAAGTACGCGGAGAAAAATGGCAAACCTATGCCGGAGATACAGGACTATAAATACGGTATGAAAATTGATGTAGCAAAATTTGTTCGTCAATCTCAAGACCCCCGTACCTGCAAGGTTTACTCGCGGTTGATGACCTTCGAAGACTCCCAGGGTACGCTAAAGACAGTCCGTTATTCTCTGTATTCGCAGTGCGTAAATGATAAGTAGTGTTCGTTTTTCTTCGAAAAATAATCGATTTTATAAATGCCAAGCAATGCTTGGCATTTTTTATTTTCTCTGCAGCTATTTGGTAACGGCTGGTCTTGTTTTTCGGCGCCTGCGAGTACGTAGTGGAATAAATATCAGGTCACCAGACACGATGCCCAATAACTGCCCCCAAAGGTAGTAGCCTCAGAAAGGACGAGTTATGAAAGTTTTGCTTGAACACCCAGACGAAAAAGTAGGGTCTGGAAGCCATAGTCATGAGCATGGTGGCATATTTGGTATGAACACCGAACTGGTCTTCGCGCTAATCTGTGGCACTCTCCTGGGAGCCGGAGCTCTCGCAGGGAAACTCGGCCTGATTGATAGACTGCCGCTGATACTCTACGTATCTGCTTATGTCTTCGGTGGTTGGTTCACAACCAAGGAAGCTATCACCAACCTTCGCCAAAAACGTTTCGAGATCGATACGCTAATGCTTTTTGCGGCCGTAGGGGCTGCAAGCATGGGGGCTTGGGCAGAGGGGGCTCTGCTACTGTTCCTCTTCAGTCTGGGGCATTCCCTTGAAAGCTATGCGATGGGCCGGGCGAAAAAAGCTATTGAGGCGCTGGCCAAACTCGCACCTGCAACCGCCATCGTACGACGCTCCGATGGTACGCAGGAAATGCCAGTGGATCTTGTGGTGCCCGGTGACGTTGTCATCGTACGCCCAAATGATCGCCTGCCAGCCGATGGTTTTGTGGTCGTAGGGTTCTCGAGCATCAACCAGGCTCCTGTGACCGGTGAGAGCGTCCCAGTGGACAAAAAACCAGTCGCTAGCGCAGCTCTCGCGCGCAGTAAGCCGGATGCTGTAGATGCTGCATCCAAGGTTTTCGCGGGCACCATCAACGGCGAAAATCTGATCGAGATCGAGGTGACACGGCGCTCCACGGAAAGCACCCTGGCGCGAGTCATCAAAATGGTCAGTGAAGCAGAGGTCCGGAAGTCGCCGACCCAGCGATTCACGGATCGCTTCCAGCGGATTTTCGTCCCTTTGATCCTGCTCTTGGTGGCAGGCCTGGTATTTGCCGGCATTTTTCTCGACGAGCCTTTCCGAGATTCGTTCTATCGCGCCATGGCCGTTCTGGTAGCCGCAAGTCCCTGTGCGCTTGCGATAGCAACACCCAGCGCCATTCTTTCAGGTATCGCCAGAGCTGCTCGGGGTGGGGTGTTGATCAAGGGTGGTGCACCGCTTGAAGAGCTTGGCTCATTGAGCGCCATGGCATTCGACAAGACTGGTACCTTAACCGAAGGACGCCCTCGTATTACCGATGTAGTACCCGTGGGCGGTACCAAGATCGAAGACCTTCTGACTGTTGCAATCTCCGTAGAGTCGATGAGCGACCACCCGCTCGCTGTAGCCATTGTGCGCGACGGTGAAGAGATGATTGGAACCAGAAGTAAACCCCAAGCAACGAATGTGAGGAACCTGGTTGGTCGGGGTGTCCAGGCTGAGCTAGATGGTCAGCAAGTTTGGATCGGCAAAGTTGAGATGTTTGGTGCTGATGGTATTCCCTCCCTCACCGAACCTGCTCTGGAAGCTGTGGAGCGACTGCGTCAATCAGGTCGCACAACGATGATTGTGCGCCGTGGTGATCGTGATCTGGGAGCGATTGGATTGTTGGATACGCCCAGGGAAGGAGTGAAGGAGGCGCTTCAGGAGCTCAAGCAAATGGGCATTGAACGCATGATCATGATCTCAGGCGATCACCGTCGCGTTGCAGAAGCTGTCGCCAAACAGGTGGGCTTGGATGAGGCGTGGGGGGATCTAATGCCGGATGACAAGGTTCAGGCTATCAAGAACCTGCGCATCACCTCCAAAGTAGCGATGGTAGGGGATGGTGTGAATGACGCCCCGGCCATGGCCAATTCTAGCGTGGGGATTGCAATGGGTGCGGCAGGCTCCGATGTTGCCCTGGAAACGGCTGATATTGCGCTTATGGGCGACGATATTCGACAACTTCCATTTGCGGTCGGGCTAAGCCGCCATACGAAATCCATCATCCGCCAGAACCTATTCGTCAGCTTAGGGATCGTCGCGATACTGGTCCCCTCCACAATGATGGGGTTAAGCATCGGTGCTGCCGTCGCTATTCATGAGGGGTCCACGCTTCTGGTCGTGTTCAACGCCTTACGCCTGCTGGGTTACCGCAGGAGCACTTGATCTCTGAACATAAACAAAGGGGGCGCATTGAGCGCCCCCTTTGTACACGACAGTCTGAAAGTGGATCAGAAGACGTATTGCAGGCGGGTTACGAGAGCGTTGCCACTGTCGTCTCCGGCCGCGTTCTCGGCATTGTCAGTGCGCACGTTGATGTAGTCGGCACTCACCTTCACGGCCTCGTTGACATACCAGTTCACACCGATTGTGTGGCTCTTTGCTTTGCGCTCATCTGACTGAGCCGCAGTGGTGACCAGGTTACCGTCCTCGACCTTGATGTCGTCAAAGCGATAGAAAACTTCCCAGGCCCCCAGATCTTTGTTCTGTGGTTTGATGGTGTCAAACTTGGCACCGTCGAGTTTGTAGATGCGGGGCTCGCCAGTCAGCGTATACGCCATTTGTGCGTAGTAGCCCGATGCTTTCAGGTCATTGGTTGCCTGGTCAGCTTGCAATTTGCGGCGAAGGTATTCAGCTTGCACAGAGAACGGGCCGGTAGCCCAAGCACCTTCAACACCCCAGACCGAATCGTCGCTCCACAGGCCTTCTTGCGCCGTGGCGCCGCCAAACAGCATGCGATTGCCGTTGGTACCCGCATCACCACCGCCATTGGTATCCACACCACGAACGCCGAGACGTGAGCGGATCCGGGTGTCTACTGAACTGTCTTTGAGGTCGCGATAGGCATACTGGGCACCGATGTGCAGGACGTTGCCATCAGAATGCAGCGGTGCGAAGACACCGCGCACGTTATAGCGTTTCGTGCTGTCGCCATCGTTATCATTGTTGGTTTCGCTAAAGACGCTACCCGACAGGTAGGCCATGTTCGCGATGGTGCTGGTGGCTTGAACGCCCATGCCAGCGTTGTCGTTGATCCAGTCTGCTACATCGTAGGAAAGGTTTCGCTCCATCCCGGTTGTCCACTTCGAGCTGGTCGCCTTCTCAAGACCGAAATCGGTGTAGAAGCGGCCGAATCGCAGTTGGACTGGAGCGAAGCCCGTGTAGGTCAGGCTCGCTTCGTCAAAGTAGCCATCGGCGTCGTTACCGGTGTTGCGGGACAGGTCGTAGCTAACCTGGTACTTCCAGTCACGGTACAAGGTACCGCCGAACTCGATGTAGGCGCGACGGAAGTAGGCTGCGTCAGCAGTATCGCCATTCTTGGTGAAGACACCGTCGAACCGTCCGTAGTCGGCCTGAACCCTGCCGCCCAGTTTGAAACTGAACTCCTTATCGGTAGTAGAAAGTTCAAGACCGCCCTTGGTTTTGAGAACGATATCAGCTCCGTCGCTAGTGACTACTCCGGAGAATGCTTGCGAGGAAAATGTGCCTATTATTGCGGCAGCCAAAAGCTTCACTCGCATGTTCGAAGAACGGATCATTGCTTGCCTCTCGTGTGTTAAGTGCTAAGGCGTCGACGGGATGTTTGCCCTCCGTCGGGCCTAATAGATCTGGCAGATGTGAGCAGGTCACGTTCGTCACCTGCTGCAACAAGATGCCTTTGTTCTAAGCACTATGGCTAGATCGCAAGCAAAAATGACAGAAGTGTTTCTGTAATGTTAAAGAAAGACTTCTGAAAAATAACGAGCTTGTCATTTATCAAGCCAGTCACTTTTGTCCAAGAAGCTTTTTTTAATCAGTCGACGGATATCCAAGGCCTGAGGGTTGCGTGTGAGCGTTGACTTTATAACAAGATAGACATCTTTATCTTCCAAGTCTTCGAGAAATCCTGGCACGAGCGTGATGTTTCTGTCCATTTTACGGCTGTAATCTGGCAACACACCAATGCAGGCCCCCCCAACCACCAGGCCGCGGGAGAAATTGTAGTTCTTGGCTCTGGTCGTCCCTCCTCGGTGGCCGGAAATTATAGAGGCCCAATTTTTGGAACCCGAGAGAATGTCATCGTCCCAAGGAAGAACGAGCATAAAATTCTGTAGGTCATCACTCGCCACTGGGACCGTGACACTTCTTGAGTAGCGGCTTGAGATAAATAACGCGTGTCCGATCCGGCCAAGCCGTTCGAACCTGTACTCGGGGTAGCGATCGAAGGCATCGTCATCAGATGGTGTCACGAGAACAATACCCACATCGACGTCACATCCATTGAGCATTTTCGGGGTGCACTCAGAGTGGATCTCCAGTTGCATTTCAGCATGATCCCGAACGTAGGCGACGAGATCTCGATTGACGATATCGCTGAGTACCGGTTCTGTGATCGCAAGCGTGAGCCCCGGGATGCCCGTGTCGCCGGCTTTTCCAAGGCCCTCAGGGCCAAAAAGTTGCGAAAGGTAATGGCTGACCTTGTCGCCTATTCGAGTCAGAGCAAGCTTGTTGTTTTTATAGACGAATACAGGAGAACCGATGTGCTCCTCTAGCTTTTCCAGGCGCCTCCGAAGGCCTACTACAGGTAGGTTGAGCGCCCTGGCTGCCTGTTTAAAATTTGCACAACGTACGGTTGAGAAAAATTCTAGCGCTAACTGTTTATCAATTGGCAGATCATCCAATATGTCAGGAATGCAAGAAACAGTAATGCCAGTAGATGTTTCATTTTGTGTAGCCATTTATTCCCCCTTGTGCGGGGAGAATTTATCTCAATGTGGATCTGCAGTTCCCGATACTATCAATATTGTAATTTCCGCGTAATCTAATTGTTATTTGGCGAGGTTGATTTCAATAAAGTAATTATGAGGAAATCTTTTTGATATTTTGGCGTGCTAGGTTTTCCGTAAAGTTTTAACCCTATAATCGGCATCTGCTCCCCAGTTTTCTACCGACATTTGATTCACTTTTTTTTCACCTTTGCTTCCATAGTCTCAGCACATGGAAACCAAATGCCCGCCTCTTGTATTTTTGCTGTTCCGATATTTAGGCGTCGGATCAATAGCGACAGCGATACATTATGCAATCTTCTTGGCGCTTATCGAAGCGGAGCTTGCTGATCCCGTGTCGGCCAGTATATGTGGCAGCATGGTAGGTGCTATTGCAAGCTTCATCGGTAATCGAGCGCACTGTTTTAAGGCAGATGGTTCTCGAGTGCTCCAGCCTATTAGGTTCACACTTGTCGCTCTGGCAGCAAACCTAGGTAACGGAGTGGGTATTTGGGTACTCATTAAATTAAGTTTCTCACCGCTTATCGCCCAGGCCTTAGTGACTATAGCCCTTACGGCACTTGGATTCATTGCACATCGTTTCTGGACATTCAGCCATGCAGACATTAAATCGGTTTCCCGAGCGCCCTGATCCCTTGTTGACCATTGTGGTTCCCTGCTTTCAAGAAGAAGACACCATTCCAGAGTTCCACCAACGCGTTACCAAAGTTGTTAAGCGGCTACCTGTTTCTTGCGAGATTCTCTACATCGACGATGGCAGCAATGATGGTACTGCAGAGCTGCTGCGTGAGTATCAGGATGGCTCGGCTGTTCGATGCCTTTTCCTGAGTCGAAACTTTGGAAAGGAGGCCGCGTTGAGGGCTGGGATAGATCATGCTCGCGGCAGCGCGCTCATCTTCATTGACGTCGACTTGCAAGATCCGCCTGAGCTCATTCCCGGCATGGTGGAGTTCTGGCAAAAGGGTTATGACGTGGTGAACATGCAGCGCAATCTGAGAACCGGCGATTCGCTTTTCAAGCGCATGAGCGCTCGAGCCTACTATTGGGTCATGCAGCGTCTGGTGGATAAAGTGGATTTGCCCGCCGATGTCAGCGATTTTCGCTTGATTGGACCCGCTCCGCTTGCAGCTATTCGAGCATTGGATGAGCGTTCCAGCATCCTTAAGGGCATGATCGGCTGGGTAGGCTTTCGCACCTTTGAACTACCCTATAATCGCGCTGTTCGTCATGCAGGGAGCAGCAAGTGGAACGTGGCTGGACTAATCAATCTTGCCATCGAGAGCATTCTCAGTTTTTCTCGCAAGCCGCTGCGTATCTTCAGTCTCGCTAGCTTTGCACTCTTCGTTTCCAGCTTCTGCTACATGCTCGCAGCCCTCGTGGCTGGTAGTTTCGATGTCCATCATCTGCTCGTCGGAATGGCCTCATTTATGTGCGTCGGTGTCGCCATGGTGGGGGAGTACCTTGGCCTGACACTCGCAGAGGTTAAGCGCCGCCCCCAGTATTTCTTGAAAAACAGTCCCAAAGCGGAGTGCGCGTCTATCCACCCTTCGGTCTCATCGTTCGAGGGTAAGAAATGCTGAGTTTGAAGAGGGAGCAGACGTTATGGCGGATATTGGGCGCTATTTTGGTCCTACGTTTATCAGGATTGGGTGTCTACCCCCTGATGGACACATCGGAGGCCCGTTATGCCGAAATGGCGCGAAAAATGGTCGAGCTGAATGACTGGATCACGCCCATGTTCGATTACGGGGTACCGTTTTGGGGCAAACCACCACTGTCTTTCTGGACGCAAGCCGCGAGCATGACGATCTTCGGGGTCAATGAGTTCGCTGCTCGATTCCCTGCATGGCTGCTGCACCTGGCTAGCTGTTTCATCATCATCAAGCTCGGTACGCAGCATTTCTCGCGTAACGCGGGCATTTGGGCGGCAATAATCTTTTCCAGCACAACGCTTGGCTTGGTCTCCAGCGGAGTCGTACTGACCGACCCCGTTCTATCGTTCTCAATTTTGCTGGCCAGTTATGGGTTCTGGCGTTGGATGCAATGCGCCGACAAAGCGTACGCCTATCTGATGTTCGCAGGTTTGGGGCTAGGTCTGCTTGCTAAAGGCCCGCTGACCCTGGTGCTAGTAGGGGCGCCGGCATTCCTCTGGATCGTGATTTACAAGGAATGGAAACGGGTGCTAAGGCTACCTTGGGCTGGCGGCCTGGGTCTTATGCTCGGCATCTCTGTGCCTTGGTACGTCTTGGCTGAGATGAAGACACCAGGCTTTATGGAGTACTTTTTCGTTGGTGAGCACTGGAGCCGTTACGTCGTTAGCAACTGGGCTGGTGATCTTTACGGCAGCGCCCACGCCAAGCCATACGGGACCATCTGGCTACAGCTCGGGTTAGCGCTTCTTCCGTGGGTATTCTTCCTTCCATTGCTGATCCGTAGGCGTGCGTCGCTGCAGCGGTTTGAGGCCTACCTCTGGCTCTGGGCGCTGGCTACTCCGGTCTTCTTCACGTTCGCCGGCAACATTCTGTGGACCTACCTGCTTCCTGCGCTCCCAGCCTGGGCTTTGCTGCTGTCGGGCCGGGTCAGCGATACCGGCCCGAAGACTACATGGGCTGCTGCTATGAGTGCTTTGATATTGCCAATGATAGGAGCGGGCATAATTTACGCTGGCGCAATGGAAACGCGGCCTCAGAATCAGCGGGATGTGATCCAGGCTTGGCTCAATGCTCAGTCTACTCAGCCGGGCCCCCTGATCTATCCGGGACGCCGGTCGTACTCATCCGAGTTCTACAGCACTGGCAAATCCGAGCACATCAAGGATCCTGCCAAATGGCCAAGCAGTGGCTTGTTTTATCTATCGAGGCGCTTGCGCGACAGCAATGCTGAGCTGCCTACCGGCCTGGAGTGCACCAAGATCACAGAAGCCAACGCCAGCCAACTACTGCTATGCCGTTGGAACGCCGACGAGAAAAATGCCCAAAGCCTCGCCATAGAAAGCAGCACGAAAACTTATCAGAAGAACGAGGGCTAAATTTAGGATGAAAAAAAGCCAGGTATTAACCTGGCTTTTTTGTTGACTGCTACCCTCATCAGAGTTCCTAGTTTATCGTCGATCAGTTATCGGACTTTTCCTTGGCATCTTTGCGCTCTTTTTGTTTCTCTTGAGCGACCTGCTGCTTTTTCTGATCCGATGAATCATCGCTCCATATGCGTGCCTGCTCAGCCCGGAAATTTTCGTTGAATTTTTTCGCTCGATCAAATCCGTCTTCAGCATGGGCGGTAGTCATCAGACCGAACAGCAAGCTTCCAAGAGCGATAGATTTTACAAATTTCATGTTGAACCTCGGTATTTACTAGACCTCCCTGACTAGGGGTCTTTGTTGTTTTGTAGTTTAGGGAAGCGAAGCTAACGACAAGGTGAGGTATTAATTACAATTCCGTAATTTTAGCGTGCGGCAGGATGCGTTCTAAGTCTGGATCTGGAAGGATCAGACCTATCGCCGGAATTGCTGAAAGAAAATTTCAGTTATCCAGTAAATTACAATTTTGATATCTACCACCGTAGTTTCGTGCGGCATTGCAGTCCGCACCAGGAGATAGCTATGAATGAAATTGAGCCTTGGGCAGTTGCCATGAATGATTTTCGCCGCTGCGCTGAAAATCTTTCTGCCCAGGTCGATGAGCTGACATCTCAGACACGGCTTTCTAGCGCTGTCTTGGAGAGGTCGAACGAGATGGTGGAGCAGGTAGAGGCTATAGGTCGGCAGATTCACGGGGAGGTTCGGAAGGCTGAGAAGGCTTGGTCCGATGGTGAAGAGGTCGCCTTACGCGCCGCGACAAAAGCGTACTCTGCCGCTTACCGTGGAGTCGACAGTGCCATCCAGCCTCTCATTTCAGAGCTTTCGATCGCTACCAGTGCCGCGAATGCTTCGCTCGCAGAACTCAAGCGTGCACCGGCACTGGCCAAGCGTTACGTAATGGTGGTGGCGACAGCATTTTTCATCCTGGCATTGATCTGTTCGTACTCGACCATGCGTCTGATTGATGCAGCCGGCCGTGTGAGCGCTCAAGAAAAGGTCAACGCTCAATATTTCTCACAGCTTTGGAAAAACGCCAACCCAGAAGAGCAACAGATCATAAAGTCAGTGATTTTAAGGGCCCCGATGGATCCTGTGGTCCTTAGGGACTGATGCTCTGGAATAAAGCAAAAGGCCCGTCTATTGACGGGCCTTTTTGATCACGCGATCGAGGCGGCGCTCATCGTAGAGTGGTTGAGCTGGGGTTGAGGAAAGTTAAGGTGAAACCAGGTGAAGTTTTCATCAGTCACTTCCACACCCGCCGAACCTTGGTGCAGGCTCATAATCGATTGAACGATGGCCAAGCCAAGCCCTGTACCACCTTCACTCCGTGCTCGGCTCTTGTCCACGCGGTAGAACCGTTCAAACAAATGGGCATGGTGTTCTTTAGCAATCCCGCGCCCCGGGTTGCCCACGCTTAAAGTAGTACCGTTTGCACTGCGGTGTACCTTCACGTAGACCGTGCGACCTCGGGGGCAGTATCGGATAGCATTTGATAGCAGATTCGAGACGGCACGCTGAATCATCAGACGATTACCGCGCACGGCGTCGTCGCTGCCCGAAATCTGGAGTTGGATCTCGCCGTCTTCAGCCGAAATACTGAAGAGATCGCAAACACGCTGAATCTCATCGACCAAGGATACGGTTTCGAACTCAACCATGGATGCAGGATGACTGACCTGCGCTAGGAACAACATGTCGGAAACCATACGGCTCATCCGATCCAGTTCTTCTGTGCAGGACTCGAGAACCTCGCGGTACTCGGACAGCGACCGCTCTCGGGTCAGGGCAACCTGGGCTTTCCCCATCAGATTGGACAATGGTGCTCTGAGCTCATGGGCAAGGTCATCAGAGAACTGCGAAAGCTGCTGAACCCCATCGTCCAGTCGAGCCAGCATGATATTGATTCCGTCTGCGAGCTCTTTGAGCTCTGCCGGCATTCCATCTGCCGGCAGGCGATGCTCGAGGCTCTCGGTCGAAATTTTGGAGGCAACCTTCAGGAACTTTGTTAAGGGCAGCAGGCCACGTCGCACAGTCCACCAGCCAATAGCTAGGATGAGCAAGAGAATAACGGGGGACATCATCAGAGCCCAGGTAAGCAGTGCGTCGAGCAGAGCCTCATTGGATGACTGGTCCATAGTCATGTAGACGCTTACTTCGGTGCCATCATCCAAGCGCATTACGCGGGACGTGCTGAGTAGTGGGCGGCCCTGGGTGTCGCGCCACTCATGTTCTTGCGCCGTCGCTCCAGCGTTGAATTTGCGTACCTCTAGATTCACCTGCTTCGAGCCGATCGAGAGCAGCGGCTGTCTGCTCGTTGTTGAATCGAAGATGCTCACATACAGATTATTGTGGCCCATGACCAGATCAACGAGCTGGTGCGCGTCTGCATTGACCCCGGAGATATCCGAGATGGTAGAAAGGTTGTGAGCCATTCCTTCCATTTTCACTTCGAGGTCAGTTCTGGCGTTTCTTTCAAGAGCTTGACCCACCATCAGGTACCCGAAGGTGGCGAACAGAAGCAGCAACCCTGCGCTCATCAATCCAACTTTTAATCCTAGCTTCGCAGCCAGGCTGAAAGGCCTCATGCGCGCTCCTCAAAAACGTACCCAACGCCTCGAAGCGTATGAATTAGCTTGGTTTCAAATGGATCATCAATCTTCGAGCGTAAGCGCCGAATAGCGACATCGATGACATTGGTGTCGCAGTCAAAATTCATGTCCCATACCAACGAGATGATCTGTGAACGGGTCAGCGCTTCGCCCGCTCTGCTCATGAGCAGATGCAGGAGGGCAAACTCCTTGGTGGTGAGGTCGATGCGTGTGCTGCCGCGAAAGACTCTATGCCGTACGGAGTCAAGCTCCAGGTCGGCAATTTTAAGTAGGGTCTTCTCGACCAACTCATCACCGCGCCTCTGCAATGAGCGAATACGGGCTAACAACTCTGGAAACTCGAACGGCTTCACGAGATAGTCATCAGCCCCGCCGTCCAAGCCTTTGAGCTTGTCATTTATGCGCCCGCGGGCAGTCAGCATGATGATGCGCACTCTACTGGTTTTCCGGATGGTCTCCAACAAGTCCCAGCCATCAATACCTGGGAGGTTAACATCCAGTAGAACGAGCGAGTAGTCGTTGGTATAGAACTGGTGCAAGGCGTCAACGCCATTATGCACGATGTCTACGATGTATCCGCTTTCGGATAGGCCCTGCTGAAGATATTCAGCAGTTTTAATTTCGTCTTCCACTATTAAAATGCGCATAACCTATCTCAAAGTATGGGAAGGAGTTGGCCTAATCCACAAAAAGCTTTCATTTTTTGAAAGTTTAGCCGAGGGCATATAGTGTGGTATTCGCTACTTCTGTGCGTACGCCTTGGTCACCTGATTGCACTCGAATCTTAACGCGAAGAAGGTAGCTGCGGCGAAATCCTACAAATTTGTAATGTAGTAGCAAGACTGCTGACAGTCACGCTGACTTACCTTCCTCAGCATAGCGGATCCTGCGGCTTCCAGCGGCTTTCTGCGCTGGTGGTTGAGGCGGATTCGGCCGTTCACGGACAGCATTTCTGCCAGAACAGTTGGGGCCTGCGCGCGGCACCCAATGACACCTTGGCAGGCGTCGCTAATTTGACTCAGCGATCAGGGCCTCTCTGCATTAGACGTGCTTGTCTTTTCATCCCAAGTAGGCAGGGAATCTACTCTGCAATTACAATCTGTTACATGTCCAAATTGTAATTGCACCATCATCTTGTCGTCAGCCGCCTTTCTTATTTTGACCGCAGCACGCAGGCAGCGCTGCTTTGGGGCGTTATGCTCCGAAAATCTGCTCACGCCGATGCATTCGCCTTAGAACCATCTGCTCCTTTGGTAAGGTGAATTTTAGCGCCCTGTTTAGGGCGCTTTTTTTATTAATGGACTTATCATGAAAACAACTAGATCTGCTATCGCCGTGTTCATGCTTTTTTCCGCGCTGTCGACAAATGCCCACAGTAGTATGCAGGCCAATGAGGAACTTGAGCGGTCTGCCAAAGACGCTACCGCGCGCTACGCACAGAGCACGAAGAAGCCTATGCCTGAAGTTGAAGACTACGCTTACGGTATAAAGTTGGACGTTAGTAAGCTAGTGTACGTATCGCCTAACGTTCGTCAATGTGGCAGCGTCAATAGCATGATGAGCTATGAGGATTCTAAAGGTGAACTACACATGGTTCGCTACTTGGTGAATGGTGAGTGCATAAATAGTCGGTGAGCAACCACAACTGGGTGCTCCCAAGCATTGGCTCACAGGTGTTCGCAAATTACTCCCGCTCATTGACACTTTCGACTTGGAAGGTGTCAATGGCGGTCAGAAGTTACCGACTGATGTCAGTGGGTCGGCGATGGAGTACTTTCGTGGAACGATTCGCGCTCGATCTGAATGGTGCAGTGGTGTATTTCAAATGCACTGCTGACAGCGTCGACGACAGCCGCCAGTACAGTGTCTGCATCTGCTGAGTCCCGCACTACAACGTGCGATGTCAGTACGTTACTGCCACTACTCACCGCCCAAACGTGCAGATCATGGACGCCAGTCACCCCCTCGACACTGAGGATAGTGGACTCGATTGCCTCAACTTCCAGGCCTCTGGGAACCCCTTCCATAAGAATGCCCAAGCTCTCGCGAAGCAATTGCCATGTGCGCGGCAATACCCATAAGCCAATTGCAACGGCGACAATCGTGTCTACCCAGCCCCACCCCGTGAACCGGATAATGAGAGCTGCGATGATCACGCCCACCGAGCCGAGCATATCGCTCCAGACTTCGAGGTAGGCCCCCTTGACGTTGAGGCTCTCATTGCTGGCAGATGCGAGTAGTCGCATCGAAATGAGATTCACGATCAATCCAGCGATCGCGATCCACATCATCGCCCCGGTGGCGATCTCCGCGGGCATGAAGAAACGCTGGTAGGCCTCATACAAGATGTACATTGCCACCAAGAAAAGCAGCACGGCGTTAAATGTGGACGCGAGAATCTCCAGGCGCGCATAGCCAAAGGTTCTTTTC
>RRZU012361408.1_pt1 | contig 14392 bp, 11 predicted proteins | sample 2165561 | NCBI WGS metagenome assembly RRZU01 (sample SAMN10456909, study PRJNA506462) | wastewater metagenome | isolation source: wastewater sludge | place: USA: Moscow, Idaho
CCTGCGCACCTTCGAGGATCAGCAGCTCGAACAGCGCACGCTCGTCGCGCAGCGGCACGCCCCACTCGTGATCGTGGTAGTGACGATACAAATCGAAACCTTCCCACCAGAGGCAGCGTGGCATCGGGCGCTCCTCCGCGGGAAAAGCCCCAGTCTAGCGCCGATCAGGCACGCCACAGGCCGACCGCCAGCATCGCCGCCGTCCCCCACATCATCAGCGCAACGAGTCCGTCAAGCGCCCGCCACAGCTGCGGCGACTGCAAGCGCTTGCCGATCCAGAGCACGGCGAGGGCGAGGCCGATGAACCAGACGACCGAGCCGCTGGCGGCGCCGACGCCGAAGGCGACGTTGCCGGGGGCGTGCCAAGCCATCGACGCAGCGCCGATCAGGACGATGGTGTCGAGCCAGGCGTGCGGATTGAGCCAGGTGAAGCCGAGCGCGGCGAGCGTCGCCTGGCGCCGGGTCATCGCGCCAACGCCGGCTCCGTGCAGCGCATTCGCTTCATCCGAAGCCCCGGAACGGAAGCGCGCGAAGGCCCGCCCGCCATAGACGAGCAGAAAGGCGATGCCGAGGACCATGAATGCGGTCTGCAGCAGCTCGGCGCCGCTCATCAGCCTGCCCATACCGAGGACGCCGAGGCTGATCAGCAGCGCGTCGGAAACGACGCACAAGCCCACCGTCAGCCAGACGTGCTGCCGGCGCAAACCCATGCGCATGACGTGCACGTTCTGCGGCCCGAGCGCCATGATCGTCGACAGGCTCAAGAGGAAACCTGCGCTGAAGGCGGGGGAAAAAGTGGAGGCGAAGGCGTTGATGGGCATGGCAGCGTGCTTTCGGGTGCATTCAAACGACGATTGATGCGGCAAGTATCGACCACGGCGCGCCCGAAACGCATCGATATTAAATTGAACTAGAATCGCTTGAATATTTCTTGATCGACACCATCCATGCTTGACGCCAACCAGCTCGAAGCCCTCGCTGCCGTGCTCGAACACGGCAGCTTTGGCGCGGCTGCCCGCTCGCTCAATCTGACACTGGCGGCCGTCTCACTGCGTATCCGCAGCCTGGAGACGCGGCTCGGCCAGCGCTTGCTGGTGCGTGGCAAGACCGTGCGCGCCACGCCGGCCGGACGGGTATTGCAGGGTCACGTGAAACAACTGCGGCTGATGGAGGCCGACCTGATCGCTGACATGCAAGGCGGCGAAGTCGATGCGGAGAGCGCCTGGAAAAGCCTCGCCGTCGCGGTCAATGCCGACTCGCTGTCGAGCTGGTTCCTGCCCGGCATGGCGGCCTTGCTGGAGGAGCACCGCATCCTGCTTGATCTGATCGTCGACGACCAGGATCACACGCACGAAGCGTTGAGGAATGGTGACGTCCTCGGCTGTGTCAGCACGCAAGCACTGCCGATGAAGGGTTGTCTGGCCGAACCGCTCGGCGTCATGCGCTATCGCTGCGTGGCCGCACCGAGCATTGCCGACCAGTGCGGAGCCACCAGCGGCGAGTTGTCGATCCACCGCCTGCTGGCGACGCCGGCCGTCATTTTCAATCGCAAGGACGGGCTGACCGACACGTTTCTCGCCAAGTACTATCACCTGACCAACCCCAACTATCCGCGCCACTTCGTTCCCGCCGTCGATGCCTTCGAGAGCGCACTCGAACATGGATTCGGCTGGGGCATGCTGCCCGAGGTCTACTTCTCCAGCCCGGTAAAGAACCTGAGGGTGCAGGACATCGCGCCCGGCCGCTTCGTCGACGTTTCCCTGTACTGGCACCACTGGAAGCGCGAGACAGCGTCGGCCGAGCGGTTGACGCGCGCGGTGATGCAGGCGGCCCGGTCAGCGCTGGTTTGACTGACGGCGCGCCGGTGCGCGCTTACTGCCCGAACTGCTCGTGCAAGCCCTGCACGACGGCGCGCTCGCCGCGCACACGGAAGAACGCACCTTCACCGTCCGCGCGCTCTTCGAGCACCTCGCAGTTGGCGTAGATCTCACCGCGTTGCTGCTGCGCCGACCAGGCCAGGAACAATTCAGCTTCGATCAGGTGCTGCTGGAAAGAGGCAACGATCACCTCGCGCAGGCGAGCGACGTCGTCCGGCCGGCGCGCGCTCATCACGATGCAATCCGGATACTGCGCGCGCAGCGCGGTTTCGTACGCGTCCTGCGCCGCGGCGTCGCCCACGTGGTCGATCTTGTTGAAGATGCGCAGCCGCGGCACGTCGTGCGCACCGATTTCCTCCAGCACATGATCGGTGACCTGGAGCTGGCGTTCGAAGCCCACATCGCTGGCGTCGATGACGTGCAGCAGCAGCGAAGCGTCGAGCGCCTCTTCGAGCGTTGATTTGAACGACGCGACGAGGCCGTGCGGCAGGTTCTTGATGAACCCGACCGTGTCGCTGACGAGCACGCGCGGCACGCTCTCGGGATAGAGCGCGCGCACCGTGGTGTCGAGCGTGGCGAACAGCTTGTTGGCGACCAGCACCTCGCTGCCGGTCAGCGCGCGCATCAGCGTCGACTTGCCGGCGTTGGTGTAGCCGACCAGCGCCACGCCGGCCAGCCCCTGACGATCCTGCCGGCGCGCACGCTGCGTCTTGCGCTCGACGTCCATCGCGTTGATTTCCAGTTGCAGCTCGGCGATGCGGTCGCGAATCTTGCGCCGATCCATCTCGGTGTGCGACTCGCCGGCACCGCGTCCGCCCATCCCGCTGCGCTGCCGCCCTTGCGGTCCGGCGAGCTTGGCCGCCTCGCGCAGGCGCGGCGCCATGTAGCCGAGGCGGGCGATTTCGACCTGTGCCCGCGCGGCACGCGAACGTGCGTTGCGGTGAAAGATCTCGAGGATGACCATGGTGCGGTCCATCACCTCGCAGCCGACCTCCAGTTCGAGGTTGCGCGCCTGCGACGGCGAGATTTCGTGATCGACCAGCAGGACTTCGATGGCCTCGCCGTCAAGGCTGACGGCGGCCGGCACCGCGTCATTCAGCTCGCTGTCGTCGCCCGGTTCGATCCCGTCACTGACGAAGCGACTGATTTCCTGCCGCTTGCCGACGCCGAGATAACCCGTCCGGTCAAAGCCGGCGCGCTTCTGGATGAAAGTGCGGACGACCTTGAACCCCAGCGTCTTGGCGAGTTCGCGCAGTTCGGTGATCGACACTTTGAACTCGTCGTCACTCACACTCGGCAACTGCACAGCGGCGATGACGGCTAGCAGGGGCTTCTCAATGACTTCTTTGGGCATTCGGCAACGGCTTCTCTTGATAAAGGAAGCCGGATGGTACACGCCTATCGCCATGTCGGCGGTATTGATGCAGAGGAGGTTCCATGATGTTGGCGAAAGTCGCTGACAAGCGCCTGGTACCGTTCGCCCAGAGCCTGTCGAAGGGCGGGACTCCGTCGCCTCGGGTTCGTTCATGCCCTTCGGCAGGTTCAGGACAGGATTCGACAAGCTCACCACGAACGGTCGATAGGTCGTCAGTTACGTGTACGAATTACAGCTGGAAGGCGAGCCAGAGCAGCAGACCTTCGGCGAGTTCACGCAGCATGGCCGGCTGGCTGGCAAGATAGGGCTTGCACTCCTGCCGACGCGCCTCGATCCAGCCGGCGAAGTCAGTGACCGCCTTGCGGTCGTAGAAGGCGACCATCAGCTCGTAGTTGAGGAAGAGGCTGCGCCCGTCGAGGTTGGCCGAACCGGCGAGCGCCAGTTCGTCGTCGATGACGATCGCCTTGGCGTGGATCATGCGCGGATGCAGCCAGACGCGCCCGCCGGCGGCGACGAGGTCGCGCAGCGAACGGTGGCGCACGAAGTCGGCGACGCGGTGGTTCGAGTGTGCCGGCAGCACCAGGTCGACCTCGACGCCGCGCCGCGCCGCCAGCGTCAACGCGGCGAGCAGCGCGGCATCCGGAACGAAGTACGGCGTCACCGCGAGAATCCGGCGCTGCGAGGTGAAGCAGCCGGAGATGAGCATGATGTGGATGGTGTCGTCGGTGCGGTCGGGACCGCTCGGCACCAATTGCGCCAAAGCGAGCGGAGCGCTGCCATCACCCGCCTTCTTCGACGCCTCGGGTGGCGCCTGCTCACTGGCGAACGCCCAGTCCTCCTCGAACTGCTGGCGCGCCTGTCCGGCGATCTCGCCGGCGAGGTCGAAGCTGAGGTCGAGCCACGCCCTGCGCCGCAGGATAGGGCGCGGGTCACCCTCGAAATACTCGGCAGCGAGATTACGGCCGCCGCACCACAAGTGCCTGCCGTCGGCGATCACCATCTTGCGGTGATTGCGCAGATTGGTCCGCCCGCGCTTGGGCGAGCGGAACGGCGGCACGAAGCGCAGCACCTCGACGCCGGCCGCCTTCAGGCTCTTCATGTCCGGATAACCGCCGATATAGATGCCGATGCCGTCGATCAGCAGGCGCACGCGCACGCCCTCGCGCGCGCGCTGCTTGAGGCGTTCGGCGATCTCGTCGCCGAGCACGTCGCGGCCGACGAGGAAGGTGGCAACCTCGATCGTTTCCTCCGCGCCATCGATCGTCGCGCGCAAGGCGTTCAGTGCCTGCGTGCCGTCTTCATGCACCGTGAGGTTTTCGTAGGCGACCGGATCGGGCACGCCCATGGCCACGCCAAGCTGCTGCACGCGCGCCGCCGTCGCATGCGTCTGGCCGGTCGAGGCCGCGACGCGATGTCGTCCGGCGGCGTGTTTTGCGGCGACGATCTTGCGGCTGCCGAAGGCGAGGTAGAGCGGCAGCGTGATGTAGGGCAGGAGTACGATGCCGAGCACCCACGAGATTGCGGCCGCCGGGTGGCGGCGCTGGTGCAGGCTGTGCGAGGCGCCGACGTAGATGATGAGCCCGGTGGCGACGAGCAGGAGGTCGATCACCCACCAGTAGGTCGCGGCGATGTCGCGGAGCGTGGCCAGCAGCCCGTTCACGCGCGGTCCCTCCGCGTGCGCCTGAGCAAGACATACAGCGCCCAGCCACCGAGCGCGACAAGCGCCACCGCGCAAGTCGCCACGGCATAGTCCGAACGAGAGGGCGTGGCCCGGGGTATCGCCGGGTCGGTGAGTTCGGCGGGGAAAGGCCGAGGATCGACCGGGATGATCTGCTGCTCGGCCGGGTTCTTCGGCAGGCGCCGCCGATACTCGGCGATGCTGGCGACCGGAAAATCGCCCCAGGCGCGGCTCGACGGAAACTGCGGAATGCGGACGAGAAGAACCTCTTCCACATCGTTCGCCAGCAACCGCTCGAACGGCGTCAGCCCGCGCGTCGTCCGACCGGATACGAGCTGCAGGAGATCGGCGCCGGCCTGCTCGAAGGCGAGCGCCGGGAGCAGGCGGGTGCGATCCTCGGTCAGGTAGTCGAAGCTCTCCTTGCCGCGGCGCAGGCTGGCTTTGGCCAGCGCCACGGCGGGCAGCGAGGCGATCGCCTTGATCCAGCTCGTCGCACCCAGTGCCGGAACGCGCCAGCCGAGCGCGCGCAGCGTGGACACGCTGATGCCGGTGCAGTTGGCGCCAGCGTGGTCGTAGCCCGCCGGGTTGCGGTAGAAGTGGTTGAAGGTGCGCCCGAGCGCCGACGCGAGATGCGCCGCCGTGCGCTCGTCGCGCAGCGTGGCGACCAGCATGTACGACGGCCGGTACCACGCCTGGCCGCTGTTCACGTCGCCGAGATAGCCTTCGAGCGGACGCATCGCGGCGATGATGCCCTTCTCGCTCTCGCTCGCCAGCGTGTAGAAGTTGGCGACCAGCCAGTCGTGCATTTCGCCCGACGGCCCGACGCGACCGGTGACGAGCGCGAAATGGCCGCCGTGCGCCTCATCGTCGTCCCCCTGCGCGCCGTTCAGTACCAGCGCGATGACCGGGCGGCCGGCGCGCCGATTTGCCGAATCCGCCGCGCGCTGCCAGACGAGGCGGGTGGAAAACGGGCTTTGCGCGCCGCCTTGCGGCGCTTCGCGGACAAAGTCGCGCAGCGCGCGCGCCGTCGGCGGCAGCGCTTGCAACGGCGCCGACGGATCGAGGCGATAGCCCTCGGGCCAGAAACAGTGCGCGACGAAGCGTTTCTCCAGCAAGCGCCCCGCCGTCCACTCGCCGTGCAGATGCACGACGCGGCGGGCGAAGAATGCAGAGCTGTCGGCGTTGTAGAACGCGCGATTGGCGGCGAGGCGCGGCGCCAGAGCCAGCTCCGCCAAGCCTTCCGGCGTAAGCAGGCGCTCACCTCCGTCGTCACCGACGATCATCCGGGCATTGCGCAAGACCGCTGGCGCGCCGAGCCAGACGAGCCCCGGAAGATCGCGCGCCGAACCCGGCGGCGTCGCCGTGTTCCACGCCCGAACGTCGTCGATCGACAGCTTGAGCGCATCGAAGCCGGCGACACTGACGCCGGCGCGCGGCACGGCGATCACCTCGGAGCGGAAAAACCAGAGCGCCTGCGGGATGGTCGGAACGGTGGCAAAATCACGATATTTCATCCGTCCGGCACGCCCCCCCGTCGTGACGACAAAATCCCCGGCCGGGAACAAGCCGTAAGCGGATGCAGTCTCAAGCGGGTTCGTTGGCGATGCAATCATGTTCATGCGCGGACCGGATGCTGAATCGGAGTCATCAGGATTCGTTCAACGCATTCTAACCACATTCTCACAGCATCCTCAGCGCCAACCGTCCGGCGCCATCATCACGGAAGACAGCCATGTACCACGGAGAACGACTCAACGCCTGGACCCACCTCGTCGGCACGATGCTCTCGATCAGCGGCGCCTCGGTCCTGATCACCCTCGCCGCGCTGATGGGCGACCCGTGGAAGATCGTCAGCGTCTCGATCTTCGGCGCGACGCTGATCCTGCTCTACAGCGCATCGACGCTGTACCACAGCCTGCGCGGACGCGCCAAGACGATCCTGCGCAAGCTCGACCACCTGTCGATCTACCTCCTGATCGCCGGCACCTATACGCCGTTCTGCCTCGTCACCCTGCGCGGGGTCTGGGGCTGGACGCTGTTCGGCATCGTCTGGGGGCTGGCGCTGATCGGCATGCTGCAGGAGATCCGCCCGCGCTCGGAGGCGCGCATCCTGTCGCTGGTGATCTATGCCGTCATGGGCTGGGTCATCGTCATCGCCACCGGGCCGCTGCTCGACCATCTGGAAGCCACCGGCCTCGTCCTGCTTGCCGCTGGCGGACTGCTCTACACCGGCGGCATCGTCTTCTACGCCTTCGACGACCGCTTCCGCCACTGGCACGGCATCTGGCACCTCTTTGTCATCGGCGGCAGCCTGCTGCACTACCTCACCATCGCGCTCTACGTCATTTAGCGGCGGCACCGGAGCACCACACCTGAACACCGCGATTGACAGCTCGCCCCTCATCTCAATAGACTCCCCCCCGTTGAAGGTTCCCCTAACACGGGATTAATAGGGAATCCGGTGCCGAGTGCCGCTGCATCACACTCGAAATCCGGGGCTGCCCCCGCAACTGTAATCGGCGAATCTTTGCCCCATCTTGCCACTGGTGAAACACCGGGAAGGCGGGCAAAGCGTGATGACCCGAGAGCCAGGAGACCTGCCTCAGCATCCTTTTCACGTAACAGGGGCGGGGCGTCCCGGACGAGAGGCTTCATCATGCGCATTCCAGCTGCTGTGCCACCACACGGATCCGGGTTCCTGCCCGTGCCGCGTGTCGGCGTCCGCACGTCCGGCGTGGCATCGACTCTTTCCGCTCCCCGTTCCGGAGGAGCGAATCGATGGAAACCCAAGCCAGTCCCGTACTGCAACCCCGCAAGCTGTATCTTCCGGCCGGCATCATCAAGCGCGACGGCACGCGCGTCGTCTTCGAGATCCGCCGTATCGCCACCGCACTCGCGCGCGCCGGGCAGGCCGGCGGCGAATTCGACGACGACGGGGTAGACCACCTCACCCAGCGTGTACTGAAGGTGCTTCGGCACCGCTTCGCCGCCGCCGACCCGACGGTCGAACAGGTGCAGGACATCGTCGAGCAGGTGCTGGTCGAGGCCAATCACCTGCGCACCTTTCGCGCCTACGTCGCCTATCGCGACCAGCATCGCCGGCTGCGCGACGACCGACGGACCTTGATCGACGTCGAAACCTCGATCAACGAATACGTCGATCGCGCTGACTGGCGCGTCAAGGCCAACGCCAACCAGGGTTACTCGCTCGGCGGGCTGATCCTCAACGTCTCCGGCAAGGTGATCGCCAACTACTGGCTGTCGCACGTCTATCCGCCGGAAATCGGGCAGGCGCACCGCGAGGCCGATTTCCACATCCACGACCTCGACATGCTCTCCGGCTACTGCGCCGGCTGGTCGCTGCGCCAGTTGCTGTACGAGGGCTTCAACGGCGTCGCCGGCAAGCCCGAGGCCGATCCGCCGAGGCATTTCTCCAGCGCGCTCGGGCAGATGGTCAACTTCCTCGGCACGCTGCAGAACGAGTGGGCCGGCGCGCAGGCGTTCAGCTCCTTCGACACCTACCTCGCGCCCTACGTGCGCAACGACGGGCTCGATTACGACGCGGTGCGCCAGGGCCTGCAGGAGTTCATTTACAACCTCAATGTGCCGTCACGCTGGGGGACACAGACGCCGTTCACCAACCTGACCTTCGACTGGGTGTGTCCGGCCGACCTGCGCGAACAGGTACCGGCGATCGGCGGCAGCGAGATGCCTTTCACCTACGGCGAGCTGCAGGCCGAGATGGACCTGATCAACCGCGCCTTCGTCGAGGTGATGAGCGCCGGCGACCGGCGCGGGCGCGTGTTCACCTTCCCGATCCCGACCTACAACATCACGCCGGATTTCCCGTGGGAGTCGGAGAACGCGGGACGCCTGTTCGCCATGACCGCCAAGTACGGGCTGCCGTATTTCCAGAACTTTCTCAACTCCGACATGCAGCCGAACCACGTGCGTTCGATGTGCTGCCGGCTGCAGCTCGACCTGCGCGAACTGCTGAAGCGCGGCAACGGTCTGTTCGGTTCGGCCGAACAGACCGGTTCGCTCGGCGTCGTGACGATCAACTGCGCACGTCTTGGCTACGTCCACGCGGGCGACGAGGCCGGGCTGTTCGCGCGCCTCGGGCTGCTGGCCGACATGGCGCGCGACAGCCTGGAGATCAAGCGCAAGGTCGTGCAGCGCCTGATGGACGACGGGCTCTTCCCCTACACCCGGCGTTACCTCGGCACCCTGCGCAACCACTTCTCGACGATCGGCGTGAACGGCGTGAACGAGATGGTGCGCAACTTCACGCGCGGCACCTCAAACACCTCCGACATCAGCCAGCCGGATGGCCATGCGCTGGCCATCCGCCTGCTCGACTTCCTGCGCGAACGGCTGCGCACCTACCAATCCGAAACCGGAAACCTCTACAACCTGGAAGCGACACCGGCCGAGGGCACCACGTACCGCTTCGCGCGCGAGGACAGGAAGCGCTACCAGGACATCCTGCAGGCCGGCACGGCCGGTTCCCCGTACTACACGAATTCGACGCAACTGCCGGTCGGCTTCACCGACGACCCGTTCGAAGCGCTGCAACGCCAGGACGAACTGCAGACGCGCTACACCGGCGGTACCGTGCTGCACCTCTACATGCGCGAACGCCTCTCGTCGCCGGAGGCGTGCCGCAAGCTGGTGCAGACCGTGCTCTCGCAATTCCGCCTGCCGTACATCACCGTCACGCCGACCTTCTCGATCTGCCCCAAGCACGGCTACCTCGAGGGCGAGCACGAGTTCTGCCCGCGCTGCGACGAGGAAGCGGCGGCTCGCCGCAGCCACGATCTTCGGACCGTCTCACCCATCTAGATCTCAACTCATCGCCAAGGACGTTCATGAACCCCATCCACTACTCATCCTTCAATCCCTACAACCTCGCCGACCACGAACGCCAGCGCTGCGAGGTCTGGACACGCGTCATGGGCTATCACCGCCCGGTCAGCGAGTTCAACGCCGGCAAGCAGAGCGAACACGGCGAACGGCAGCATTTCGACGAACCGTCCGTGCGCGAGTGACGCCATGACGACTGCTTGTCCGCTGAACGTCGGCGGCCTGACGCGCTTTTCGACCATCGACTACCCGGGCCACGTTTCCGCCGTCGTCTTCTGTCAGGGCTGCCCGTGGCGTTGCACCTACTGCCATAACACGGAACTGCAGCCGCGCGATTGCGCGATGGTGATCCCCTGGCAGGAGATCACCGAATGGCTGGACAACCGGCGCGGCCTGCTCGAAGCCGTCGTCTTCAGCGGCGGTGAACCGCTGCTGCAGCGCGGACTGGCTTGGGCGATGCACGAGGTCCGCGCGATGGGTTACCGCATCGCGCTGCACACCGCGGGCATCTATCCGGACCGACTGGCCGGCGTCCTGCCGCTCGTCGACTGGATCGGCTTCGACGTCAAGGCGCCGTTCTGCGACTACCCGCGCATCACGCAGGCACCCGACAAGCACAACGGCAGCGGCATCCGCCGCGCGCTGTCCTTCGTGCTCGCCTCGGGAAAGCCGCACGAGGTGCGCTGCACCGTCGATGAAGGCGAACTCGGTACCGACGACGCTGAACGCATGGCAAGGCAGATCGCCGAAATGGGCGTCAACCGCCTCGTCCTGCAACCCCGGCGCGACGCCAGCGGCCGCTCAAAGCCGATCAGCGAAGCCTTCGTCGGCGCAATGAAGGCGTGGATTCCGAACCTGGAACTGCGCTCGGCCTGACGATCCCGCGTCTTTTTTGAAAGGAATCAAGCAATGGAAGTGATACAAACCCTGTTGTTCGGTACCGGCTCGGCGACTGCCGCCTTCTGGATCGGCCTGACCGCCTTTGCCGGCGTCCTCTTCGGCAAGTTCGAAGTGCGCCGCATCCGCCTCGGCGCCGCCGGCGTGCTGTTCTCCGGCCTGCTGTTCGCGCATTTCGGCGCCAAGGTCGATCACCATGTCCTGCACTTCGTCCGCGAGTTCGGGCTGATCCTCTTCGTCTACGCCATCGGCATCGACGTCGGGCCGCGTTTTCTGCACGCCTTCCGCAGCGACGGACTGAAGCTGAACCTGCTCGCGGCCGGCATCGTGCTCGGCGGTTTTGCGATCGCCTGGGCGCTGCACGTCCATGGTGGCGTCGCCACGCCGGTCATCACCGGCATCATGAGCGGCGCCGTCACCAATACGCCGGGGCTCGGCGCCGCGCAGCAACTGCTTTCCGAATACGGCGGCGACAACGACGCGGCGATCGCCGGCATGGGCTACGCGCTGGCCTACCCGTTCGGCATTCTCGGCATCATCCTGACCATGCTGCTCGTCCGCCTGCTGTTCGCGATCCGTATCGACAAGGAGGTGGCCGACTACAACGCGCAGGTCAACAACAACGCGCAGAAGCTCGAAAGCGTCGCCATCACCGTCTCCAATCCGAACCTGATCGGCCACGAAATCGCCTACATCCGGCAAGTCATCGACGACGAGTTCGTCATCTCGCGCATCCAGCGCGGTGCCGAACAACTGATCCCGCGCGACGACATGACGCTCGTCGAGGGCGATGTCCTCTACGGCGTTTCGGCCGAGGATCATCTGGCGAATCTGCGCCTGAAGGTCGGTCCGGCCGAGATCAACCGCAAGCGCGAAATCGGCGGTGATCTGGCGATGTTTCACGTGCTCGTCACCTGCCGCAAGGTTGCCGGGCGCACGATCGAACAGATCGGCATCGGGCGCCGCTACGAGGCCAACATCACGCGCATCTTCCGCGCCGGCATCGAGATCCTGCCCACCTCCACCACGACGCTCGAACTCGGCGATACCGTGCGCGTCGTCGGCAAACGCGAACTGCTCGACGACGTGCGCAAGGAGCTCGGGCACTCGGTCAAGGAACTCGTGCATCCGAACACGCTGCCGATCTTCTTCGGCATCTTCATCGGCGTCCTGCTCGGCAGCATCCCGATCGCCATTCCCGGCCTGCCGGTGCCGGCCAAGCTCGGCATGGCCGGCGGGCCGCTGCTCGTCGCCATCTTCCTCGGCTACAAGGGTCGCATCGGCGGCGTCGATTTCTATATGACGCCTGGCGCCAACATCATGCTGCGCGAACTCGGGATCATCCTCTTCCTCGCCTGCGTCGGGCTTTCATCGGGCGCGCAGTTCGTCGACACCTTCAACAACGGCGGCTATCTCTGGATGCTCTACGGCACCGCGATCACCTTCATTCCGATCTTCGCCGCCGCCGTCATCGCGCGCCTGATGAAGACCAACTACCTGAAAATCTGCGGCGTCGTCTCCGGCGCCATGACCGACCCGCCGGCCCTCGAATTCGCCAACGGTCTTGCGCCGGTCCACGCCCAATCGACGGCCTACGCCGCGGTCTATCCGCTGACCATGTTCCTGCGCATCCTCTTCGCGCAGATACTTGTGCTGGTCACGCTTTAGGCGCGAACCTGGAACACCTTTTCGACTGGATCGTGCGATATCGGACGCGAGAGGGCTCTTCTCCTGAGAAGCGGACGCTCAGGAACGTTTGAATTCAAGGGAGCACCGCCAGTAGGCGATGCGTCACTATCGACAGTCATGGCAGATTCATGACGGATGGAGCGCCACAACAATACAAGTCCATAGACCAGGAGTGGCAACGCGTACAGCGGCCAAAAGATGAACAACCAGATAGACCCATGCAGTGGAGCTACGGTTTAGCAGTGTGCGCAAGTGATTGCCACGGCCTGCACGCCGGCACCGGCGGGGCACGACCACTGGGCCCTGCGGCTTCTTGCCGACCGGGTGGTGCAATTGGGTTATGCCGACTCGTTCAGCCACGAGACCGTCCGCCGGCTCATGGACACCTCCAGTAAAGTGAGGGCCTAACTTGCTTAGACCGGTATCGACGTCGTATCGACGACGCGGCGCAGGACGAAACTCGAATGCACCCCGGTCACGCCGCGGATGCCGGTGATACGGTTGAGCAGCAATTCCTGGAAGGCATCCATGTCGCGCACGATGACCTTGATCTGGTAATCGGCGTCCTGCCCGGTAATCAGCAGGCATTCGAGCACTTCGGAGAACTGGCTGATTTCCTTCTCGAAGTACTCGAAGCGATCGGGCGTGTGCTTGTCCATCGAGATGTAGATCAGCGCCATTAGCGTGTAACCAAGCGCCTTGGCATCGAGCAGCGCGCGATAGCCCTTGATCACGCCCGCTTCCTCCAACGCACGCACCCGGCGCAGGCACGGCGACGGTGACAGACCGATGCGGTCGGCCAGATCCTGGTTGCTGATGCGCCCGTCTTGCTGAAGGAGCCGCAGAATCTGCCGGTCGAAGTTGTCGATTCCCATGATATTGCCCCAGTTTCGTACAAGGTAGTCGATTATTTCATAACGTACACATATGGCGCAAGAATGTGCCGAATATGGTCCAAATCAACCGATAAAACGCAAGCACCTGCCGCGCCGTCTTCGGTATGATCATTTCATCGAAATCGACTTGGTTGCCCTGAAAGAGGAATCCGGAATGATGTTGAAACAGCCCTCGACGAAATACACTGCCTTCCCGCCGGTCAAGCTCGTCGACCGACAGTGGCCTAGCAAAATCATCACGCAAGCCCCGGCGTGGATGAGCACCGACTTACGCGACGGCAACCAGGCCTTGTTCGAACCGATGAACGGCGAGCGCAAGATGCGCATGTTCAAGACGCTGGTCAAGGCCGGTTTCAAGGAAATCGAGGTGGCATTCCCCTCGGCGTCGCAGACCGACTTCGACTTCGTGCGCAAGTTGATCGAGGAAAAGCACATTCCCGACGACGTCACCATCGAGGTCCTCGCCCCAGCGCGCGAAGCGCTGATCCGGCGCACCTTCGAGGCCCTGAAGGGCGCCCGCCGCGCCATCGTGCATATCTACAACGCGACGTCGAAACCCTTCCGCGACATCGTCTTCGGCATGAGCAAGCCGGAGGTCGTCAATATGGCCGTCTCTGCGGTCAAGCTCGTCAAAGAGTTGTGCGCCGAAAACCCCGGCACCGAATGGGTGCTCGAATACAGCCCGGAAACCTTCACGGCGACCGAACTCGACTTCGCGCTCGAAGTCTGCAACGCGGTCACCGAAGCGTGGGGCGCCACGCCGGACAACAAGATCATCCTCAACTTGCCGACGACCGTCGAAATGGCGACGCCGAACGTCTACGCCGACCAGATCGAGTGGATGCACCGCCACCTCGCGCGGCGCGACAGCATCCTCATCAGCCTCCACCCGCACAACGACCGCGGCACCGCGGTCGCTGCCGCCGAGCTCGGCTTGATGGCCGGCGCGGATCGCGTCGAGGGTTGCCTGTTCGGCAACGGCGAGCGCACCGGCAACGTTGACCTCGTCACGCTCGCCTTGAATCTCTACACACAAGGCGTCTCGCCGAACCTCGATTTCTCGGATATCAACGCCGTTGCGCGCGATTTTGAACATTGCACGCAGCTCCCCATTCAC
>RRZU013219563.1_pt1 | contig 14392 bp, 11 predicted proteins | sample 2165561 | NCBI WGS metagenome assembly RRZU01 (sample SAMN10456909, study PRJNA506462) | wastewater metagenome | isolation source: wastewater sludge | place: USA: Moscow, Idaho
ATTGAAATATTTCCTCGCTTGATTAAAGCTTGGTTATACGAGGACCAATTGGTTGTACGATAGATTTTAGGTGTAGGCTTCTTCATCTGGAAATTATATTACTGAAGAAGCCTTCAAGAATAGCTTTGTGCAACAAAGCCGACAGCAATTTTAAATTGCATTAAAACTTCTACCAAAAGGAAAATGCACAATGAATATCATTGTAGGAAATTCAAATTTTCATATCACAGATTTTATCCTGATCTTGGCCAACGATATGATCCATATTGGAGAATGTGATCCCTGATTTAGACTTTTTAAAGGTTTGATCCATATCTTCACGATATGCCTTTTGAAACATGAAATATTGATACCCTTTTAGACTATGGCCAGTACATAGTCTATCTAATGCGACACTCGTATTGAACAGGAACGGATTTTCAGTATTCAGTTTCAGGTTATACACTGATTTATGTAAGCAGACAATAAAGTCTCTATCCTTGGGGTAACGGATTATCCCCTTTATTGTTCACTGACATCTCCTCATCCCAACTTTACAAAAAACCTAAAAATCCATACATATTTTACATGCACTATATTCTGTTTTTGTGTTCAAAAATTTCATTTTCTTTTAACTATATCTCATTTATAATGTTGTTTTGGTATATTTTTTGACCACTGCAGCAAGCTATGCGTTATCTCATCACCTTATTCTTGTTGATTTTGACAGGCGTGGTTCATGCCAAGAACCTGCCTGCTGTGGCTCTTTTTTATGCCGATCAACCCCCATTAGATGAGTTGCACGCTTTTGATGTCGCCGTGATTGACCCCGATCATCAAGGCATTGACCCGAACCGCTATCGTCGTTCAAATAGTGAATTATTTGCTTATGTGAGTGTGGGTGAAGTGCGGGCAGAAAAGCCGTATTTTTCTAAAATTCCTAAAGCATGGTTGCTCGATCAAAATAAAAACTGGGGCTCGCATGTGATTGATCAATCTGCCGCAGGTTGGGCAGATTTTTTTACCAATCAAGTCATTACACCTTTATGGCAACAAGGTTATCGTGGTTTTTTTCTCGATACCTTAGATTCGTATCAGTTGGTGGCAAAAACCCCTGAAGCACGAGCACGCCAAGAAGCAGGCTTAATTGCTGCCATTCAAACAGTGAAAAAACGCTATCCACAAGCCAAGTTGATTTTTAATCGTGGTTTTGAAATTTTACCGCAAGTCCACGATGCCGCTTGGATGGTTGCGGCGGAATCGTTGTATCAAGGTTGGGATGCCCAAAATAGTCAGTATCGAGCTGTGAGTGAAGCCGATCGCAATTGGCTACTGGGTCAGTTCAAACACATACAAAGTCAGTATCAGCTTCCCATTTTAGTGATTGACTATGTCGCTCCTCAGCAACGTGAGTTGGCTCGTAAAACAGCACAGCAAATCAAAACCGCAGGCTTTATTCCTTATGTCAGCAATGCAGAGCTCAATATGCTCGGTGTCGGATTGGTTGAAGTCATGCCTCGTAAAGTCATGGTCATTTACAACCCCAAAGAAGCCCGTGATTTGCAATATTTAGATGCGCAGCGTTATTTGGGAAATTCCTTGGCGTATTTGGGTTTGGTGGCCGAATATCACCCCTTGGACATCCCTTTTCCCAACACGCCACTCACAGGACGCTATGCAGGCATCGTGTCGTGGGTCAATGACGAAAATGTCGGCGGTACTCGCTACGCCAATTGGTTACAACAACAGGTCAAGCAAAATATTCCTCTTGCTGTATTGAGTAGTTTTGGTTTTGGTGCCAACCCAACGGCCTATGCCCAGTTTGGATTGGAGTACACTGCTGAAGAGATTCCAAACGATTTAAGTATTGATCATATTGATGCAATGATGAAATTTGAAGCTCCCATTCAGATCAAAAAAAATGATTTGCCTGCCATCATTCTCAAAGATGCCGCCAGTACGCCTTTGTTGCAAATGTCTTCTGTCAGTCAAAAACTAAAATTTACCCCTGCGGCAATCACCTCGTGGGGCGGTTATGTACTCGACCCGTATGTGGTGACCTCGTTTCAAACCTATAAAGAAGAAATCAACCGATTTTATATTAACCCACTGACTTTTTTAAAAGCTGCGCTGCGCATAGACAGCAACATTCCTGTGCCCGATGTCACAACGGAAATGGGACGGCGGATGTTAATGGTGCATATTGATGGTGACGGTTTTGTAAGTAAGGCGGAACGCCCCGATGCCCCGTATGCAGGACAAGTGCTGTTGGATGTGCTGAAACGTTATCCTATACCAACCACCATGTCGGTGATTGAAGGAGAAATTGGCCCGCAAGGTTTGTATCCTGAACAATCGGCGCAACTTGAGTCGATCGCCAAACAAATTTTTGCCTTACCTTGGGTTGAACTGGCAACGCATACCTATTCGCATCCGTTTAACTGGGATAAAGCAGAAAACGCCGCCAATGCACGAAATGAAGCGACCGATACGGCTGAATCTTATCATTTACCCATTAAAGGCTATACCTTTAACCTTGATCGGGAAATACAAGGTTCGATTGATTATATTAACCAACGACTGGCACCGCCAAACAAACACGTCAAGGTTTTATTGTGGACAGGTAACACCGTAAGCACGCCCGAAGCATTGCAAAAGGCCGATCAAAGTCAGGTGCTAAATATGAATGGGGGCAATACCCTCATCACGCACAGTCAAAATTCATGGACGCTAATTTCAGGTTTAGGCGTGCCTAAAGCAGGTCATTATCAGGTCTTTGCGCCGCATCAAAATGAAAATGTCTATACCAATTTGTGGACAGGTCCTTTTTATGGGTTTGAACGGGTCATTGAAACTTACCAATTGACCGAAACCCCCTACCGTTTTAAGCCCATTGATATTTACTATCATTTATATAACGTAACCAAAACCGCTTCGCTCAAATCCCTATATAAAATATATGATTGGGCGTTGAGCCAACCTGTCAACCCTGTATACGCCTCGGAATATATCCAAAAAGTTTTAGATTTTAATCAATATGTGGTGGCCAAAACCGCCGATGGCTATCGACTCCGTGGCGATGGTAACTTGCGCACGGTACGTTTACCCGAAACAGGTGCGCCAATCGACTTTGCGCAAAGCCAAGATGTTGCAGGGGTGAATTCAGGACCGCAGGCTCGTTATGTTGCGCTCAGTTCTGGCGATGCCGATTTGGTCTTCGGTCATACCCCTCAACAACCCTATATTGCATGGGCAAATGGACAATTAACCCAATTTCAACGCCAAGACCGTGCGCTTATTTTTCAACTCAAAGGCAATCAACCTTTGCGTTTTGCTTTGGCACAGGCTTCGGGTTGCACTTTAACGCAGCATCAACAACCGCTCACCGCAAGCAAAGATCGCAGCGGATTATTCATTTATCAATTGAGTCAACATGAAAGTCACACGCTTAGGCTCAACTGCAACCGTTAACCCGCCCCGCTTCGCTTCGTTCTTCCAAATTTTAGGGTTTGGGGTCGCTGTGTGCTTGTTGTTGCTGATTACCTATCTCAACCAAAACCTAGTCGAACGTCTACAGAACTCCGACCCGAAAGATGCGGTAAGTTTAGCGTATTTGCGCATTTGGATTCATGCCAAACCCGATGCCTATGCTTTGCGTTTGGTCTTGGCTCGGCATGAGTTGACGCATGGCAATTTGTACGCTTCTGAACAGGTGTTGCAACCCATGTTGAATGCCGCCGATGTGACACCGCAAGAGCTTATTCGTGCACAATTTTTATTATTAAAAATCAAAAAATACCGCATGTGGCAGTTAAATCCGCATACCTTGGCGTATGTTCGTGCCAAAGAACAATATTTACAACAATTACGCATGACCATGCGTCATGTGCATACTCGCAAGCCGCTTGAAGTGTTTGCACAAGAAGCCATGGCGTTGGGCGATGCAACATTAAGTTATGATTTATATGCACAATTAATTCAAGATCATCGTTGTGCAGAACGCAGTTGGTACGAAAAAGTCGCACAGCTCGATATTGGCACAGGGCATTATCGACAAGCGGCGAAACGCTATTTTGATGTTGCAGCCTGTACTCGAGATGCCACACAGCAACGTGCCGATATTTTAACGGGACTACAAACACTCATGGCAGGTCATCATTTGCAAGACGCTGCTCGTGCCAGTGAACAATATTTTAGTGTATTGCGTGACGACCGTGAGGCATTGATGTTCCTCACACGCTTGGCTTTGGCATCGAATCATCCTGAACTTGCAGAAAAATATGTTGCTCGATTGTTGCAACAGCGCATTCACCGTACGCACTCGTTACAGGAGAACGACTAATGTCCTTTCGTGGTTTAGTCACTGTATTGACCTGTTGCATCACGGCGACCGCCAGTGCGACCTCGGGCAGCACTGTGCCGTTACAGACGCTTGCCGCCGAACCCAAAGTCCCGTTCGATCAAGACAGTTATTTGTTGGGCTATCAAACCTATTTGGCACGCAGCAATTTGCCTGCGGCGTACTTTGTGGCACGTAAAGCAGTGCACAGCCAAGCTCCAGATGTCGAATGGTTAAAGCGTTTTGCTCAAGTTGCCGAATGGGTCGGACAACCCAGCGAAGCACTGGATGCGTGGTTGAGTTATGCACAAAAATCGGGCGATCAAGCGGCGTGGGATGCCGTGGGTCGTTTGGCAGGTGGCTTACTCAATGATCGGGCGTTGCTTGCCTATCAACAACAACTGATTCAGCGCATGGGTGCGCAAGATGCGTTGATTGACAACATCATGCAAACCTATGAACGCCTCGGCAACCCTCGTGAAGGCTTGGCGTTTTTAGACAAACTTATGGCAAAACAGACCACGCCCAAACTGTTGGAAAATGCCTCTTTGCTTGCCGAACGTACAGGACAAGATGATCGGGCAATTGCCTTATTGAAACAGTTACTGAAACAACCTCAACCGCAAGAAATTTGGGCGTTGCGACTGGCTGCGCTGTATTATTATCGCAGTGAATTTGATACGGCATGGCAAGCCTTGCATCACGTCAAAAGCAAAATGGGCAGTCAAAACAGCCAATTTTGGAAAATCTACGCCGACCTTTCTCGGTTTTTAAATCATGAAAATGAAGCCTTAGCCGCCTATCAAATGTTGGAACAAAACGACCGTGCAGATGTCGTCGATTTACAAAATTATGTGGCGGTGTTGCAGCATCATGATGGTTTGGCTGCGGCTCGTGTCAGTGAACGTTTATATTTTCAGTTTGGCAAACAATACGCCCTCATTACTGCGCTGTATTTATATCAACGTGAACGCCATAGCGAGGCTGCCTTCAATTTACTGCATCGCCTGAGTCCTGAACAACGACAAACCTTGCAGCACGACCCAAACTTTCTCGAACAACGTGCGCAACTGTATTGGCAAACTCAACAATTTGAACTTGCCCGTGCAGATTATGAATATGCCTTACAGCTTGCACCAAAAAATATCCGCTTTGTACAAGGCTTGGTGGCGGTGCTGATTGATCAAGGCGACCATAGCGCACTGCGCAAAATATTGACCACCGCACAACGCAGTGCCATGAATAACGCCATGTTATGGAGCTTATGGGCGAGTGGTTGGAGCATGTTGCAGCAGCCTGAACGTGCTTTGCCGTTCCAAAAAGCCTATTGTCGCAATCACCCCAAAGATCAGTTGGCATTGTTGACCTTAGCCAGTTTATATACCGATTTGGGCGATACCGAACAAGCACAGCGCATACAGCGCAAAGTATTTGCTCAAGGTGATGCGTCACTCATTGCACAGGCAACGTCACCCGAACAGCTTGAACAAATCCGTCATGTCCTGTTTGCACAACGACTGGCGGCCGCCGCCCCCGACACCGCACTCGAGCTGTTACGCAAACGGTTGCAGCAACCACAAAATCAACACAATCGTGCGTTGCGTGATTTAACCCTCAGTTGGCTAATGGCAAATGATCAAATTGACCGTGCCCGTATTTGGGTCAATGCTGCCTATCAAAATCACCCTCCGCATTGGGTGGCGCAAACTTTGGCATTAACCGATGAAGATCGTGTGGCGATGCGTGATTTATTAACACAACATGCCGCACAACTACCACGCTATGACCGCATTGAGGCCGCAATACAATCTGACTTGCCACATTTGGCTGAACAAATGGCATTTGAAAGTCTTGAACAACATCCGCATGATGATGAACAAGCCAAACGCTTTCAATATCTTATGAGTGATCGAGGTCACTGGCTCGATGTACAATACCAAAACAGCCAACAAGGTGCATTGCAAACACAGGGTGAAAAACTCAGTTGGTCTGGATTTATCAAGGAATATTGGCGACTTCAGCTCAATGCCGAACAATATACCCAAAACAGCCAAGATGCGAAGGTTTTACGTCAACCGACCGCAAACAAAACCGTGAGTGCCAAACTATCACGCATCAGCACACGCAGTACGTGGGATGTCGCAGCCGCCTATCATCAAGCCTTGGAAAATTATCCAAGTCTGCGCCTTGGGCAGAACTATCAGCTTGAAAGTGGGCTATCGTTGCATTGGCAAGCTGAACATCAAACGCCTGCGACCGACTCCAGTACCTTGCTTGCAGGCGGAATGCAAAATGCGTTCAGTGGCAGCTTCAACTGGAATATCACAGGTCGGGAATACCTTGCGTTACAAACCGATTTAAAGCAATTTAAAGGACAAACAGGGCAAAATCTCGGCAATGGACAAACTATAACCGTTGATATCGGGCATTATTTTGATCATCAGCCGAGTAAAAATGGCATTAAACTCAGCACTCGAATTGCCCAATATCAGGCAGATGATCACCCCTTAGACAGCAAACTTTCCAGTTTAGTGCCAACCCATCAAGCGGCAAATACAGACTTTTTTATCCCGCAAAGCTATAAACAAATCGGGGTTTATTGGCAATTTGGCGAAGCACAGCCCGAAGTCTATCAACGTTCTTGGCGTAGTTTTGGCGAACTGGGTGTCGATGTTTCCGACACGTCTGGCTTTGGTTATATCGGTCGGTTGGGGTTCCACGGTCCTGTATTGGGTTATGACCGACTGAGTTTGAGCATGGAACAATCACAAAGCGGACGCGATAACGGGAACCAATCGAAACAGTTCTTACTCAACTATCGCCTATTTTATTAACTATTTTACTCGATCAAGAAGGCAACATTTATGACGACTTGGCTACGAATGCCCCTAATAAGCTTGGTTGCTGTATTGTGCAGTAGCTGCGCAACCCTCAAAAGCCCTCGTGGTGCAAACTTGCAACTCGATGCCGCTTGGGTGGTTTTACCAACAATCAATAATACCGAAACGCCACAAGCAGGCGGCCGCATGGACAGTATTTTAAGCAGCCTATTGCATATCCACGGCGTGACCAATTTAAGTTTGGTTGCACCGTCACAAGACAACAATGACTTATTTGAAACAGCAGACCGCCGTCAGCAACAAGACGCTTTGGCGCAAGCACGACAACAAGGCGCAAACTATGCTGTAGCGGCAGCCGTGAATGAATGGCGGTATAAAGTCGGACTCGATGGTGAACCTGCGGTTGGCGTGAGTATTTCGATTATTGATGTTGCATCGGGTCAAGTCGTTTGGTCAGGCACCGCCGCACGCACAGGGTGGAGTCGTGAAGCGGTCAGTGCCATTGCACAAAAAGCCACTGACAAACTTCTGAATGATGCACTGTCCAATACCCAATAAGCACACTTATGAGCCATTTTAGCAAAACCAAAAAACCGACCAAACGTCCCAATGCCGCACAACTGGTCGCACAGCTGGTCCCCAAAAATAGCAGCCCACAAACGTGGATTGAGATTTTTGGCTTTAGCCTGATTGCGCTCGGACTCGGGGTGATATTTTCACCCAAAGACCCTTTGTTTATCCATGCGTCATTTCCATGGTTATGGTTGGTGCCAACGCTGTTGGCGTTGCGCTATGGTTCTTTGGCGGCACTCAGCAGCTCGGTTTTATTGGCAATGGCATGGGCGTGTTTTCAATGGATGGGCATGACTTCGCCTGAATTTCCCTATCAATATTTTTTGGGTGGGCTGTCGCTGACCTTTATTGTGGGGAGTTTTTCCGATGTTTGGATGACCCGTTTAGCTCGTATTCGAAGTGTCAATACTTATTTGTCCGAGCGTTTGGACTCGCTTACCCATCGCCATTATTTGCTGAAAATTTCGGCCGAACAACTGGAACAAAGTTTACTCAGCAAGCCGATGACGCTAAACGAAACCTTGGTGCAGTTACGAGAATTGATCACGGTCGATCAACCGATTTATCCCCAAGAAAACAGCCCAATCGACCCTCTGCTACAAGCTTCCGAGTTAATGCGGATTTTGACGCAAGCAGGTCAATTAGAACGTGCCTATTTATATGCCGAAATCGAAGGACGATTACAAACCATCGCCTCCGCCTTTGTGGGTGAAAATGATCAACTGATTTATGACGACCCCATGGTGAAGTCTGCGCTGTCTCGCAATGAAATTTGTCATATTCAGACCACGGAACTGGGTGCAGCACATTCACGCTATTTGGTGGTTGCCCCCATTTTGACTTCAGATAAACGCCGTTTAGGCTTACTGGTGATTGAACGCATGCCATTTATTGCACTCAATCCCGAATTGCTGCAATTTATTGGGGTCGCCTTAAGTTACTACGCCGATACGATTACGCTACCTGTTCAGGTGCGTGAGTTGGTACAACAATTCCATTGTCCGTATTTGTTTGCGGTGGAGTTAAGCCGACTCGAACGGATTTATCGTGAAAGCGGCATTGCCTCGATTGTCATTGCCCTACGTTTTGACCAAGAGCATCAACCTCATGACTTTTTCAATGAAACTATTAAAAATCGTCGTCAACTCGATGTCATTTGGATCATTCAAGATGCTATACATCCCGTTTTAATCACCCTCATGCCCTTGCACAATCAAAATGCCGCCATGGGTTATTTAAACCGTTTACAACATCAGTTCCAACAACAATTTGAAGTCAACACGCTGACCGAAGCAGGCATTGTGCCCTATGTCCGATTGGTGGGCAGCACATCGTCTAGCGACCTCCTCGATGAACTCTTAACGAGATGCCATGTCAAGTATCATTAAACTCGGTCTGACCGCAACCACACTCGAAATTTCGGCCGTTGCCCTGTTGCTTCAGGGCAAAAGTCCTGTTTTTTTAGTTGGTTTTTTCGTGTTGCATGGCTTGGCTTCGGTCTTAATGACCCCTGCCATTTGGTTGTTTTTGCCCAAACATTATAAACAGCCTGCTCGCTGGATTATGCTGCTGTTATTTAGTCTTTGTTTTTTTATTCCTGTGTTAGGGGCATTGGGGTTTCTTATTGCCTTGCTCATTGCCGTTTGGTTACCTGCCATGACTGCACACTATGATTTTTCCAATATTCATCTTCCTGTTTATCAAGCACTCAATGATGATGGAAAAACCAGTGAACTTAAGCTCGGGCACACTCCAACACTACTCAAAAATAGCGAGGCTCCGCTTGAATTACGCATGAAAGCACTCATTGCCATTCAAGACAAACCCACACATTTTACGTCGCACTTGTTGCGTAAAACTTTAGGCGACAGTACCGATGATTTGCGCCTACTGGCGTATGGAATTTTAGCGTCCAAAGAAAAAATGATTACGCAGCAAATTCACGATGCACGTGAACGCTTAGAACATTTTCACATTGATGGTAACGCTCACCGAGCCTACAACGCCGCACGAGAACTGGCAGAATTGTACTGGGAATTGGCTTATCAACATTTGGTACAGGGCGGCATGTTGTTGTTTTTATTGCAACAAGTACAAGACTATACCGCCAAAGCCCTAAAATGGAACCCTGCCGATGCAGGGCTGTATATTTTATCTGGGCGAGCGCATTTACAGGTCGGGGCATTCGATCAGGCAGAAAAAGCCTTTACGACCGCATTAAGCTTAGGTTCGCCCCCCATTTTGGTTCATCCTTATTTGGCAGAATTGGCATTTTTACAACAAGACTATGCGGCGGTGCGAAAATGGATGCAACACACCCATCAAGAAAATCGAATGCCTCGTCTGCATCAAACCTTAACTTATTGGGTCTAACTTGCCTATGAAAATCATTCGCCAAGGCAAAACTGCCGATATTTGTTTTTTACTCGAAGGCACCTTTCCCTATGTGAGCGGTGGGGTTTCGAGTTGGGTCAATCAAATTATTCGTGGTTTTCCAGAACTCAGTTTTGCCATTGTATTTTTGGGCAGCCGTGAACAAGACTACGGCGAATTACGCTATGCACTTCCCGACAATGTAGTGCATCTCGAAGTGCATTATTTACACAGCACGCAAGGTCATCTTCCGCCAACCCCACGCAAAGGCAATCGCAAAGCGTTTGCCGATGTTCAAGCCTTACATGAATGCTATCGCCATACAGCGCAACAGCCCCATGAACAACAAGCCTTGTTTGGCAATATCTTGCAACACCAAGCCAGTGGTCGGCTCAGCGAAGAAGATTTTTTATATAGCCGTGCGGCGTGGCAATACATTACCGAACAATATCGCAGTCGTTGCACCGACCCCTCTTTTGTCGATTATTTTTGGGCAGTGCGGATTATGCACGCACCTTTATGGCGGCTGATGCACTTGGCAGATACGCTTATTCCTGCACGAGTTTATCATTCTGTTTCAACAGGTTATGCTGGGTTTTTAGGTGCGGTATTGAAACACCGTACCGCTCGTCCGCTCATTTTGTCTGAACACGGTATTTATACCAAAGAACGAAAAATAGATTTATTTCAGGCGCAATGGATTCGAGATAATCGAGATTTCCTTGAAAAAGACAGTGCCGAAGTGTCGTATTTCCGCAATTTGTGGATTCGCTTTTTTGAGGCCTTAGGGCGAGATTGCTATCAAAACGCAGACGCTATTATTGCCCTATACGAAGCCAATCGTTTACGTCAAGTCAGCGACGGCGCACCGTCTGAACGCACCATGAATATCGCCAATGGTATTAACTTGCCACATTTGGCCAAACTCCGCCAACAGCGGACTGAAGCCATTCCGATGGTCATTTGCCTCATTGGGCGTGTGGTGCCAATTAAAGACATTAAAACCTATATTCGTGCCATGCGTACCATCAGTCAGGTTTTGCCAAATGTTGAAGCGTGGATTGCAGGCCCTGAAGATGAAGACCCAAGCTATGCGCAAGACTGCCATCATTTGGTGGAAAGTTTGGGCTTACAACATCAGGTCAAATTTTTAGGCTTCCAAAAAATAGATGATATTTTACCCAAAATCGGGCTCATGGTATTAAGTTCGATTTCTGAAGCATTGCCCTTGGTCATTTTAGAAGGCTATGCCGCAGGCGTACCTTGTGTATCGACCGATGTCGGTTCTTGCCGCCAACTGATCGAAGGTTTTGGAGATGCTGACCGTGCGCTCGGTGCATCGGGTGCGGTGGTGGGCATTGCCGACCCTGAAGCCTTGGCAGAGGCAATTATTGCCCTGTTAAGCGACCCCGAACGCTGGCAAGCCGCACAACAAGCAGGGATTCAACGTGTCGAAAACTACTACACGCAAGAACTCATGTTTCATCAATATCGCTCGGTCTATCAAGACATGTTGGAAAAATCCAACCTACTGGCCACTGACTAACCCCACTACGCACAGGAATATTTCGATATGGCGGGCATCGGTTTCGAACTTCGTAAAATACTGCAACGAGATAGCTTATTAAGCCTCATTCAGGCCTATGTCTATGCAGGAATTATTAGTTCAGGCGCATGGATGCTCTCGATTTTCGGGATTTTTATCATCGGGATTTTTAGTATTGCGGTGGTGGTTCCCGACTATTTAGTCACGCAATTTCAGGTCAGCGTGACCTATTTGGTCGCCATGAGTTTATGTCTAACAGGTTTTGCCCAATTGGCATTTACACGATTTACCGCAGACCGCATTTTTGAAAAAAAAGAAGAGGTCATTTTACCCAATTTTAATGGGCTCATTTTGTGTACCACGCTCGCCAGTGGCGGACTTGGCTTATTGGCAGCATTTACCCTATTTCCACAACAAGACCTTCTGTATCGCATTTTAATGCTGTCGGGGTTTGTGGTTATGAGTAATATTTGGATTTCCACCATTTTCCTGTCGGGCATGAAGCACTATAAATCTATTCTTGTCATGTTTGCCGTGGGTTATGGTCTCACCGTGATCTTTGCCTTGTTGCTCCGTCCTTTTGGTTTAGATGGCTTGCTCGGTGGTTTTATTTTAGGTCAGTTTATCCTACTGGTGGGTATGCTGATTTTAATTTTTTACTACTATCCTTCTAGCCACTTTATTCGTTTTAACTTCCTTGAAAAAAAATACCTCTATATGACTTTGGTCATGGTTGGATTTTTTTATAATTTTGGCATTTGGATTGATAAATTCATTTTTTGGATCAATCACGATACCAGTATTCCTGTCATTGGCGTATTGCGTGCATCGCCCATTTATGACATTCCGATTTTTATGTCGTATATCTGTATTGTGCCAGGTATGGCGATTTTCCTCATGCGCATGGAAACGGAATTTGTCGATTATTACCATCGCTATTACGATGCGGTCCGTTCAGGCGGAACGCTCGAATATATGGAAAATATGCGCTATGAAATGATCAAAACCATTCGCCGTGGTATCTTTCAAATTATCAATATTCAAATTATTGTTGCTTTGGCTGCACTTATTTTAGGTGATTTTGTGTTGCAGTGGCTCGGCATTTCGACGCTGTATTTACCACTCTTGTTTGTCAATTTAATTTCGGTCGGGTTACAGGTGGTATTTTTAAGCCTCCTGAATGTATTCTTTTATCTCGATCGACGTTGGATTACCTTATTGCTCACAGGGTTATTTGTGCTCTTGAACGGCGCATTTACGGTGGTCACGTTATGGCTTGGGCCTGTATTTTATGGTTATGGTTTTGCGGTGGCGTTGATGTGTGTGGTGATGCTCGGTTTTTATCTATTAGATCGGGTGTTTGAATCTTTAGAATACTACACGTTTATGCTGCAAAAATATTAAGGTCTGTCGAATCAAAAAAAACCATCACATTTACATGCGACGGTCTTTTTGATGCTGTAACGTGACTTAAATATCGTCTAAGTTAATCCCTAAACGGGCAGCCACTTCTTCATACGCTTCAACCACACCGCCTAAACCTTGACGGAAACGATCTTTGTCGAGCTTTTTCTTGGTGTCTTTATCCCACAAACGGCAACCGTCTGGAGAAAACTCATCACCCAACACAATACGGTCATGGAACACGCCAAACTCAAGTTTGAAGTCCACTAAAATCATGTTGCCTGCATCAAACAATGCTTTTAACACATCGTTCACTTGATAGGTCAGCTCTTTCATTTTTTCAAGTTGTGCCGCATTAGCCCAACCCAAAGCAATCGCTTGAGATTCGTTGACCATTGGGTCGCCAAGTGCATCATCTTTAAAGAATAATTCAAACGTTGGCGGTGTAAGTTGCTTGCCTTCTTCCACACCCAAACGACGGCAAAGTGAACCCGCAGAATAGTTGCGAATGACACACTCTACAGGAATCATCTGTAATTTTTTAACCAACACTTCGGTCGGTGAAAGCAATTTTTCAAAATGTGTTTCAATTCCCGCCGCAGCCAATTTTTCCATAATAAAGGCATTAAAACGGTTATTCACCTTGCCCTTACGATCGAGTTGCTCGATTTTTTCGCCGTTAAATGCAGACGCATCATCACGGAACACTAAAATCAAATGGTCGGCACTGTCTGTTTCATACACAGATTTGGCTTTACCCGTATAGAGCAAGGTTTGTTTTAACATGGGGGAACCTTTTAAAAAATAGGCCTAGTAAACGACTAGGCTGGCCAATTTTGAGAAATCTGGGTGAGCACTTCTGTGGCAACCGCTGGGTCTGCAAACGTCGTGTCCAGTTTAAATAAGGCGATGGTATTGCTTGTACCTGCCGTTGAAAGTTTCAGCAAATAATTTTGCTTGTCAATTTGAATGGTCGCTTCATAACCATGATCGGCTTTCGACACAACCTGATAGTTTAAGCTACTTAAAGTGGCCAACGTGTATTGCCATGCGGTTGCAGAAGCACCATTCACTTTCAGTAAGGGGTTTTGATTGCCATCGACCACCAATTGCGGTTGACCCAACACTGTATTTGTTTCTGGCAAATTTGCAGCAGATTGCATGGCCTCTGGACGAGGCAAAGCATAACGATTGCCACCTATGGGGCAGTTTAATAATGAGGGGATTCGCAGGCTACTTGCATGGATAATATTAGATGAGAATGCCCGAAAATCCTATGAAAGTATTGCTCTTTATTTCACAATAGAAGCTAAAAAATTTGAGGTACAAACCTCTTGG
>RRZU012610900.1_pt1 | contig 14387 bp, 8 predicted proteins | sample 2165561 | NCBI WGS metagenome assembly RRZU01 (sample SAMN10456909, study PRJNA506462) | wastewater metagenome | isolation source: wastewater sludge | place: USA: Moscow, Idaho
CGATGTCGAGAAGCGCGTCGCAGACGTTCCCGAGGCCGAGCGCGTCAAGACCCTCAACCTGCGCGCCGGTGGCGACGGCTACTCCACCGTGGACGGCGACGATATCTCCTCCGCGTACGTGACCTCGGCGGGCGGCGTCGTTGTCTCCGCTGACTTCGACACTTCCTCCGGTTCCGTCGGCGCCGAGCAGATCATCGAGTGGGCACCGGAGGTCATCTTCACCATGGGGCAGGGGGCACGTGAGCAGATCATCAACGATCCCGCCCTCGCCACCGTCCCAGCCGTCGCCAACGGCAAGGTCTACACCGAGCCCTCAGGCACCTACCCCTGGTCCGTGCGCTCCGCCGAGGGCGTGCTCATGCCCGTCTTCCTCGGAACCATCCTCCACCCGGACAAGTTCGCTGACGTGGATCTCGCCAAGGTCACCAAGGATTACTACGCGACCTACTACGGCTACGACCTCACTGACGCCCAGGTTGCTGACATCCTCGACGGCGACGAGTAACGTTCCTGGGCCAACAAGTAAAGACTGGGCCAAAGGAGGATAGCCCGGTGAAGGAATGATAGCGACGACGACGTCCGCGGCATCACTTCTTTGCCGCGCTAACTCCTTCGATACCTCGTGAGAAACGAATCCGTACAACAAAAAGTGGACCATGCCAGGAAACCGCCCAGCATGGTCCACTTTCTACTATTCACCTTGGGGTTCAGCGTGCGCTCGTCGTACGCTCCAGCGCTTTACTTTCTGCTTCTTAACGTGAAACGAGCAGTGCGGCCACGATTCATAATCAGGCCCACGACTCGCCCGCCAGAAATCTCCAGATTCGAGAGCGTCCCAATCAGACCAGCCCGTCGTGACTTCGTCGTATCCACCACAACAATCGCCGAATCTACCATCGGGGCAAGCAAAGATGCATCCGCGAACTTACCCATCGCTGGAGTATCAACGATGACGTAGTCGTAACGCCCAGCAACGTCCTCAAGCAACTCGTGCATTCTGTCCGAGGCAAGAAGCACCGCAGGGTTGTTCGTTTTCTCACCCGCGGGAAGGATGTCCAGCGTCGTACGAGCCTGACGCTTCTTTGATCCATCGAAGGAAGCTTCGCCACGGAGAACTTCATGAAGCCCCGGAAGGCCATCCACACCAAAAATGTCCGACTGGCCAGCCGAGCGTAGATCCGCGTCAATGAGAAGCACCTTGCTTCCCAGGTTCGCGATTGTCAGAGCGAGATTTGCCGAGAGGGTGGACTTACCCTCTCCAACCCCGGCCGAAGCGACAAGGATCCTGTGCGAGGCATCATCGATCATTGCATGCTTGAGAGCGGAACGAATACGGCGCAACTGCTCCGTCGTGTCTGCGGCCGATTCATCACTTGCCCACAACTTGTTGGACGAACGTGATCGGTTCACCGCCCCCAAGATTGGAGTGCTCGTCACACGCCGCAATTCCTCCTCGTTCAGAATCCGCGTTTCGGTCATTGCTCGTACCAAGACGATGAGCAGACCAATGACTAGGCCCGCCATACCGCCCATAATGGTGTCGCTCTTCTTATCGGGAGCCGACTGATGCTTCGGGACGAGAGCCTCGTCCACCACAGTTGCCACGATACGAGGAGCCTCACCGGAAGTCGGCTTCGGAGACGTCTCACCCACGACGGTAGAAACGCTATGTCCGATGGCATTCGCAAGATCTGCCGCCAGCTCACGATCAGACGCAGACACCTGAATCTTCAGGATGAGCGTGTTTTGCGGAATCGTCGCAACAATCGAACTCCTCAGTTCAGGCACACGCATCTGAAGGCTGAGATTGTCGATAACAGGCTGAAGAACAGCCGACGACGTCGCAAGCTGAGCATACGTGAGCATCTGGGCCTGCATATAGGTGCTGCCATTGGCCAGATCCGCGGCCGTGGTGCCTTGGCTGATCGAGAAAGAGAGAGTGGACGTCGAACTATAGACGGGTGTTGTTGATGCTGAATCAACATAGGCGATACCACTGCCCAAGATCGTAGTGGCCACAACGATAGCCCAGAGCTTCGTTAGCGCGTCCCATATGCGCGCGAGAGTCCAAGGAGAGGGCTCAGATGTCATGAAACATGCCTCCTGGCAGAAATGGACAATGGTAAAGGTCGTGCAACTGCGGCGGAATCTAGGCCGCTTACTGTTCGGGAGTCTACATTACGTACCATAGACTCATTTATGACTGGACAAAGTGCGGGATTTATCAATCTCATCAACACCTCCGGCGTGCGCAGTGCTGTGGAGCTCAGGATCCTCGGAACTAGGTTCGCGCAGCACGTTGTTCCACGCAACAGCAAGGCCAGCAAGGAACCAAAAGTAGGTTCCAAACTGGGTAATGAGAGCCACCGCAAGTAGCAAAGGAACCTGTGCAGAAACTGCAATGGAGGCGGGATTAGCAAGTCCTCGCACGGTGAGCGAGATCATGATCGCCGCCAGCACCGCACAGAAGAAGAACAGCACTATCCAACCGAAGCGTAATCCCGTCAACAGGATGGCATTGTCGATCGTCTTCGCATAGGCTCCCAAATACTCTCCGCCAACCGTCACGCCATTCAAACTTGGTGCCGCGCTAAAGAGTTTGACGTAACGGAACAAAGAGAGAATCTCTCCGCGATAGTCAGCACTCCCCGCAGCCTCGTTTCCCGCTTCGCTAAAAACACTCATGATCATCGGCATCATGAGCACTCCGCCAACGAGGCCCATAACCGTCACGCCGATGCGCGTTGTCTTACCAATCTGGGGCATGAGAACAACGGTGAGAACAATGACCAGAACCATAATTCCCAGGCCGATTCGACTGAGCGTGAGAACTTCACCAACGGCAAGAATTCCCAGGGCAGCAAAACGGACCACGGGCTTCCATGGCGCCGCGAGGACAAAGGATGAACTCATACCGAGAGCAGCCCCGAGAGCAATCGAATGCCCCCAGGCTCCTTCAGCACGGAACGATCCAGCGCGCTCCTGCAACGTCCCCCAACCCTCGTACAACGAGTTATGGAACGGGTAGAGGACAAAGATGTTGACAGAGGTCACCGATTCAATGATCGCTAGGACAGCCGCGACGGTGGCACACACTGCGATGCACTTGACCACAAATGATCGAGATACGCGGGAAAGAACAATCCGCCCCCATATATAAGGGAGAAGCCATTCAACTGTCGCGGTCACATACCAGGTGAGGCTAATCCAATGGAGTACATACTGAACTGTGGCGAAGAATACCAGGATCGCCATAAAAAGGTCCGCGATCGAAAGCCGAATCCTTCCGCCAAATACCACAACTCCAAGAAGGGTTACTGCGGAGATTGCCATGACGCTGAAGCTTCTCGAAAGGCTAACGCCAATCCATACAGGAACGAAAAAAAGCGTCAGTGACCACAAGGTAAACATTGTTCTCGGCATTGCCCGGAGAACAATGATGACGACCGCCAGCGCGCTGACACCAGCAAGAGCCGGCAACAAGGTTGCAATACTTCCCACGACCGCTCCCTCCTGAACTATCCGGGCAAATCAACGGTAACTGACAGTACCTCGATGCTTACTGGCACAATCCACCACTCAAGCCCTCCCTTGGCCAGCGCGGAACTTTATTTCCATCAAAGGCACCCAACTTTTGGTTCAACACTCCCAGAATTCGCTGGTGGCGCCCAAATACATGACCCTACTGGAAGTGAGCATTTTTCCCATGTGCACCCCATCACCTTCTCACTACATGGACACACACAGTGAAGAAAAGTTCGCACCAGATCACATAATTTGTTACTAACAAAATGCTTTACCCATCAGTAAATGTCGTCTAGACTTTCGTCCAATGGCGGATCTAGCCTTTTAGCTAGCAATTCGGCTAGTCTTATTACCACCAATAGGCCACATAAACAGCCATAAGGTAGCTAAGGTAGGCCAAAAGGAGAACAATGAACATAAATGGACGGCGTGTCATTCACTCACATGTGAGCCGAACGGCGGCTCTGGCTATTTCCCTCGCACTTGCGATGGCTGGCTGTAGCCCTTCGAGTGATAGTGGACAAGACACCCCGGGAGCAGACCCATCGGCCAGTGCTAGCTCCAGCGCCAGCGCTAGTGCCAGCCCATTGCCTACGCCCTCTGGGACCTGGACGCCAGCACCCACGGACGCGCCGATGGGACCGGTTACCCCGGCTCCCGTACCAACGGAGACCGCCTCGATTGATGAACCCGTTGCTTTTGACACCCAGGTCACCGTATCCCTCACAAAGATTGAAGTAATCTCCGTCGAGGCTCAAACACCCGGTGAGAATTCCGGCCCCGCTGTCCGTGTCAATATCTCCATTAAAAACGGCTCCGAGGAGCCAGTCGACGTCGACTCCGCCGTCGTCAATCTGTCAGCGGACGAGGACACGTACGGCGTAGGCACCACCGCCGGAGATCCTCAGCCATTCCAGGGCAGTGTTGAACCCGGAAAAACGGTTGAAGGATCGTACGTATTTATGCTCGACCCGGCGAATGACCGCGAGGTAACTATTTCAGTCAACTACGCGGCGGGCGAGCCCATCGCAATCTTCACAGGGAGGACGGCCTGATCATGCAGACCGCATCTCACGTCCCTTTACGGCGCTCCCGCCGCCTTCTTGCTGGTCTCACCTCATTACTCGTAGCCACCGCGGGATTCTTCACCGCAATTCCTGCCGCGCAAGCAGCAGACGTACCGGCAACCACAGCACCACTGCTTCAACGCACCGATGATCACGTCACCGCTGACGACCTCCCCACAGTTCAGATCAACGATGGTTACGTCTGGGCTCAAACCATCATCGGCAACACCGTCTACGCAGTCGGACAGTTCAGCAACGTTCGTCCCGCTGGCGCCGCCGTCGATACTAACCTCATCGCCCGCAGCAACATCCTCGCGTATGACATCACCACGGGCGAACTCATCGCAAGCTTCGCCCCCACCACCAACGGCCCGGTCAAAGCAATTGCCGCATCTCCCGATGGCAAGCGCATCTACATCGGTGGTTCATTCAACAACGTCAACGGGCAAAGCCGCCACAATTTCGCAGCCCTTGATGCCACCACCGGCCAGCTCGTTCCAGGCGTGGCGCCAGCAATTGGTGGCAGCGGAGTCTACGCTCTGGCTGCCACGGATAGCACGGTGTACGTTGGCGGTCTATTCACTCAGGCCAATGGTGTTGCACGAGAAAACGCCGCAGCTTTCAGCACGTCCAATGGAGCATTGACACCGTGGGCTCCCACCACTGATCGTCAGATTGACGCAATGATCATGGAGCCCCAAACGGGCCAGGTTATTATCGGCGGTCGTTTCTACGCTACTAACAGCCAGGTACAGCGAGGGCTCGCCAATCTCGATCCCGTTTCCGGAGCTATCAATACGTCCTGGGATGCCCCAAACGTTGTCAAGAACGGTTGGAGTTCAGGCCCCAGTGCGGGCATGGCAGGCATTTTTGGACTAGCTTCTGACGCAACCGGCGTTTACGGCACCGGTTGGACATATGACGCAGGGCGCGCCAATAACGGCAATCTCGAAGGTGTTTTTGCCGCAGAAGTTGGCAGCGGTAACATCCGCTGGGTCTCCGACTGCCATGGCGATCATTACGGTGTTTATTCAACCGGCTCGATCGTCTACACGTCCGATCACACTCACGGCTGCGAAACTGTTAATCTCTGGTCCGATACAAACCCTAAGCGCTACCGTTACCTCGAGTCATACACCACCTATGCGAATGGCACCCTGAGCCGCTCCGCGACCGCCGGTGGCGGCTACGCTGATTGGAGCGGTACCCCTTCCCCGTCCGCTTTCAATTGGTTCCCGGACCTTACCGTGGGCACCACCTCTGGGCTCGATCAGGCCGCTCTCAGCATCACCGGAACCAGCGATTACATTTCCGTTGCGGGCGAGTTTGGCACAGTCAACAACATGGCCCAGCAAGGAATCACGCGTTTTGCTACCAAGGCGAAGAAGGCCCCGAAGCAGGGTCCTCGAGTAACCACGGCCAATTGGGTCCCCACGGCAAACTCCGTGGCAGCTGGCAGCGCACGCATTTCCATCCCGGCAAACTGGGACCGCGACGACCTCAACTTGACGTACAACCTGTATCGTGACGGTGCAACCACCCCTGTGGCCTCGCAAACCGCGACCTCCACGTGGTGGAACCTTCCCACCATCTCCTTTAATGATCGTGGCCTCACCCCCGGTCAGAGCTACACCTACACGGTGAAGGCAACCGATCCCGATGGGAACTCGCGCACCAGCTCGCCCGTCACGGTCACCGTTGCCAGCGGGCAGGTTTCTCCCTACGCCGAGACTGTACTAGACGCGAACCCCTCGCTCTATTACCGCTTGGGCGGCTCGACAGTCGACTGGGGCGGTAACAATAACCCGCTCTACGGCTCCCGCGTGAGCACCGTAACCTCAGGTGGCGTCGTCGGCTCAGCCGCATCGAGCTTCAATGGTTCAAGCACCAGCATTGTTTCTAGTTCGTCCACATCCGTGCTGCCCGCACAGCTCTCCGAAGAACTCTGGTTCAAGACCAACACCACTCGGGGTGGAAAGCTGATTGGCTACGGCAACAAGAAGAATACAAACTCCGGTTCCCACGATCGCCATGTCTACATGACGAACGCCGGAAAGCTTGTCTTTGGTGCCTACCCGGGAGCGGTCAAGACCATTACCAGCCCTCAGTCCTACAACGACAACACCTGGCACCATATGGTGGCAACCCTCGGAACTGACGGCATGAAACTGTACGTGGACGGAGCTCTCGTTGCCTCGGACGCATCCGTCACCAACGGACAAAACGTCACCGGATACTGGAGAATCGGTGGCGACACCGTCAGTGGCTGGCCGAGCGCACCAAGTTCCGCTTTCTTCTCGGGACAGATGAACGATGTTGCTATCTACCCCACCGTTCTCTCCGCCGAGCAGGTTGCTCTCCACTACGGCGTGGGCAAGGGATTGACTCCGCCCACCGCTTCCTTCACCGCAACCGAATCGGACCTTGACGTCTCCTTCGATGCTTCCGCCTCCGCCGCGGCCAGTGGCCATACCATTTCCTCGTACAAGTGGGACTTTGGTGACGGAGAGACCAGCACCCAGGGACCGACGACGACGCACACCTATGCTGCAGCCGGAACCTACCAGGTCAAGCTGACAGTTACGGATAACTCTGGACTGCCCAATGTGATCACGAACTCCGTGACTGTCGAGACACCGAATACGGCGCCTACAGCGGCCTTCTCAACCTCGGTTGACGGCCTGACGCTCTCCGTTGACGGCAGTACCTCGACTGACCCGGATGGCGCCATCACCGGTTACTCGTGGAACTGGGGTGACGGAACTCCCGACACCACCGGACGGACCGCTTCGCACACGTACGGTGCTGCAGGCGACTACACCGTCACCTTGACCGTCACCGACAACCGTGGCGGTACCGCAACAACCACCGAAACGGTTACCGTAACCCATGAGGCACCGACCGCCTCGTTCACCTCGGTACAGGATGGGTTGAAGACCATCGTCGATGGCACTGGCTCAACAGCGGAGGACGGCGCAACGCTCTCCTACGCCTGGAACTGGGGCGACAACTCCGCAGCAGGAACCGGTGCCACCGCATCACACACCTACGCTGAGGCGGGCACCTACACGGTCACCCTCGCCGTCACCGACAGCCTTGGTGAGACAGCGACGACGTCGCAGGACGTCACCGTCACCGCCCTCACCTACGCCGCTTCTGATGACTTCAGCAGGAATGTTGTGTCAGGCTGGGGTTCCGCTGATATCGGTGGAACCTGGACGGCAATGTACGGTGCCGCATCCGCCGGATCGGTTGATAGCTCCACGGGCAAGCTCACGCTGGCCAAGGGAACCACGCGATACATGGCCCTGCAGGGAGTTTCCCTCAAGGACACCGAGGCCTCGGTTCAGTTCTCGCTGAGCGCTCCTCCTGCGCAAGGTAACTCCTACGTTGGTATCTCTTCCCGCCAGAACGCGACGCAGAAGTACCAATCGTCAGCATGGATGAGAAGCGATGGTTCGATCTGGCTTCTCGTCGAGCAGTCGGGAACACTCATCAGCTCCAAGATCCTCAATGGGGTCACCTGGAAGGACGGCGATGTGTTCAACCTCAAGACGCGCGTCTCCGGCTCCAGCCCCACCACGATTGAGGTCAAGCTCTGGAAGGAAGGCTCCGTTGAGCCGACTAGCTGGCAGCTGACAATGACGGATTCCACAGACGGACTCCAGGGTAAGGGCTACACCAGCCTCTATCTGTCGCGAGCAAGCAGTGCCACGGCAGCAACAACTGCTTCGTTCGATTCCTTCCGTATGGTGAACCTTGAAGCCCAAGAGGAAGAGCCGGAGGCGACTCCTCCGACGGCGTCGTTCTCTACCGAGACTGATGACATGGACCTGAGCGTTGATGGAACAGCATCCGCCGCAACCGGCAACGCCACCATCACATCCTACGCATGGAACTGGGGCGATAACTCCGCCGCAGGAACCGGCGCTACCACAACCCACACCTACACCACCGCAGGCACCTACACGGTCACCCTCACCGTCACCGACAACAACGGACTCACCGGCACAACCACCAAGTCCGTCACCGTCGCAGACACACAGGAGCCGGAAGAGCCCGCCGCATTCCTCGCCAGCGATGACTTCGCCCGGACCCTTGCGTCCGGTTGGGGTTCTGCTGACAAGGGCGGAGCGTGGACCAGCCAGTACTGGACTGCAAGCGCAACCCGTGTGACGGAAAACGGTGGTGAGATCGATCTGCCCAACGGCAAGACGAAGTTCCAGGTTCTGAACTCCGTGCCCGCACGAGATGTTCTGTTGACCACGGACTTCTCCCTAGCTCAAGGGCCAAGCACTGGCGCGTCCTACATTGGATTCGTCGCACGCAGTACCACAAGCGGGAACTACCAGCCACGCGTCTGGATGCGTAACGATGGCTCTGTGTGGCTCGTCAACCAGCGTGGAGAGACCGTTCTCAACACCTACATTGTCCCGGGGCTCAAGTGGAATGCTGGCGACACCTTCACTCTGAAGGCCCAGGTTGTTGGCTCGGACGCCACGACGATCCAGGCCAAGGTGTGGAAGTCCGGCACTGCCGAACCCAGCAACTGGCAGATCACCTCAACTGATAGCACCCCGGAACTCCAGAAGGCTGGCACGATGGGCGTGACCGTTTATCGCTCCACCTCTGCTACCGGAACCGGCACATACACCTTCAATGGCTTCCGTGCTGCTGAAGTGAACTAACTCTGTTGAAGTGAACTAATTCGATTGAGGGAGGGCCGGAAACCGGTCCTCCCTCTTCCTTCCCGTCATTCTCGCGCCATGCGAAAATGACACAAACAACTATCGCACAAGAAAGTGGACCAACAGTTTGCCGGGTCAAGCCCGGTCCTGTTGGTCCACTTTCTTACGTTTATTCGGTTTTTAAGCGGTGATGCCATCGTGCCTCTTTCGAGGTCAACTGACTTCTTTATCCTCCGATTCGAAAGCAAACTTTCGAGCGTTGGATTTCGCCGTCGTCGTTACTATGAACTTGTCCGGCATCCCGAAACCGAGACGTCACTCAACTCAGAGCGGCTGCACCTTGGCTGCCTGGAGGCCCTTGGCGCCTTCCTTGGTGTCGAAAGCAACCTTCTGGCCCTCGTCGAGGGAGCGGAAGCCGCGCGTATCGATCTCCGTCTGGTGAACGAAGAGATCGGCCGAGCCGTCATCGGGAGCAATGAAACCAAAGCCCTTTTCGGAGTTGAACCACTTAACCGTGCCTGTTGCAGACATTCGATTCTCCTAATGAAGTACGTGAACCCGGACATTCTTGCCCGTAAGTTCCTGGAAAAAATCACGAATGCGCAACATACCGTGCGGAGCGCCACTCTGGGTGAAAACTAAGTACGTCCCACTGCACACGAAACAATGGACGCTTTCGGGCTACCACACTCATACGGATGGGCGTGAGAACCGTGTTCGACCCTAGCACAGGTCTGGGCGAGCTGCTTTGAATGTCAGATTCGCAACGATCCACAGATCGTCTAGTTTTTGCGCCGGAAGCCTGGTGGATACGGGCATAGCGCGTCCACATCTGTGTTCACACTCACTTTCAAAGTGTTACTTGCCGGTGCCAAAAAGTCCTTTGAAAAATCCAGTTCTCCGGCCGCGCACATCTTCGACCTCCGGAGAACTCAACGACGACGCGTATTCAGCACGTGACTCATACGAAGTCCCTGAGGCTCCCGCCATGCCAATGTCGTCAACAGAGTCAGAGTCCGCCTTGGACGCCATCTGGAGGCTGTCATCTTCTTCGTCGTCTTCCTCCACATCAACCGGACCCACGACCAAAAGGTCAATGTGAACGCCCAGGATGTTACCTTCCGAATCCGACGTAACGATCACCGGGTAGAAGCCATCGCCCCAGCCAGAGTGGGTGAGGACCACGTTTTCTCCCTGTGTGGCGAGCGGCATAACAATATTCGCCATACCAGACTCGTAATGCTTCTCTGAATCCATGAGGGCAAACCAAGAGTCATCATTGCCAGTCTCGAAGACGTCCTCGTACCAGGTGTCCCCGGCTTCCGTTGCGGGCATGCACCCCTCAACGGCCTCATGATCCACGAACGCCACAGTACCCGCGTCCACGGCCACACCCCAATAGGAATCCGGCTCAGCGTCCTCCTCTAACGAGACAGTCCCCAGGCTCGTCACCACGCCATCACGCAGCACTATCGAGAGGTATGCCTCGCGCTCGTGCGAACCATCCTGCTCCTCGCTGACATCCGCGACAGTCACAAAGGCTTCATAACTTCCGGGCCCCACATCGAGCACCGGCCCTTCTCCAAGAGTCACAAAGGGATCACTGGCCTCGAGGAGTCCCGAAGGCACTTCAAGCATTCCCAGCGGAACCACGCGCAGCGTCGCAGGAGAACCATCAGTCTGCTGTGCTTCACCGGTGCGCATAGCGTAGAAGAATTCGAGAGGATCCATGAGGTGAGCATACTTCATCTCCGCCAGGAGACCCGATGTGTGCAATAGAGGTACAGATGCACTCTCACAGAGATGAAAACCTCTGTGGCCAGTCCAGAATCACCCAGCGCCGAAAGATAGCTCTCGAATCGCACTGGGCCTGTACGTGACGTACAGACTCACGTTGATTCCGAAGCTATTTTCAAGCAAAAGCCCACAGGCCTTTCGACATAGCCTTTCGACACAGGCCCCGCACCCAATGCCACACTGGAACGCACGAAGGGCGGGAACCGATCCCGTAGGATCAAGTTCCCGCCCTTCAAGGCAGTAGTCAGCCAATCATCTAGCGCTGACGCTCATTGAGATCAACGTGCAGCCGAGCCGTCCACGTAATCCTCGTCGATGCCCTGGGTGTTCCAGGCGAACATCTTGCGGATCTCCTGGCCGACCTTCTCGATCGGGGCAGCGGCGTGCTCTTCACGCATCTTGTTGAACTCGGGTGCGCCAGCATCCTGGTCCTCAATGAAGCGCTTGGCGAATGCACCGGTCTGAATGTCGGTGAGGACGTCCTTCATGTTGTCCTTGACATTCGGGGTGATGACACGTGGGCCGGAGACGTAGTCGCCATACTCAGCGGTGTCCGAGATGGACCAACGCTGCTTGGTGAGGCCGCCCTCGTTGATGAGGTCGACGATAAGCTTGAGCTCGTGCAGCACCTCGAAGTAAGCCATCTCGGGCTGGTAGCCAGCCTCGGTCAGGGTCTCGAAGCCGTACTCGATCAGCTGGGTCACGCCGCCACACAGAACAGCCTGCTCGCCGAAGAGATCCGTCTCGGTCTCTTCCTTGAAGGTGGTCTTGATGACGCCGGCGCGGGTGCCGCCGATGGCGCGAGCGTAGGACAGGGCCAGATCGAAGGCCTCGCCGGAGGCATCCTGCTCAACGCAGACCAGGGCGGGAACGCCGCGGCCTTCGTCGTACTGGCGACGAACGGTGTGGCCGGGACCCTTGGGGGCGACCATGCAGATGTCGTGGCCAGCAGACGGCTTGATGTAGCCGAAGTGGATGTTGAAGCCGTGGGCGAAGAAGATGGCAGCATCGTCCTTCATGTTGGGCTCAATGTCGTTTGCCCAGATGGTGCGCTGGTGCTGATCGGGAGCGAGAATCATGATGACGTCAGCATCCTTGACGGCGTCAGCAACGCTGGCAACCTTGATGCCCTGCTCTTCAGCCTTGGCGATGGACTTGGAGCCCTCGCGCAGACCAACGGTTACGTCAACGCCGGAATCGCGCAGGTTGAGCGCATGCGCATGGCCCTGCGAACCGTAACCAATGATGGCTACCTTCTTCGACTGGATCAGCGAGAGATTGGCGTCTTCGTCGTGGAAAATTTCTGCCACAGTGTTTCTCCTTATACGGAAATGGCTAACGTATCTAGCTTAAGTGTTTGTGTGAGCGGAACCTACGGCCGTTCATTTTCAGCCGAGAACCCGCGTCAGTTTTGTTTGATTGGCGACGACAAAATCCAACGCCCGAAAGCCTGCCTTCGAGGCTGAGGATAAGGAAGTCGGCTGTTTAGCACGGCGAAACGAACTCACGCGGGCTGCCGCTCGCGTTGGCCCGCGCCATCGTCGTCATTCAACTTGTCATAGATGGCGGTGACAGCGCATGCTGTGCCTCTATAGGCACATAGCTTCGTCTCACCGCCATCTAGGAACTACATCACGCGCGGCGCAGCTGCATCTCTGCCGAGACGCGCTCGGAGAGCGAACGGTTGCCGCGGCCAATGGCGACGGCACCGGAGCGCACGATCTCCTTGATGCCGTAGGGCTCCAGGGCCGTGAGGAAGGCGCGAACCTTGTTATCGCCGCCAGTCGTCTCGATGGTTACCGCATCGGGAACCATGTCAACAACGTGAGCGCGGAACAGATCCACGACCTGCAGCACGTTGGAGCGGTTCGCGTCCGTGGCCGCCACCTTGACGAGGAGCAGCTGGCGCTGAACTGAGTAGTCGTCCTCGAGTTCGACGATCTTAATGACATTGACCAGCTTGTTGAGCTGCTTGGTCACCTGCTCCAGCGGAAGCTCAGCTCCATCTACCACAACGGTGATGCGGGACAGATTGGGGTCCTCTGTCTCACCCACCGCGAGGGAGTGAATGTTGAACGCACGGCGCGCGAATAGCGCGGACACTCGGGTCAGGACACCGGGCTTGTTCTCTACCAGCACGGAAAGTGTATGACGGGTGCTCATATCTTTTCTCCTCGCCCGTTTCAGTTCATCTCGTCGGCGTCGAAAGACGGCCGAAGATCGCGTGCGTACATGATTTCGTCGTTGGGAACTCCGGCTGCGACCATCGGCCACACCTCGGAGTCCGGGGAGGTAATGAAGTCGATAACGACCGGGCGGTCGTTGATCTCCATCGCCTTGCGGATGACGGGATCCACCTCACCAGGTTTGGACACGCGGAAGCCCTCGCAGTCGTAGGCGTCGGCCATCTTGACGAAGTCTGGGATGCGTGCGGTGCCCTCGCCGGTATCCAGGTCCGTGTGGGAGTAACGCTCGTTGTAGAACAGCGTCTGCCACTGGCGCACCATGCCAAGCGAGGAATTGTTGATTGCTGCAACCTTGATGTTGATGTTGTTGAGGCGGCAGGTGGCCAGTTCCTGATTGGTCATCTGGAACGAGCCGTCGCCGTCGATCAGCCACACGGTCTTATCGGGGTTGGCGGACTTGGCACCCATCGCAGCGGGTACGCCGAAGCCCATGGTTCCTGCACCGCCTGAACTGATCCACTGGCGCGGATGCTCAAACTTGAGGAACTGGGCGGCCCACATCTGATGCTGGCCCACGCCCGTCACCCAAATAACGTCATCCGATCCAACAACCTCCTGAAGGCGGGAGATGACGTACTGCGGGCTCATGAGACCGTCAGTCGTTTCGGCCCAGCCGTTCGGGTAGGTTTCACGCAGTTCGTTCAGCTGCTCCCACCACTCGGAAAGGTCCGGCTTGCCATACTGCTCGTGCGCATTAGCGAGCTCCTCCACCAGGTCGCCCGCGGTGATCTTGAGGTCACCCACGATCGGCACGTCGGCCTCGCGGTTCTTGGAGATCTCCGCGGGATCGATATCCACGTGGACGATCTTGGCGTTCGGCGCGAACGCGGAGAGCTTGCCCGTCACACGATCGTCGAAACGGGCGCCAAGCGCCACGATGAGGTCGGCCTTCTGCAGCGCGGACACAGCTGGAACGGTGCCGTGCATGCCGGGCATCCCAAGGTTATTCGGATGCGAGTCTGGAACAGCGCCGCGAGCCATCAGGGTGGTGACGGCAGGAGCGCCCGAGAGGTCCGCGAGCGCCACAACGTCCTTCGACGCGCCCGAGCGGATGGTGCCGCCGC
>RRZU010602286.1_pt1 | contig 14385 bp, 10 predicted proteins | sample 2165561 | NCBI WGS metagenome assembly RRZU01 (sample SAMN10456909, study PRJNA506462) | wastewater metagenome | isolation source: wastewater sludge | place: USA: Moscow, Idaho
CCATCGACGGCGAGTTGTCGTAGACGACCAGCACGTTCGGCTTGATGCCCGCCTCCAGATACAGCGGCGACTGGGCCAGGCTGACCGTCTGCGCCAGCGCCGGGCCGGCTGCCAGCGCCAGCAGCGCGGGCAGCGGGAACAGGCAAATGCGGGGATTCGTCTTCATCGCGTCATCGATTCATCGCTTGATGTAGGTCGACTGCAGCACCACCACCGTCGAGCTGCGCAGTCCGACGCCGCGCGCGGTGATGCGAAAGACCTGCGGCAGATCCGCCAGCGAGGCCGACAGGCTGGCGGAGGTGCCGGAGGTCGGGGTCAGCGGCGGCAGACGCTCGACGATGTAGCGCGGCGGTGCGGCCAGGCCCGGCAGCGCGGAGGCGCCGGTGGCGCTGCCGTAGGCGCGGCTCTGGCCGGCCGAGGCCGACCAGTCGATCGTCTGCCACAGCGGCCGCGAGGTCGGCGCGGCCGAACTCATCGAGGGCGGCAGGCACAGGCCCGCGGTGCAGCCGACGGTGAAGGCGCTGTCGTAGCTCAGGTTGGCCTGGATGTCGGCCTCGGCGTCGCGCAGCGCGGCCTCGGCCGCCTGCATCGCCTGCTGGCGATCGCGGGCATGGCCGGCCATGCGTTCCTGCAGCAGGCCGGCGTTCATCGCGCCGACCCCGAGCGAGGCCAGCACCGCGATCAGCAGCAGCACGGTGACCAGAGAAAATCCCCGGGCACGCAAAGGCGGACGCAGAGGCAGGTGCGAGCGAAGGCGGGTGCAGGCGTGGGCGCGCGGCATCGTCGTCCTCATCGGCTGCTGTTGCGCAGCGAGGCGGAAAAGGACACGACGCTGCGCAGGCGCCGGTCGGTCGGCACGATCTGCACGCCGTCGAACATCACCGGCTGCACCGCAGTGGTGACCTGATCGTCGGCACCCACCAGCAGCAGCGCCACCTCGGCCGAGACCACCTGCAGCCAGTCGGCCACCTGCGCCGGCGCCACGAAGGCCTCGGCGGTGCCGTCGGCGTTGGTGTCCAGCCCCAGCCGCAGCGACAGGCGCTCGACGCCGGTCAGCAGTTCCTGAGGCTGCGCCGAGCCGTCATAGGCCGGCGCGGTGTTCGACCACAGCGCCATCATGCCGGCGCGACCGGTGCGCCGGCTCGGTGCCAGGTAGTAGGTGGTGGTGGCCAGGCGGTGCACCACCGCGTCCTGCAGGAAGACGCGGCCCAGATCGGCCTGGGCATTGCCCGGCTGCAGGCTGCCGGCCGCGCTGTGCTCGATCGCGCCGTCGCCGCCGGGCGTGGCATTGCTGGCCTGGAAGACCACCGCGCTGCTGCAGTCCGACAGCAGCAGCAGATCACCGCGCTGGATGACCGAGGTCGGCGTCACGTTGACCACCGAGGTGCCCGAGACCATCGCCGCCGTCAGCGCCCAGCCCGGGCCGACGGTGCGACGCACCGTGACCACATCGCCCGCCCGGTCCGGTGCCGGCGACAGCCCGGAGACCGAGGCGTCGAGCGCCGGCTGCCAGGCCCCGCCGTCATGCCGCGAGACCTGCAGGCCCCGCGCGAAGTCGATCTGGAAGTTGCCCGGGTTCCTGAGCAGATTGGTCAGCGTGGTGCCCGCACCCTGGCCGCGGCAGCCGCGGAATCCAGCCATGCGCAGGTCGGTGCCGAGCCGCTCGGCCACGAAGCGCCCGCCCTCCTGCAGCCGCGCCACCTGCGACTGCGCGTTGAAGGTCAGGCGGCTGCCCAGGAACAGCGATCCGGCGATGCCGACCAGGAACAGCCCGACCGTCAGGCCGATCATCAGCTCGACCAGGGTCATGCCGCGCATGCGGTGCCGCAGAGGCCGCCGCAGGCTCATGGCTGCACCACCATCACCAGCCGCGAGGTCCGCTCGCGTTCGCGCCAGAAGATCTTGACCACCAGCCGCGTGCCGCTGCCGTCACAGGCGGGGGCGGCGGCGCTGCCGTCCTCAGGCGTGGCATCGCGGCAGATCACGCCCTGGCCCTGGGGCATCAGCGCCGCCAGGTCGGCACGCCAGCGGAAGAAGTCGCGCTGCGCGATCTGCGCGTCGCTGCATGGCGCGGCCAGGCTGCAGGCCGGGCTGAGCGCCACCGGCACCAGCAGCGCGTCATAGCGGCCGGCCGCGACGCCGGCCAGATTGGCGCGCATCCGGTCGGCCGCATCGGAAGCCAGCACGGTGGCCTGGCTCATCCAGGCGGCGCCGGACTGCGCGCCCAGGCTGCGCAGCTGCAGCGCCGCATGGCCCAGCGCCGCCAGCGACAGCACCACCAGCGTGACCAGCGCCTCGGTCATCGCGAAGCCGGACTGCGGGCGCGATCGTCTCACCGGCAGTCTCCGATGCGGCTCACATCGGCCAGGCCGGTCGGCTGGATCGCAAAGGCGCTGCCCTGCGTCGCGCCGTTGCCGGGGCACAGGCGCATCGTCAGCGTGACGCTGCGGCCGAGAAAGCCGCTGGGCGCGAAGCTCACCGGCGCATCGCCGCCGAAGCGCAGCGGCGCCGGCGGCGCGGCAAAGCGTCGCACCACCGTCTCGGCCGGCCCGGCGGTGCCGGAGCCGTCGGCATCGATCACCACCTGCCAGCCGCCGCCGTACTCGTTGCCGGCCGCCGGTGCGGCCGCCAGCGGCAGCAGCAGCACCGGCAGGCCGGTGCGCACCGCCTCCGAGCGCGCCAGCGCCAGCGCGGCCGAGAACTCCGCCGACACCGCCGCCAGGCGCTGGCGCGCCGCGAACGTCGCCAGCGAAGGCAGCACGAAGGCGGCCACCAGCGCCACCAGCGCCATCGTCACCAGCAGCTCGATCAGGCCGAAGCCGCACGCCGGCCGGGCCGCAGACCGGGCAGGCTGCAGCCACCGGGACGGCGGACAGGACGATGGCAGAAACAGCGCACCAGGGTTCATCCGGGGAATTTCGGCCTCGGCACCGGCGCGCTGAAGCCGGGCAGCGCAGGAACATCCGGGACAAGTCCGGCCAGATCGCCGCTTGCGCTCCGCTCTGGCTAGACTATCGGACATGCTGATCGACTTCCTCCAGACCCTGCGCGCCGCCCGGCTGCCGGTGTCGGTGCGCGAGCTGCTGGTGCTGCTCGAGGCGCTGAAGCTCGGCGTGCTCGACGACGACGAAGGCCGTCGCCTGCCCGGCCTCGACGACTTCTACTTTCTCGCCCGCACGATCATGGTCAAGGACGAGGCGCACTTCGACCGCTTCGACCGCGCCTTCTCCGCCTACTTCAAGGGCGTGGAGATGCTGACCGAGAACACGCGCGAGCTGCCCGAGGACTGGCTGCGCCGCATGCTCGAGCGCGAGCTTTCCGCCGAGGAGCGCAGCCGGCTGCAGGCGCTGGGCTGGGACGAGCTGATGGAGACGCTCAGGAAGCGCCTCGAGGAGCAGAAGGAACGCCACGAGGGCGGCTCGAAGTGGATCGGCACCGGCGGCACCAGCCCCTTCGGCCATGGCGGGCACAACCCGCGCGGCATCCGCATCGGCGGCCCCGGACGCGAGCGCAGCGCGGTCAAGGTCTGGGAGCAGCGCGCCTACCGCGACTACGACGACACGGTCGAGCTGGGCACGCGCAACATCAAGGTCGCGCTGCGCCGGCTGCGCCGCTTCGCGCGCGAAGGCGCCGAGACCGAGCTGGACCTGGACGACACCATCCACTCGACCGCGGCGAACGCCGGCCTGCTCGACATCCGCCTGGTGCCCGAGCGCCACAACAAGGTCAAGGTGCTGCTGCTGATGGATGTCGGCGGCACGATGGACGACCACATCCCGAAGGTCGAGGAACTCTTCAGTGCCGCGAAAAGCGAATTCAAGCACCTCGAGTTCTACTATTTCCACAACTGCGTCTACGACCATGTGTGGAAGAACAACCGCCGCCGCCAGGCCGAGAAGCTGCCCACCTGGGACCTGATCCGCAAGTACAACAAGGACTGGAAGCTGATCGTGGTCGGCGACGCCACGATGAGCCCCTACGAGATCACCCAGGTCGGCGGCAGCGTCGAGTTCCACAACCCGGAGACCGGCGCCGACTGGCTGCAGCGCCTGACGCGCGCCTTCCCGAAGTCGGCCTGGATCAATCCGGAGCCGCAGGGCGTCTGGCCCTACCGCCAGAGCATCGCGATGATCGAGCAGCTGATGGGCCACCGCATGTTCCCGCTGACCGTGGCCGGCCTCGAGCAGGCGATGCGGCTGCTGTCGAAATGAGGCCGATGCGACGAGGGGGGCGTCCGCTGACCTGGCCGACCGCGCTGGCTGCGCTGGCCCTGCTGGCCACGACCGCCGTCCAGGCCCAGACCACGCCCGAGGAGGTGACCTGGGCGCTGGAGATCGAGGCGCCCGAGCCGCTGCGCGCGCTGCTGCAGCGCCATCTCGACCTGTCGCGCTATCTGGCCAGCCCGGAGACCGCGCAGGTACCGCGCACCGAGCTGATGCGCCTGCGCCAGGCCGCGCCGGCCCAGGCGCGCGCGCTGCTCGAGACCGAAGGCCGCTTCGGCGCGACGGTGCGCACCGAGGCCACCGACCACGGCGAGCGGGTCCCGGTCGTGCCGGGCGGCCCGGCGCTGCCGAAGATCCAGCTGCGCCTGATCGTCGATCCCGGACCGCAGACCCGGGTGGAGAGCGCGCGCATCGAGTTCGAGGGCGCGCTGTCGCTGGCCGCCGACGCGGGAGAGGCCCGCGCGCAGGAACTGCAGCGCCAGGCACGCGAGAGCTGGGCGCTCGGCCCGGGTCAGCCCTTCACCCAGGACGGCTGGAGCAGCGCCAAGGGCACCACGCTGGCGCTGCTGCGCGCCCAGGGCCACGCGACCGCGGCCTGGAGCGGCACCGTCGCGCAGGTCGATGCCGCCCAGGCCCAGGCCCGGCTGTTTCTGGTCGCCGACAGCGGCCCGCTCTACCGCTTCGGCGAGATCCGCTACGAGGGGCTCGACCATGTGCGGGTCGATGCGGTGCGGGCCCTCGAGAACTTCGCGCCCGGCGATCCGCTGCGCGAGCAGACGCTGCAGGAATTCCAGGCGCGGCTCGGCCGCTCCTCGCTGTTCGACACCGTCGCGGTGCAGATGGAGCCCGATCCGGCGCTGGCCGAGGCCATGCCGGTCACGGTACGGCTGCGCGAGCGGCCGCTGCAGCAGGCCACGCTCGGCCTGGGCGTGTCCGATGCCAGCGGCCCGCGCATCACGCTCGAGCACCAGCACCAGCGCTGGTTCGGCTGGGGCTGGCAGGCACGCACCCGGCTGCAGCTGGCGCAGACCGACCGGCTGGCCGCGCTCGACCTGACCTCGCATCCGCATCCCGGCCCCTATCGCAATGTCGCCGCCGCACTGGCCCAGCATGCCGAGGCCAGCGGCCTGGCGGTGACCACGCAGAGCGCACGGCTCGGCCGCAGCAAGGACGACGAGCGGCTCGAGCGGCTCTATTACCTGGAATGGCAGCGGGTGCGCACCCGGGTGATCGACGACGGCTCGGTCAATGACGACACCACCGCGCTGAGCCTGAACTACCAGTGGATCTGGCGCGATCTCGACAACGCGCTGCTGCCGAGCCGCGGCACCAGCCTGTCGCTGCTGACCGGCGCGGGCCAGTCCTACCGCGCCACCCCGCGCGAGACCGGCGTGTTTGCACGCGCCACCGGCCGGCTGACCCGCTACGAGCGGCTCGGGCCCTGGTACGCCAGCGCCCGGGTCCAGCTCGGCCAAGTGTTCGCCCGCGATGCGGTGGCGGTGCCCTACACGCTGCTGTTCCGCGCTGGCGGCGACGACAGCGTGCGCGGCTACGGCAGCCAGGACCTCGGCCCGGTCGACGCCGATGGCGATGCGGTCGGCGGCCGGGTGCTGGCGGTGGCCAGCGTCGAGGCCGGTCACCCGCTGCGCCGGGGCGATCCGGCCTTCCAGGGCGCGGTCTTCGTGGATGCCGGCAATGCCGAGGCCTCCTGGAAAGGCTTCAACCCGCTGCTCGGCTACGGCGTGGGCCTGCGCTGGCGCAGCCCCGTCGGCGCGCTGCGGCTGGACCTGGCCTATGGCCAGCAGGCCCGCCGGCTGCGACTGCACTTCAGCCTCGGCATCACCTACTGACCGCTTGACTGACCGCCTGACTGATTGATGGATGCCTGATGCCTGATCCGACCGCCCAGGCGAACAGCGACAGCCCAGCCGCTGCCGCCGCTTCTGCACCGTCCGCCCATCCGGCGCCGGCGCGCCCGGTGCTCGGGCGCGCGCTGGTCGTGCTGCTGGCCTTGCTGCTGCTGGCGCTGGCCGCCGGCGCGCTGCTGCTGTCGGCGATCAAGACCGAGGCGGGCAGCCGCCGGCTGCTGTCGCTGGTGCCGGGGCTGCAGGTCGAAGGGCTGCGCGGTCCGCTGGCCGGCGACCTGGACATCCGCTCGCTGAGCTACCCGCTCGGCCCGAGCCAGACGCTGCACATCGACGGCCTGTCCTGGCGCACGCCAGTGCTCGACTGGCCGAGCGGCCAGGCGCCGGCGCTGCGGCTGGCGCGGCTGCAGATCGGGACGCTCGACCTGCAGGGCCGCTCCGCCGACAACGCGCCGACGGTGCTGCCGCGCTCGCTGGTGCTGCCGCTGTCGCTGCACATCGACGAGATCCGCATCGGCCGGCTGATGCTGGACGGCCTGCGGGAGCAGCCGCTGCAGGATCTGTCGGCCCGGCTGGCGCTGCCCGCCGGACCCGCCGGCCTGCACCGGCTCGACGCGATCCGGCTGCGCCGCGATCAGCTGCAGCTGCGCGGCCGGCTCGAGATCGGCGCGGCCGCGCCGCTGCCGGTGCAGGCGCAGTTCAGCGCCCGAGCCGAGGCGGGCCCCGGCGGCAGCGGCAGCGGCAACGCCACGCTGCCGACCGACTGGCAGCTCGATCTGGGCCTGAGCGGTCCGCTGGCCCGGCTGGAGGCCAAGGTGAAGCTGCTCGCACGCGGCCAGGCGCTCGAGGCCGAGGCCCAGCTGCGGCCGGAGCAGCCGCAGCCGCTCTCCCGGCTGCAGGCCCGGCTGCAGGAGGTCGATCTGGCGCCGCTGTCGAGCCAGCTGCCGCAGACCGCGCTGAGCGGCAGCATCGAGGCCCGGCTCGAGCCGGGCGGCACCGGCAGCGCCGGCGGCGCCAGCGCCAGCGGCCGTGCAGCCGCGCCGCTGCAATTGCAGATCGACCTGACCAACCGGCAGCCCGGGCGGCTCGACCGGCAGCGCCTGCCGCTGGAGTCGCTGCGCATCGGCGCGACCGGCGATCCGGCGCATCCCGACATCGGCACGCTCGAGACGCTGCGACTGGTGCTGCACGATGGCAGCGGACCGGCCGGCACGGTGCTCGGCAAGGGCCGCTGGAGCCGCTCCGGCCCGGACAGCGGCAACCGGCTCGAGCTGGCGCTGAGCGCCACGCTGCAGGAGCTGCAGCCGGCCCGGCTCGATCCGCGGGCACCGGCGATGCGGCTGAGCGGCCCGCTGACCCTGAGCTGGAGCCAGCCGCCCGCCGACCATGCCGATCAGCCGCCGCGCGCGACCCTGCAGACCGATCTGCGCGGCCGCCATGAACGCCAGGACCTGCCCGATCTGCAGCTGCAGCTGCAGATGCGCGGCACGCCCGAGCGCATCGACCTCGAGAAGCTGCGCATCGGCAGCGACGGCGCCCGGCTGCAGGCCGAGGGCCGGGCCGAGCGGGTCGATGCCGGCCGGCGCTGGCAGCTGCAGAGCCGGGCGACGCTGGAGCGCTTCGATCCCTCGCTCTGGTGGCCGGGCGAGGCGCAAGGCGCCTGGCAGCGCGGCCCGCATCGTCTGGACGGCCGGATGGATCTGGCGCTCGGCCTGCCGGCCACGCCGCCGCCCGGGGGCGACCCCGGCGCCTGGCTGGCCGCACTGGACGGCCAGGCCCGGCTCGAGATCGCGCCCAGCCTGCTGGCCGGGGTGCCGCTCTCCGGCCTGCTGCAGATCAAGGGACCGCCCCAAGGCGCCGCTGCCGACCGCATGCTGCAGGCCGAGCTGGATGCGCGCGTCGGCGCAGCCCCCGGCCCGGCCGGACAGGCCGGCGCCACCGACCTGAGCCTGCGCGGCCAGCTCTTTCCCGCCACCGGCACGCCTCGCCGTGCCGGCGGCGAGGACCGCTGGCAGTTCACGCTGCGCAGCGGCGCGCTGCAGGCCCTGCAGCCCTGGCTGCGGCTGGCCGGCAGCGAGGCCCGGCTGGCCGGCGAGATCGACGGCAGCGGCACGCTGCAGGGCCGCTGGCCGCAGCTGCGGCTGCAGGCCCGCCTGGACGGCCGCCAGCTGCAGCTGCCCGATGGCCTGGACCTGCGCCAGCTCGGTCTGCGGGTCGATGCCGGCCTGCGCAGCGCCACCGACCCGATCGAGCTGGATCTGGATCTGGCCGGCCTCGCGCGCCCCGGTCTGCAGCTCGAGCGGCTGACGCTGCGCGGCCGCGGCAACCCGGCCGAGCACCGGCTGGAACTCGACAGCGAGATGACCGCCAGCCCGGCGCCGGCACCGGACGGCGCGGCCAGCACGGCCAGCCCGCCGCGTCGGCTGCAGGCACGGGCGGTGCTGGAGGGGCGCCTGTCGGCAGGTGGCCGCAGCTGGCCGCCCGCACCCGAGGCGCCGCTGGACTGGCAGGGCCGCCTGCGCGATGTGGCGCTGCTGGGCGCGCTGCCCGCCGCCCTGGCGCCCCGGAACGGCAGCGTCAACAACAACAGCAGCAGCAACGGCAGCAGCAGCGCCAGCCCCCCTGCCCTTCAGCCGCTGCTGCGGCTGGCCGAGCTGCCGCTGGCGCTGCAGCGCCAGCCCGATGGGCGCCTGTCGGCCCGCGCCGGGGCCGCACGCCTGGAGACGCTCGACGCCCGGCTGGCGCTGGACCAGCTGGAGTGGCAGTCGGCCGTGCCCGGCACCGCCGCCGCGCCGCGGCTCGCGCTGCAGGCCCGGCTCGAGCCGCTGGCGCTGGCGCCGGTGCTGCAGAAGCTCCAGCCCGACCTGGGCTGGAGCGGCGATCTCACGCTCGACGGCCGGCTCGACCTGCAGTCCCGCGACGGGCGCACCACGATGTCGGCGCTGCTGCGCCGTGCCAGCGGCGACCTCAGCCTGGAGGATGCCGAACTCGGCACCGGACCGCGCCGGCTCGGCCTGGGCGAGATCGCGCTGCAGATGCAGGCCGACGACGGCCTGTGGCAGTTCAGCCAGCGCATCGACGGCAGCCAGCTCGGCCACATCGAAGGCCGCCAGACGGTGCGCACCTCGCCCGACCGGATGTGGCCGCCGGCCGAGGCGCCGCTGGAAGGCCGCCTGGCGCTGGAGGTCGCGCAGCTCGAGCACTGGGGCGGCTGGCTGCCGGCCGGCTGGCGCCTGAGCGGCCGGGTCGGTGGCCAGGCGCGGCTGGCGGGCCAGTTCGGTCAGCCCCGCTACGCCGGCGATCTGCAGGGCGACCGCATCGCGGTGCGCAATGTGCTGGAGGGCATCGACTGGCGCGATGCCACGCTGCGCGCCAGCCTCGACGGCGACACCGCGCGCATCGAGCGCTTCACGATGCGCGGCGGCACCGGCTCGCTCGAGCTGAGCGGCCAGGCCACGCTCGATGCCCGGCCGGTGCTGACGCTGCGCATGACGGCCGACCGCTTCGCCGCGCTGCAGCGCATCGACCGCCGCGCCAGCCTCAGCGGCCGTGCCGACCTGCGCGTCGATGCGGCCGAGACCCGCCTGCAGGGCGCGCTGAAGGTCGACGAGGGCCGCTTCGACTTCAGCCAGTCCGATGCGCCCAGCCTGGGCGACGATGTCGATGTCGACCGGGGGCGCGGCGCGAACCGCCAGCGCGAGACCGCCGCCCGCGGCAGCCAGCGCAGCACCGCGCTGGACCTGCGCGTCGATCTGGGCGAGCGCTTCCAGCTGGTCGGCCGCGGCCTGAGCACCCGGCTGACCGGCGAGCTGCGCCTGAGCAGTCCGGCCAACCGGCTGGCGGTCAACGGCAGCATCCGCGCGGTCGACGGCACCTACGCCGCCTACGGCCAGAAGCTGCGCGTCGAGCGCTCGGTCATCAGCTTCACCGGCCTGCCGGACAACCCGCGGCTGGACATCGAGGCGATCCGGCCGGACCTGGAGGATGTGCGGGTCGGCATCAGCGTGACCGGCACCGCGCAGCTGCCCCGCATCCGGCTGATCAGCGAGCCCGCGATGAGCGACACCGACCGGCTGTCCTGGCTGATCCTGGGCCGCGCCTCCGATGGCCTGGGCCGCACCGACATGGCGCTGCTGCAGCGCGCCGCCACCGCACTCATCGCCGGCGAGAGCGACGCGCCCTCGCTGGTCGAGCGCATCGGTCTGGACCAGTTCTCGGTGCGCCAGGACGGCGAAGGCGACAGCCGCGAGACGGTGGTCACGCTGGGCAAGCAGATCAGCCAGCGCTGGTATGTCGGCTACGAGCGCAGCCTCAACGCCGCCAGCGGCACCTGGCAGCTGATCTACCGCGCGGCCCGGCGCTTCACGCTGCGCGCCCAGTCAGGCGCCGAGAACGCGCTCGACCTGATCTGGACCTGGCAGTGGGGCTCGGGCTCGCTGCTGCCGCCGATCGGCCAGTCGGCAGAGCCCGCCAAGGACAAGGCCCCGGCGCGATGAATGCCCGCTGGCCGCGGATCGTGATCCGAAGGGCTGCGCTACAATTGCAGGCTTCGGTTCAGTTCAGCTCTCCGTAGTTCAATGGATAGAACGGGCGCCTCCTAAGCGCCAGATACAGGTTCGATTCCTGTCGGAGGGACCAATCCATCATTCGCATGAGCCGTTCTCTGATCCCCCCTCGTCGCGCTCCAAAAACGGCTGATGCGCGCAGCCGTGCTCAGCTTCGCTTCGACCGGCTCTTCCGTGAAGTCGGGCGGTGGCGGGATCTGCTGGCGCAGTGGGAGGCTTTTGTGGGTCCGTGCCAGCGGCGTCTTGCCGAGGAAATGACGCCACTCCAGCAGCACTACCGCCAGCGTCGTCGCGAGATGGCCTTCCTGATCGAGGATCTGCTGCTGCATCCGCCAGTGGGTCGGCCTCTCGGCCGTCAGCAGCGTGCCAAGCTGAGCAGACTGCTGGTCTCGCTGGCGGCCTCGGTGCTCGACGAAACAAGCTCGGATGAGGCGTCCGACGCGCCCCTCAAGGCGCTGCATGACCGTTACAGCGAACTGGCGTACGACCAGATCAACGCGCAGGAGCAGGCCAGCGTTCAGGTGATGCTCAAGGGCCTCGGCCTGGGTGTCCGCGCGGAAGATCTGCAAGGACTCTCACTGCCCGAGATGATGTGCCAGGTCGCCGAGCAGTTCTTCAAACAGGAAGACGCTCAGGCCGAGGCGCAAGCCCGCAAAAAGCCGCTCTCCGCCGCTGCGCAGGCCCGGCGCGAGCAGGCCGAGCGCGAAGTCGGTCTGTCGGTGCGCGAGGTCTATCGCAAGCTGGTCAGTGCACTGCACCCCGATCGCGAAGCCGACCCTCAGGAACGCGAGCGCAAGACAGCGCTGATGCAGCGTGTCAACCAGGCCTACGAAGCCCAAGACCTGCTGACCCTGCTGACCCTGCAGATCGAAATCGAGCAGATTGACGCGGCCGATCTGGCCACGCTGCCGGCGCAGCGCATCGCCCACTACAACAAGGTGCTGACCGAGCAGTGCGAAGAACTGCGTGCCGAAGTGATGGCACATGTGTTCCGGTTCGCCATGGTGGCAGGCGAAGAGCTGCCACTTGATCCAGAGATCATCACCCCCCTGCTGATCGACCAGATGCTCAGCCAGGACATCAGGATGCTGCGCGGCAAGATCCAGACGCTGGAGGATGATCTGGTCGCGTTCCGGGACCGGAAGTACCTGGGAGCGTGGCTGAAAGGCCTGCGCTAGAAACGGTGCGCCAGCGCCAGCTCCACCTGGGTCTGGCGGGTGGCGAAGCGGCTGGCGGTGCGGGCGTTGTAGAGCATCGGCACCTCGCCGACCAGGCGGTGGTCGGCATGGCGCAGCTGCACCGACAGCCGCGTGTCCGGGCCGAGGTCATGCGCGAGCCGCGTCGCCAGCGTGAGCACCCGGGTGACCGGCGCGCGCACGCTCGACAGGTCGTCGAGACCGGGGCGGCTCCAGTGCTGCAGGTCGGCACCGCCGGACAGTTGCCAGCGGCCCTGGCGCCAGTGCAGCGCCGCGCCCAGGTGCATGAAGCGCGCCCGGTAGCGGGTCTCGCGCTGGGCATCGAACTTCAGCAGCCGGTTCGGCACGCTGATGATGAAGGCCTGCGTGCAGTCCTCGCCGGGTCGGGCGATCAGCTGCGTGGCGCCGAATTCCAGATCGTGGCTGCAGCCGCCGACGCGTGCCGTTCCGCCCAGCGCGGCATTGGACACCTCGCTGCGACCGAGCCCGGCCGCGGCCGTCAGCACCAGCCCGGGCCAGGGCAGCGTGCGCTGGCCCAGCAGATCGAGCTGCCACTGGCGATCGCGCGGGCGCTCGACATCGAAGCGGGTCAGCTGCGCGTTCAGGCCGCTGACCTTCAGGCTGCCGCGGGTGGCCTGCGACAGCCGGTCGGCCTGATGCCCCCAGGCACCGGCCTGGAGCGCCCAGCGGGTCAGACCGGATGCATCGGTCGGCAGATGCCAGCGCAGCGAGGCGTCCCAGCCCTGCAGCCGGTGCAGATCCTCGCCATCATGCAGCGTCATGTCGCGCAGCGTCAGCCCGGCCTGCCAGGCCTGCCAGCGTGCGGACAGCGACAGCCGCTCGATGGCGGCCGCCTCGCGCTCGCTGCCGATCGCCCGGCCGAGCGGTCGGGCGATGTCATGTCCTGCCTCGACCTGCCAGCGCAGGCCGGTGGCCGGCGGCTCGTCGATCAACGGCAGCGTGTCGAGCGCCACCGCCCCGGCCGGTGCGGCCACCAGGGCCAGCAGCCAGCCGGCGCCAGCCCTTGTCCTCATGGCTGGACTCAGAAGGTCACCCGACCCTGGATCGCGACGCCGCCGACCTCGGCCGCGGTCGCGCTGCTGCCCGGCGTGCGCACCGCGATGCGCGACAGGCCCAGGCGGGTACCGTCGGCGCGGCGCATGTCGGCGCCGGTGGCGACCATGCGCACCCGGAAGGTGCCGGTCTCGGCCAGCGTCTTGTCGATCAGCGAGGTGTTGTCGGGGAAGTTCTTGCGCAGGCCGTCGGCGATCTTCTGCAGGTCGATGCCGACGCCGCTGTCGCAGCTGCACAGGATCTTCGCGCTGATGTCGGTGATCGCCTTGGTGCCGGTGCCGATCTCGATGCCGGTGCCGGTCTTCAGGTAGAGATGCAGCCGGGCCGCATCGTCGATCATGGCCTTGACCGTGCCCTCGCTGTCGCGCGACAGCGTCACGCCGGCGAGCCGGGCCTGCAGGATGCCGCCGGTGGCGGTGTTCTCGATCTCGATGCCCAGCACCAGGTCGGCGCCGCCCTTCGGCAGGGCCAGGCTGGTGGCGGTCAGCGGCAGCCAGACCTGCTCGAGCGAGGCCAGGGTCTGGCCGCTCAGCGTCAGACCGGCCGAACTCTCGAACTGGGTCATGGTCGCGGTGACCTCCTTGCCCTGCAGCGGAACGATCTCGATGCTGTCGTCGCTGAGGTAGATGTACTGCGGCTTGGCCAGCTCGGTCGCGTCGGAGAGCTGGGTCTTCGCTGCGGCCACCGCGCTGCTGTCGCTCAGGTCGACCGAGCCGACCAGGGTCAGCACCGCGGAGCTCGACAGCAGATCCTTGGCCGCCGACAGCGAGGCGGCCTCGCGGGTCTTCTGCGCCAGCACCGTCAGGCCCTGGGTGGAGAGCTCGACCGCGGCGGCCAGCTGGCTGGCGCTCCAGACCGCATTGCCGCTGCTGTCCTTGTTGCCGGCCTCCAGGCCGGCGCTGACCGCGGCCTTGACCATCGCACGCAGCGAGGTCTCGCTGGCGAAGACCGGCGTGCTGCTGCTGCGCGCCTGGGTGGCGATGGCCGCGACCGCACCGCGGAAGGCTGCCGCCGGGCTGCCGCCGGCCTCGGCGCTGAGTTCGGCGATGTCGGCCAGCACCTTGGCCACCGCGGCGGCGGTGGTCGCACGGGCGCTGTCGGTGGAAGCGCTGAAGGGGTTGAAGGAGGTCACGTCGACGCCAGCCAGGCCCAGACCGCTCAGCACCGACTGGAACTCGGTGTCGGACAGGCCGCTGACCACCTTCAGCGTGGTGAAGGGCGACACCACGCCGCTGCCGGCCGGCGCGATGAACTGGCCCTTGGGTGCCTTCAGCGTCGTCAGGTCATAGCCGGTCTCGGCCACCGAGGCGATCTGCGAGCTGCAGGCGCTCGAGAAGGCATAGATGTTGGGTCCCATATGATCATTGGCCCATACGCAGCTGGCCACTGTACCGAGCAAGACAGGTCATGCGCGAGGTGTTGAGCAACCCGGAGCAAAGGTCAACGACATGAGCCAGATCCA
>RRZU012541762.1_pt1 | contig 14385 bp, 17 predicted proteins | sample 2165561 | NCBI WGS metagenome assembly RRZU01 (sample SAMN10456909, study PRJNA506462) | wastewater metagenome | isolation source: wastewater sludge | place: USA: Moscow, Idaho
CGGCTACTACCGCGAGTACACCGTCATCACACCCGGATCCGAGGATCGTGGGGCCCGGCGGATCATCGCCGGGCGCGACGGCGACAAGTACTACACCGATGATCACTACGACAGCTTCCAGCGCATCCAGGAGGGCACATGAAGGTGCTCGGCCCCGGCACCGACGTCAGCGACCTCGTCGACACCGCTGAGCACGAGGGTCGGCAGGTCTACCTCGTGACCGGCGGCGTGGACAAGCATTCGGCGCTCGTCGCGTTCGCGGAAGGCCTGGCCCTGCCGGGCTGGTTCGGGCACAACCTCGACGCGCTCGCCGATGTGCTGCGCGAACTGGGCAGCCCCGGCCGTGTCGTCACCCTCGTGTGGGACAGCGTGGCTCACCTGCGGCGCACCGACCCCAAGGGGTATGCCGCCCTCCGCGCGGTGCTCGAGGACGTCGAGGCGCAGCGGCCGGAACTGCAGGTCTGCGTGGTGCTGCGATGAGCCGGCCCCGCACCGTCACCCTGCTCGGCAGCACCGGCTCGATCGGCACCCAGGCCATCGAGGTCGCCCAGGCCGCGCCGGAGCGCTTCCGGATCGTCGCGATCACGGCGGGTGGCGCCGACCCGGCCCTGCTGGCGCGGCAGGCGGTCGCGTTGCGGGTCGAGGCGGTGGGTGCCGCCGCCGCCGACCCTGCGGAGCTGGCCGAGGCGATCGCCGCCGCGGCCCGGGCGGCCGGCGACGCGGCATACCGGCCGGAGCTGCTTGTGGGCCCCGACGCGAGCGAACTGCTCGCGGCCCGCCCGGTCGACGTCGTGCTCAACGGGATCACCGGCTCCATCGGGCTGGCCCCCACCCTGGCCGCCTTGCGGGCCGGCAACACCCTCGCGTTGGCCAACAAGGAATCGCTGATCGTCGGGGGCCCGCTGGTCAAGGCGCTGGCCGCGCCGGGGCAGCTCGTGCCGGTCGACAGCGAGCACAGTGCCCTGGCCCAGTGCCTGCGCGGCGGCCGCGCGCCGGAGGTGCGCCGACTCGTCGTCACCGCCAGCGGCGGGCCGTTCCGTGGCTTGAGCCGTGCCCAGTTGCACGACGTCACCCCCGCGCAGGCGCTGGCCCACCCCACCTGGGACATGGGCCGGGTGGTCACCACGAACTCGGCCACGCTCGTCAACAAGGGGCTGGAGGTCATCGAGGCACACCTGCTCTTCGACATCCCCTTCGAGCGGATCGACGTCGTCGTGCACCCGCAGTCGGTGGTGCACTCGATGGTCGAGTTCGTCGACGGCTCGACGATCGCCCAGGCCTCACCGCCGGACATGCGCCTACCCATCGCGCTGGGCCTGGGGTGGCCCGACCGGGTGCCGGGGGCCGCCGCGGCCTGCGACTGGTCCCAGGCCGCGACCTGGGAGTTCTTCCCGCTCGACGAACAGGCCTTCCCCGCGGTGGCCCTGGCCAGACGGGTGGGGCAGGCCGGCGGCACCTTCCCGGCCGTCTACAACGCCGCGAACGAGGTCTGTGTCGACGCCTTCCATGACGGCACCATCCGCTTCACCCACATCGTCGCCACCATCGAACGGGTCGTCGACGCGTATGCCGCGCACCTCGCCGCGCCGGGGCCAGGGCCAGAGTCCGGGCCTGGGCTCGGGTCCGGGAAATTATCCGGGATGATGGACGTTGACCAGGTGTTGCGCGCCGACCGATGGGCGCGTGAGCACGCGCGGCGATACGTGTCGGCGGGCATTCGGGCTCGCGATCCCCGCGAGGCCTAGACCACTGAGGAGCAGGTTCCGCTCGTGATGGATGTCGTGTTGTGGGCGCTCGGGATCCTGCTCATCGTCGTGGGGTTGGGCGCATCGATCGCGTTGCACGAGATCGGCCACCTCATCCCGGCCAAGGCCTTCGGGGTCAAGTGCACGCAGTACATGATCGGTTTCGGTCCGACGATCTGGGCCCGGCGTCGAGGTGAGACCGAATACGGCCTCAAGGCGATTCCACTCGGCGGCTACGTGCGGATGATCGGCATGATCCCGCCCCGGCCGGGGGACCGGCCCGGGCAGCTGCGCGACTCCTCCACGGGTCGCTTCGGGGCGATGGTCGAGCAGGCCCGGCACGAGTCGATGGTCGAGATCGCCCCGGGGGACGAGGACCGCGTCTTCTACAAGCTGTCCGTGCCGAAGAAGATCGCGGTGATGTTCGGCGGGCCACTGATGAACCTCGTGCTCGCCTTCGTGCTGCTCGTCGTGCTGATGAGTGGCATCGGCGTGGAGAGCCTGGTGCCGCGGATCTCCAAGATCGCCGACTGCGTGCCCACCGCAGCACCCACCCTGGCCAAGCCGCTGGCCGACTGCACCCCCGGTGACCCGACCCCGCCGGCCGCCGCCGCCCTTCGGGTCAACGACACGATCGTCGAGGCCAATGGCAGGCCGGTGACCCGGTGGAGTGATCTCACCGAGGCGATCCGTGGCTCCGCTGGCCAGTCGTTGAATCTCGTCGTGGAGCGTGACGGTGCCCGGGTGCCGGTCACCCTGGCGGTCGCCCCGGTGCGACGCGCGGCATACGACGCCGAGACCAACCGGCTCAAGGTCGGCCCGGATGGGGCGATCCTCACCGAGACGGTCGGCTTCCTCGGCGTCAGCGCCTCCATCGACTTCGTCCGGTCGCCGGTCACCGCGGCACCGGCCCGGTTCGGCGAGACGCTCGCATCGACGGCCAAGGTGCTCGTCTCGGTGCCCGAGAAGCTGGTCGGCGTGGTCAAGGCCGTCACCGGCCAAGGGGAACGTGACCCCAACGGCCCCATCTCGGTCGTCGGCGTCGCCCGTGCCGGCGGGGAGGTCGTCGCCGCCGATCTGGGCACGACCGATCAGGTGCGCGCCAAGGCCTCGATCATCGTCGGGATGCTCTTCGGGCTCAACCTCGCGCTCTTCCTGTTCAACCTCGTGCCGCTGCTGCCGCTGGACGGCGGGCAGATCGTCGGGGCGGCCTGGGAGGGCATCAAGCGTCGCGGTGCGAAACTGCTGGGGCGCCCCGACCCGGGCTACGTCGACGTCGCCAAGGGCCTGCCGATCGCGTATGCCGTCTCGACGGTCCTCATCGCGATGACCCTGCTGCTGGTCTACGCCGATCTGGTCAGCCCGGTCAAACTCAGCTGACCCGGCCCGGCGCCGGCGCTCATCGCGGCGATGGGGCGGCGCTCACGGCTGGGCCGCGAAGGCACGTAACTGGTCCCAGCTGCCGAACCACACGTTGCGGTCCATCGGCCGCCCGGCCACCGGCACGACCCCGCGCTGCCAAAACGTCGGGCGAGCCCACCCGGGTGGCCACGGCCCGACGTCGCCGTCGTGGTCGAAGAGCCACAGCGGGTTGCTCGCCCCGAACGACCGGTCGCCGGCCAGACAACGAGCCCACAGCTCGGCGCGCACATAGATGACTGGTGCTCGGCCGGTCGCTTGCCGGTAGGTGTCGGAGGACTCCCGGATCCACGCCCCGAGCTGGCTCGGCGTGCGACCGTGGCAGGGGTCGCCTCGCTCGGCGGCCTCCAGATCCAGGGCGCCCGGCAGCGTCTGCCCGTCCGGGCGCCACCCACCGCCGGAGTCGACGAAATGCCGGGCCTGGGTGGCCCCGGACGAATTCGCCGGGCGCGCATAGTGATAGGCGCCCTGTAGCAGTCCCGCAGCCCGGGCCCCCGACCGCTGCGAGGCGAACGTGGGGCTGCGCCAGCTCGCCCCCTCGGACGCCTTGATCCACACGAAACGCAGCCCCGCCGCCGTCACGGCTGGCCAGTCGACCGACGGTTGGTAGGGGGACACGTCCAGGCCCTCCACCCGTGGGCCTGCGCGCCAGTCCGCCATCGGCGGGGCCGTCGTGGCGAGTGTTGTTGTCGCAGCTGTCGTCGGTATGCCGGTGGGCGTCGTCGCGGCTGGTGCCGCGGCTGTCGTCGCCGTTGCTGTCGCGGCTGTGGTCGGATCCGATCGGGGCGGGGGAGGCGGTGTCGTCGTGCACCCGGCCAGAGCGACGGTGCCCGCCACTGCGAGAGCCACCCAGCGGCTGATCACGAAACCGATCGTGCCACACCACGGCGCCGCCCTATCGTGACCGGGTGATCACCCTCGAGGCGCCGCATCTGCGATGGCATCGCCCCCTGCTGGACTTCCTCGACGGCTTTGACCACGACCATATCGACGGGTTGAGCCGCGCCGAGGGGCAGCTCGACGCGCTCAGCGACGCCGGCGTCTTCGCGGCCTGGGTCGATCAGCAACTGCACCAGGAGGTCGGCCGCGAGGTGCCCGACGGCCGGGTGCCCTGCACCTCACGGTGGATCGTGCGCGAGGGCGTCATCGTCGGCTCGATCAACCTGCGCCACAGCCTCAACGATCACCTGCTCAACCACGGCGGACACATCGGGTATGCCGTGCACCCCCGCTGGCGCGGCCGCGGCATCGCCACGGCGGCCCTGCGGCTCATGCTGGCCGAAGCCGCGCGGCTGGGCATCAACCCGGTGCTCGTCACCTGCGCCGACACGAATCTCGCGTCGGCGCAGGTCATCACGAAGGCCGGCGGGGTGCTGGAAGACGTGCGCGCCGGCTACCGTCGGCAGTGGATCACGCTGCCGGGCAAACCGATCGGGTATGCCGCCCACCCCCTCTCCGACGCACCGCTCTACGGTCTCGCGGTCGCCCTGCCGTTGATCAGCAGCTCGGTCGCGGAGGCGATGCGCCGGGCCCGCGCTGGTGGCCCGCACTCGCCGGACTGGGCGCCCGGCTTCCCGCGCGAGGACGACGTGCAGGGGGCCAGTTTCGTGCCGGAGCCCGGGCCGGCGGCGCCGTGGGGCTCGCGGCTGGTGGTCCGCCGCCGCGACGGGCTCGTCGTCGGCTCGATCGGCTGCTTCGGCCCGCCCAACGAGCACCGCCGGGTGGAGATCGGTTACGGGCTGGTCGACTCGGCCCGCCGGCAGGGGCTGATGACCGACGCCCTGCGTCTGCTCGTGCCGGCCATCGAAGCGACCGGTGCCACCGTCTGCGCCCACGTCGCGGCGGGCAATGCGGCGAGTCGGGCGCTGTTGTCGCGGATGGGCTTCCACGAGACCGAGGAGCGCAATGGTGAGGGCGAGCTGCAGCACGTGCGGCCTCGTCACCGCTCGGCGGCGTAGACCTCGACCTCGACTGCCTTGGCGGCCAGCCAGATCCGCTCGCCCGGCCGCAGCCGCAGCTCGGCGACCGCCGCCGGGGTGACGTCGACGAGGGCCGCGGGTGCACCGTCGACCTGCAGCCGCACCCGACCCTGGATCATCTCCATGCCCGCGACGACACCGGGCCACAGGTTGCGGTTGCTCACCGCCTCGGGGTGACGGGCGTGCACGGTGATCGCCTCGGGGCGCATCGTGACCAGGACCGGGTCGCCGGGGGACAGGCTCGGCTCCACGGGGGTGCCGACGAGAGTGCCGCCGTCGTCGAGGCGCACCTCGCGCGCTCCCAAGAGGTCGGCCGGGGCGCTTTCGGCGAGGCGCCCGGCATACAGGTTGAGGCCCACGAGATGGGCGACGTGCGCCGTGGCGGGCCGGCGGGCGACTTCGGCGGGGGTGCCGAGCTGGGCGACCCGGCCGCCGTCGAGCACGAGCAGCCGATCGGTGAGTGCGAGCGCCTCGATCGGGTCGTGGGTCACCATGAGGATCGGCCCGGGGAAGTCGGCGACCAGCCCGCGCAACTGGGTGCGCAGGTGCAGCCGGCTCGCGGCATCCATGGCCGCCAACGGCTCGTCGAGCAGGAGCAGTTCGGCTCCGGCGGCCAGGGCCCGGGCCAGGGCGACCCGCTGGGCCTGGCCGCCGGAGAGCTGATCGGGTCGGCGGTCGGCGAGCTCGGTCAGCTCGAAACGGGCGAGCCACGCGGCGGTCCACGTCGGGTCGACCCGCCGGCGATGGCTGCGGTGCGCGGCGCCCGGCACCCGCCAGCGTCGGCCGAGTAGGACGTTGTCGCGCACGCTGAGATGGGGCATCAGCCGGTGCTCCTGGAACACCATGCCGACCGGTCGCTGCTGGGCGGGGGTGAAGCGCCGGTCGGCCGGGTCGTCGATGGTCTGCTCGCCCAGCCGGAGGCGGCCGGTGGTGAGGGCCTCCAGCCCGGCGAGCAGCCGCAGCAGGGTGCTCTTGCCGCTGCCGTTGGGGCCGAGCACGCCGAGCACTTCGCCGGGGCCGGCTTCGAAGGCCACGTCGAGGGCGAAATCCCCTCGGGCGCAGACTCCGTCGACCTCGAGGGTGGTCATCGGTCGAGGGTGGTCGGGGTCGGCCGCCAGCTGCCGCGCAACGCGAGCAGCACGGCCAGGCACACCAGCAGCAACACGAGCGCCAGCGCGACGGCGGCGGGTGGGTCGGTCTCCATGAGGTGATAGACGGCCAGCGGCACGGTCTCGGTGCGGCCCGGGAAGCTGCCCGCGAAGGTGATGGTCGCCCCGAATTCCCCGAGGGCCCGCGCGAAGGCCAGGGCCGCTCCCGCGGCCAGCGACGGCGCAACGAGCGGCAGGGTGACCTGCCGGAAGATCACTCTCGGCGGCATCCCGAGGGTGGCGGCGGCCTCCTCATGGGCGCCGGAGCGGCCGCGGAAGGCGCCGTCGAGGGTGATCACGAGGAAGGGCATGGCAACGAAGGTCTCGGCCACGACGACTGCCGCTGGCGTGAACGGCAGGCTGACCCCGAGCCAGGCATAGAGCCATTGACCGACCAGCCCGCTGCGCCCGAGCACGAGCAGCAGGGCCACCCCGCCGACGACGGGCGGCAGCACGAGCGGCAGGGTCACCGCGGCGCGTACCAGCGGCACGACCCGTGCGCTCGAGTGGGACAACCACCACGCGACCGGCACGCCGAAGAGCACCGAGGCCGCGGTGGCCGCGGCGGCACAGCCGAGCGAGAGGCGCAGCGCCTCGCCCACGGTGGGACTGGCGATCAGCTGGGGCAGCCGCGACCAGGGTGCCCGGGCGAGCAGCCCGACGAACGGCAGCAGCAGGAAGCCGATCCCGGCGGCCGCGGCGAGGGCCATCAGCGGGTCGGTGCGTCGGGTGCGCCCGACCTCGCGGCGCGCCGCAGCGGCCAGTGGCCGGCCGGTCACGGGACAATCACCGGCGGCTCGAAGCCGGCCGCCCGCAGCACGCCCTGGCCCTCGGCCGAGCGGACCAATGCGACGAAGGCCGCCGCCCCGGTCGGGTTCGGGGCGGCGGCGAGCCGGGCGATCCGGTATGCCGTGTGCCCCCCCAGCTGCGGCAGCAGCGGGATCGCGACGAGAGCCGAGCCGGTGCCGGCAGTGCCGGCAGTGCCGGCGGACTGTGCCGCCGCGAGATCGGTGGCGTAGACGAAGCCGGCGTCGACCTCACCGAGGGTGAGCTTGGTGAGCACCGCCTTGACATCGCTCTCGCGGCTGGCCGCCACGACGTCGATGCCGGCCTTGCCGAGCACGTCGAGAGCGGCTGCCCCGCACGGCACCTGGTCGGCGCAACGAGCCAGGGTGACGCCCGGTCTGGTGAGGTCGGCGAGGGTGTGGATACCGGCCCGGTTGGCCTCCGGCACGACGAGACTGATCCGGTTCTGGGCGAAGTCGACGGCCGCACCGGCCAAGACACCGGCCTGCGCCGCCTGCTCCATCGACGTCGGGCTCGCCGTGGCCAACACGTCGGCGGGCGCCCCGGCGGCCGCCTGCTGGGCCAATGTGCTGCTCGCACCGAGGCTCAGCACCACCCGCGTGCCCGGGTGGGCCGCCTCGTAACGGCGGGCCAGCTGCCCGAAGCTCTCGGTCAGCGACGCGGCGGCCAGGATGGTGAGGACCGGCTGCTCGGTGCCCGCTGCCGCTGTGGTGGCCGCTCGGGCGCTGCCTGCGGCAGTGCCGTCCGCCGGGTTGGTCGGGGCGCACGCGGCCAGGAGCACCGACAGGCCGAGGCAGATTGCGCCGGACATGGCGCGGGACATGGAGCGGAGGGGGCCTGCCCTGGTCACGACTCGCCCCGGGAGATCGGCACCTCGATGACGACATTGGTCGACTTCACCGCGGCGATGGCGAGCACGCCCGGCTCGAGGGCCAACTCGTCGGCGGCCTCGCGGGTCATCAGCGAGACGATCCGATGGGGGCCGGCCTGCATCTCGACCTGAGCCATGATCCCGTCGCGGACCACCCGGGTCACCAGCCCGACGAAGCGGTTGCGGGCCGACTCGGAGGCGACCGGCCGAGGCTCGGGCCGCTCCGCGGTGGCCGCGACCTCCTGCGCCAGAGCGGCGAGCGCGGCCCCCTCGACGACCCGGCGGCCCGCAGAGTCCACGGCGGCGGGCAGGCGGCCCGCGTCGACCCAGCGGCGCAGGGTGTCGTCACTGACCCCGAGCAACTCGGCGGCCTCCCGGATCCGATAGTGCGCCACCCCACGATGCTAGCCGCAATTGCGGTCCTGATCGACCGGTGTCGCCGCACCTGCGGATGTCAGCCGGGTTCCCTTGTCGGGAGGGGGCGGGCAAAGTGCGGTCAGGGCGCGGTGAGCGCGCTGACCGCGGCCCGCGCCCGGCGGGCGGCCCGCTCGGCGGCGAGCAGCTCGACGTCCGCTCGGGCCAGCTGCGCCTCGGTGTCGTCGCGATGCACCCGGGCACGGTCCAGATCGCGGGTCAGCGTGGCCACGCGGGTCTCGGCCAGCTCCAACCGGGCCGCGAGCACTCCGCGCTGCTCCCCGATCTCGGCCACGTATGCCGCGGCCCGCGCGGCCTCGGCCTGTGCGGCGGTCAGCTCCGCACCGTCCTGCTCATCGTCGACCGGCTCATCGTCGGCGTGCTCATGGTGGGGGCGGTCGTCGTCGCCGTCCACCTCGGCGTCGTCCGGCTCGGTGTCCTCCGGCTCGGTGTCGTCCGGCTCGGTGTCGTCCGGCTCGGTGTCGTCCGGCTCGGCGGTGCGGGCCACTTGGACGAGTGGCGGCTGAGCAGTACGGCGGCTCTCGACGGGGCCCGGCCGGCCGCGGGCGGTGGTCGGCAGATCGGGCACGGCGCGCAGCGGCCGGGCCGTGGCCTCGTGCAGATCGACCTCGCCGAAACCGGCATACTCCAACGCCCGCGTCAGCCGCCCGGAGACGACCGCATCGGTGGCTGCCGCAGCGGCCAGCGCCGCGACGAAGGTGGCACCCACCTCGCGCGAGACGGTCGCCGAGATGCGCACGCCCGCAGCCGCGGCCACCTCCACGGCCGCCCCCAGCAATTCGTCGATGAGCCGATTACGCACTGGCACAAGCTCTTTCATCCGCGCACCATCGAGCGCCTGCTGGGCGTCCCGGAGCTGGTGGGCGAGCTCGGCGAGCCGGTCGGCCGCATCGGGGCGCTCCCGCACCAGCCGGTTGATCACCCACGCCGACATGGTCGGCTTGCGTAGACCCGTGATCGCCGTGGCTGCCTGCTTGTCACCGGCCGCCTTGGCCGCCCCGGCCAATGCGGTGCGCCGGGGCAGGAAGTGCTCGAGCGCGAGTCCGTAGAGTTCGTCCACCGCCCGGTCGAGGTCCATCCCGGTCATGCCGGTCATCGTGCCACGGCTACCCTGAGCGGCTATGACAGCACCGAGCGGGCCGACGCCCGAGTCACCGCCCGCCGACGGCGTCGAGCTCCCCGTGGCGGTCATCGGCGCCAAGGGCCGGATGGGCGCCACGGTATGCCGCGCGGTCGAGGCCGCGCCCGGGCTGCGCCTCGTCGGGGCCTACGACCTCGGTGACGACCTCGGCGACCTGGGTGGCGCCCGGGTCGTCGTCGAGTTCACCGTGCCGCAGTCCGCCCCGGGCAATGTCGCGGCCTGCGTCGCTCAGGGAGTGCACGTCGTCGTCGGCACGACCGGCTGGGACGACGCCCGGATCGCCACGCTGCGCGAGCAGGTCGCGGCGGCGCCACCGGCCCGCACGGGGGGAGCGGTCGGTGTGCTCATCGCCCCCAATTTCGCCATCGGCGCGTTGCTCATGATGAGCTTCGCTCGCACCGCGGCGCGCTTCTTCGAGTCCGTGGAGATCGTCGAACTGCATCACCCCGACAAGGTCGACGCCCCGTCGGGCACTGCCGCTCGCACCGCCGACCTCGTCGCGACGGCCCGCGCCGCGGCCGGCCTGCCCGACGTCCCCGACGCGACGACGAGCGACCCGGGCGGGGCCCGGGGGGCCCGGCACCGCGGCATACCGGTGCATTCGTTGCGGGTGCGTGGGCTGGTGGCGCATCAGGAGGTGGTCTTCGGCAACGTCGGTGAGACGCTCACGGTGCGCCACGACTCGCTGGACCGGGCCAGCTTCATGACCGGCGTGCTCGCCGGGGTCCGGGCGGTCGCCGACCACCCCGGGGTCACCGTGGGCCTGGAGCACTACCTCGGCATCGACTGAGGACGGTGTGGGGGATGCTCACGAGTGAGTGACCGGCCGGCCATCACGGCCAGCCCAGTGCCCGCAACCCCGCGGCGACCAGCGCGCCGACGGCCACGACGGCGATGAACGGCGCCCGCAGCAGCAGCGCGAGCACACCGGCAGCGACCGCCAGGGCGCGCGAGTCGAGGGTGAGCGACCCGCCCGGCCCGCCGAAGGTCTGCAGCACGACGAGCGAGGACAGCAACGCCACCGGCAGCAGCCCGGTGACCCGCCGCATCCGCCGGCCCTGCAGCCAGCGCGCCGGCACCAGGTGACCGGCGAGCTTGGTGAGGAAGGACACCGCCGACGCGGCGAGCACCGGCACCCAGAGATTCACGCCGCCCCCTGATCCGTCGCGGGCGCCCGGGCCGTGCGGTCCCGGCCGAGCAGCCCGACGACCAGGGCCGCGGTCGCGGCGACGAGGACCGGCACCCCGACGGGTGCGCGTGGCACGACGAGCAGCGTGAGCGCGACGGCAGCGGCGGCCGTCGTGGCCGCGTCACGGCTGTGCAGTCGGGGCCACAGCAGCGCGACGAAGGCCGCGGCGGCCGCCCCGTCCAGACCCCACCGGCCCGGCTCGCCCACCTGACCGCCGACGATCGCACCCAGCAGGGTGAAGGTGTTCCAGAAGATGAAGATGGCGATCCCGGTGTGCCAGAAGCCCAGCCGGGCACCGTCGTCGTGCGCTTGGGCGATGCCCACCGCGGTCGACTCGTCGATGGTCAGCTGCGCGGCCGCGAGCCGGCGCCAGCCGCGCACGTGATGCAGGAACTCGCCGACCTGCAACCCGTAGAGCCCGTTGCGGACGCCGAGCAGGGAGGCGGCGGCGAGTGCCGCGAGCCCGCTCCCGCCGGTGCCGACGATGCCGATGAAGGCGAACTGCGACCCTCCGGTGAACATCAGCAACGACAACGCACAGGTCTGCCAGACACTCAGCCCGGCAGCCACGGACAGCGCGCCGAAGGACACGGCATACGCCCCGGTGGCGAACCCGACCGACCACGACTGGCGCAGGATCCGGGCGCGGTCGGCGCCGGGCAGATTCAGCGTGCGGTCCGCTCGGCGACGGCGAGCCCGCGGGCGGCGCGGCCGGCGTGCCGGCGCACGAAGGTGAGCACGTCGTGCACGACTTCGCGCTTGTTCGTCTCGTTGAAGATCTCGTGCCGGGCTCCGGCGTAGGTGCCGGCCTCGGCGCCGGCGTCGGCGATCCGGCTCCAGCCCACTGCGGTGCCGTCGTAGGGGACGAGCTGGTCCTCCTCGCCGTGCAGCCACAGCGCCGGCAGGCGCAGGACGCCTCCGGCGTCGATGACCCCCAGCATCGTCCGCAGCCCTTCGAGGGTGGGGCGTTTGAATGCGCCGTGCCACACCAGCGGGTCCGCGGCATACGCCGAGCCGACCTTGGGGTCGCGCGAGAGGGTCTCCGGGTCGATCGGGACGGCCGGGATCTCCTCCAGCGCGAGCAACTGGTCGACCGCCGCCCATTCGCCCAGGACCGGGGCGCTGAGCACGAGGCAGGCCAGGTCGCTGCCGTAGCGCTGCGCGTAGCGGGCCGCGATCATGCCGCCCATCGAGTGCCCGATCAGCACGACCTCCAGCTCCGGGTGCTGGGCACGCACGTGCTCGTGCAGCCTGCGCACGTCGTCGACGACCGGCTCGAAGTCGGGGATGAGCACCCGCTCGCCGTCGCTGCGCCCGTGCCCGACGTGGTCGACCCCGTAGACCACGGCGCCGTCGTCCACGAGGCGCCCGGCCAACTCGGCATACCGACCCAGGTGCTCCCCGTAGCCGTGCACGAGCAGGATCGCGTAGCGGGGCTGCGGGTTGGCCCAGCCGTAGGCGGCGAGCCGCCCGGCGTGACCCTGCAGATCGAAGCGCTTGCTACCCATACAACCCTGCCTCCTGACCGGCCCACTCCCAGGTCGGTGTCGTGCCGCCACCCGGCGGATGTCGGGTGCGCCCTAGCGATCCTAGGTTCTGAGCCGGTATGCCGCGTCGCCGGCCCGGGTCGTGAGGCCCTCGCGTGATTCGATGGGAGAGTGACGGGGTTCTCGTTCGTCTCGTTCGCCCGGGCCGGGGTGCTGCTCGGGCTCGGGCTGTGCGTCGCCGGGTGTTCGGCGCCCCCGGGTGCGACGCCGCAGGGTGCTCTGCAGACCTTCCTGCGGGCGCTCGGCTCGGGTGACACGAACACGGCGTGCTCAGTCGTCGCCTACGACGAGAAGCCGCTGCAGGGCGATGACATCCTGCTGTGCCGCTCCGCCTTCGATGCCGTCGTGCGGGACGTCGCCACGCCCACCGAACTTGCTCAGCTGCGCGGCGCGACGGTGACCGAGGCCATCATCACCGGCGACCGGGCCGTCGTGCGGGCCGACATGATCACGGGGGTGCCCGCGGCATACCAGCAGGAGGTGTCGCTCGTGCGCTCCGCCGGCACGTGGTACATCGTCACGCAGCGGGGCTGACGCGCGGCCGCGTCACCGGCATCAGCGGGTGGCCCGGCGCCGCTCGTGGGCGACGAAGCTGAAGCCGTCGTGTGGCTCGCGAGAGACCTCCTGCCACTGCGTGGCATCGACGTCGGGAAAACGCACGGCGCCCGCACCGGGGTCGGGGGCCTGGTCGACCTCGGTGAGCAGCAGTCGGTGCGCGAACGGCAGCGCCTCGGCATACACCTGCCCACCCCCGCACACGAAGACCTCGTCGGCCGGTCCGGCCAGTGCCAACGCCTCGGCGAACGAGTGGGCGGTCTCGACGTCGGCATGGTGCCACTGGGGGTCGCGGGTCAGCACGATGGTGCGGCGCCCGGGCAACACCCGCCCGATCGAGTCGAAGGTGGCCCGTCCCATGAGCATCGGATGCCCGAGCGTGGTGCGTTTGAAGAAGGCGAGGTCCTCGGGCAGGTGCCACAGCAGGCCTCGGCCGTCGCCGATCACCCCGTTGCGGCCGACGGCGGCGATGAGCGTGATCCGGGTCATCGGGGGTGCCTCCTCACACGGCGATGGGCGCCTTGATCGAGGGATGGGGGTCGTAGCCGATCACCTGCACGTCGGCCAGGTCGAACGCGTCGAGCTCCATGCCGGGGGTCAGCTGCAGGTGCGGCAACGGCCGGGGCTCGCGGGTCAGCTGGAGGCGGGCCTGGTCGAGGTGGTTGGCGTAGAGGTGAGCGTCGCCGAGGGTGTGCACGAAGTGCCCGGCCCGCAACCCGACGACCTGGGCGACCATGTGGGTGAGCAGCGCGTAGGACGCGATGTTGAAGGGCACCCCGAGGAAGACGTCGGCGGACCGCTGGTAGAGCTGGCAGTCCAACCAGGCCGGTGCCGCCGGCTCGGCCGGGTCGGGTCGCACGTAGAACTGGAAGAGCGCGTGGCACGGCGGCAGTGCCATGGCGTCGACGTCGGCCACGTTCCACGCCGAGACGAGGTGGCGGCGGCTGTCCGGGTTGGCGCGCAGGGCCGCCACGACCTGGGCGATCTGGTCGATCCGCCGGCCGTCGGGCGTGGGCCAGCTGCGCCACTGGTGCCCGTAGACCGGGCCCAGCTCCCCGGTCGCGTCAGCCCATTCGTCCCAGATCGTGATGCCCCGCTGCTGCAGCCAGCGCACGTTGGTGTCGCCGCGCAGGAACCACAACAGCTCGCCGACGATCGAGCGCACGTGCAGGCGTTTGGTTGTGAGCAGCGGGAAGCCGGTGGCCAGGTCGAAGCGCATCTGGTGCCCGAAGACGCTGCGGGTGCCGGTGCCGGTGCGGTCGCTCTTGTCGACCCCCCTGGTGAGGACGTGCTCGAGCAGGTCGAGATATTGGCGCACAGCCGCACGCTAACAGCAGCCTGCGACACCGCCGGCTCGGTCCCGAGGGGCTCGACAGGGCGGCGGTGTCCGGGAGCGGGGGTGGGCGGGATATAGCCTGACGGTATGAGCAGCCCTGTCTTCGGACGCGTCCTGACTGCCATGGTCACCCCGATGACCCCCGATGGCGCGCTCGACGAGACGTCGGTCGTCGCGGTCGCCGAGCACCTGGTGGCCCACGGTCACGACGGC
>RRZU012746823.1_pt1 | contig 14384 bp, 11 predicted proteins | sample 2165561 | NCBI WGS metagenome assembly RRZU01 (sample SAMN10456909, study PRJNA506462) | wastewater metagenome | isolation source: wastewater sludge | place: USA: Moscow, Idaho
AGGATGCCCAGGTTATATCGTTCACCTGACCTGTGAAGGAGCGCTGAACGCTGTGCGGAATGCAACCAAAAGAAACCAGAAGGTATTTGTGGAAACCTGCATTCAATACCTCATCCTGGATGCATCTTTATATGAACAGGATTTTGAAGGAGCAAAATGGGTAATGAGTCCGCCGTTGCGGCAAAAGAAAGACCAGGACACACTTTGGGCAGGTATCAACCAGGGACTGGTGAATGTGGTGGCTACGGATCATTGTCCGTTTAAGTGGGAACAGAAACTGATGGGAAAAGATGATTTTTCAAAAATACCGAATGGTCATCCTGCCATCGAAAATCGTATGGAACTCCTTTTTAGCGAAGGAGTAAGCAAAGGAAAGATCTCTCTGAACAAATACGTTGAAGTGGCCTGTACCAATCCGGCAAAAATATTTGGCATGTTCCCTAAGAAAGGGACCATCGCCGTGGGCAGCGATGCCGATATCATCATCATCGACCCCAATGAAAAACATACATTGTCTGCCAAAACACATCACATGAACGTCGACTACAGCGGGTATGAAGGATGGGAATGTACCGGAAAGGTTAAGACGGTACTGTTGCGCGGTCAGGTGGCAATTGAGAATAACCAGTGCCTGGTGGAAAAAGGTTACGGACAGTTTGTTAAGCGCAGTAAAGTGAAAGGGATAATTTAAATGTTGAATGTTGAATGTTGTGTGTTGTGTGTTGTGTGTTGTGTGTTGTGTGTAATATTTGACATGTAAGCTAAATTATTTTTAAAATCTTATTTACACATTTTCAAATCTCCAAATCTTCAAATCTCCAAATTATATATCATGCCAAGAATGATCCGCTCCGGACTGATCCAGATGAGTCTTCCAAAAACAGAGGGGGAAGGAACCATTGAGGAAATCAAGGAAGCCATGTTCCAAAAGCATATTCCGCTGATTGAAGAAGCGGGAAAGAAAGGTGTTCAGATCCTTTGCATGCAGGAGATATTCAATACGCCGTATTTCTGTCCGGGTCAGGACCCCAAGTGGTATGCATCTGCGGAACCGGTTCCGGGCCCGACAACGGAGCGTCTCGCTGAATATGCAAAGAAGTATCAAATGGTGATCATCGCCCCTGTTTATGAAAAGGAGCAGGCGGGTGTCCTGTACAATACCGCAGCCGTTATTGATGCTGATGGAAGTTATCTGGGGAAGTACAGGAAAAACCATATTCCGCATACCGGTGGTTTCTGGGAAAAATATTTCTTCAAACCCGGCAACCTGGGTTATCCGGTATTTCATACCAGGTATGCTACTATCGGGGTGTATATCTGTTACGATCGTCATTTTCCCGATGGCGCCAGGGTACTCGGCTTGAACGGCGCGGAGATCGTGTATAATCCTTCCGCAACAACAGTCGGGCAATCGCAATACTTATGGAAGCTGGAGCAACCTGCACATGCTGTTGCCAATGGTTATTTTATGGGCTGTATTAATCGTGTGGGATCGGAAGCTCCCTGGAACCTGGGTAAATTCTACGGCACGTCTTATTTTGTAAACCCATTAGGACAGATCATCGCGGAAGCATCGGAGGACAAAGATGAATTGCTGATCGCGGATTTTGATCTCGAACTGATCGATCAAATTCGCAGTAAGTGGCAGTTCTTTCGCGACAGGCGCCCGGAAACCTATGGCAAGATTGTGGAACTTTAGTCACCGATCAGTCATGCTTTTCAACACAACACTTACCACTCAACGCAAAATAAAAAACACATAACACATTATACATGTCTATTCAAAATAACCGCTTAACAGAAGCGCAATACAAAGAGAACTTCAGTGATATACATCCGCCATTCGAAACAAAGGATGCTGCGTTGGTGGAAGCCAGTCGTTGCCTGTATTGTTACGATGCCCCCTGTACTAAAAGCTGCCCGACCGGCATTGACGTGCCCAAATTCATCAAGCAGATCACCACGGGTAATATCAAGGGAAGCGCGCATACCATTTTTTCATCCAATATCATGGGCGCGGGATGCAGCAAGGTTTGCCCGGTAGAAAAATTATGCGAAGGGGCCTGTGTGTATAACCTGATGGATGAAGTGGCAATACCGATCGCGAAACTGCAGCGTTACAGCACTGAAATGGCTTTGGAAAAGAAGTGGCCATTATTTACCAGGAAGGCATCCAATGGAAGGAAAGTGGCGGTTGTTGGCGCGGGGCCTGCAGGCCTTAGTTGTGCACATGTCTTATCAAGAGAAGGTATCGATGTAACCATATACGAAAAGGAAAAGCTGGGAGGGGGATTGATGACCTATGGTATTGCGGCTTATAAAGTGACGCCTGAGTTTTGTAAGGAAGAAGTGGATTATATTTTATCCATCGGTGGTATTACCATAAAATATGAACAGGAACTTGGCCGGAATATCAGCCTGGCGGCATTACAGAAAGACTATGATGCGGTATTCCTGGGATTTGGTGTTGGCCTGGCCCGGCAATTAGACATTCCCGGTGAAGACCTGGACGGTGTGGTTGATGCGATCAGTTTCATTTATGATATACGAAATCATGGTTACAGCCATGTGCCTGTGGGTGATAAAGTGGCCGTGATCGGTATGGGCATGACGGCCATCGACGCGGCAACACAAGCAAAAAGGCTGGGGGCAAAAGAAGTGACGATCCTGTATCGCCGTACGAAGGAAGAAATGCCTTGTACGGAGAAGGAGCTGGATATAGCGATGCTTGATGGCTGCCAGATTGTATGGCTTGCCGCACCAAAAGAAGTGAAAGGGGAAAATGGAAAAGTGGTTTCGCTGGTAGCAGATAAAATGATGCTCGGTGAACCGGATGCCAGTGGCCGTAGGGCGCCGGTGGCAACAGGAGAAACTTTTAGCATTGAGGTGGACATGGTCATCAAAGCAGCCGGACAAATGCCTTTTTCGGACCTTGTCAAACAATCAGGTATAGACAATGCAAACGGAAAGGTTTCGGTAAAGCAACAGTCTGCTACCAACCTGAATGGCGTATTCGCCGGGGGCGATTGTGTGAACGGAGGTAAAGAAGTGGTGGATGCAGTGCAGGCGGGAAAAGACGGGGCGAAGAGTATTCTTGCATACCTGAATATTCTTTAGTTGGCGATTCGGATTGTTTGAATTTTTTTGGCTAAGATTGTTTTGCGTTTTGTGTGATGGGTGTTAAATGATGTGTATGAAAACTGAATGCAATCCAAGTTACAAGATTTTAGATCTGTCATTTGTTTTTTCAATAGAGATCATTAAACTGTATAAAGAGCTTATTCGTCATAAAGAGTATGTGATTGCAAAACAATTGCTCAGATCCGCAACAAGCATTGGGGCAAATGCGGAAGAGGCAAGTGCTGCTATTTCGAAAAGGGATTTTATAGCCAAGATGTCAATAGCATCGAAGGAAGCAAGAGAATCAAGGTATTGGCTTAGATTATTGGACAGGAGTAAGTTAGTCGATATGGATTATTCGGCATATTTAGAAAAGATTGAACTGATCATCAATATTCTGACCAAAATAGTAAAAACGTCACAACTCTCTTTAAAGTAAAAAAGCACACAACACACATCACACAACACATAAAACATACCACACAACATTTAACATTCAACGTTTCCATATGGCTTCATTACAATCAAATTTCCTCGGCATCCAATCTCCCAATCCATTCTGGCTGGCCAGTGCGCCCCCTACGGATAAAAAGATCAATGTACTCCGCGCTTTTGAGGCGGGATGGGGAGGTGTAGTATGGAAGACACTGGGTTCGCAGGTGAAGAATGTCTCTTCCAGGTATTCCGCCCTATACAGTGCCAATAAACGCCTGCTGGGATTTAATAATATCGAACTGATCAGCGACCGTCCACTGGATATCAACCTGCGTGAGATCACCGAATGTGTGAAATTGTTTCCCGACAGGGCCATGATCGTCTCTCTGATGGCTGATAATAACAAGGAGTCCTGGCATACTTTGATCAAGCAAGTGGAAGATGCCGGGGCACATGGTATCGAACTCAATTTCGGATGTCCGCATGGCATGACCGAAAGGGGAATGGGCGCTGCGGTTGGCCAGGATCCCGAGATTGCCCGTATGGTGGTGGAATGGGTGATGGAAAAAGCGACCATCCCGGTCATCACCAAACTGACGCCCAATGTACACAGCGTGGTTCCAACCGGCAAGGCCGTTGTGGAAGCGGGTACTAACGGTCTCTCACTCATCAATACGATACAATCCGTAACAGGTGTCGACCTGGATACATTTGTTCCCAATCCTTATGTGGCTGGAAAAAGTGTCTATGGTGGTTATTGCGGAACGGCCGTTAAGCCGATCGCATTGAAAATGCTCAGTACGATCTCCCAGAATGAAACAACCCGCAAAGTGCCTGTCTCGGGGATCGGTGGCGTCAGTACCTGGAAAGATGCCGTTGAATTCATGCTACTCGGCGCAACCAATGTGCAGGTCTGCACGGCAGCCATGAACCATGGTTTCCGCATAGTGGAAGATATGATCGAGGGGATGAGCAACTGGATGGATGAAAAGGGATTTACAAAGCTGACCGACTTTATCGGGAAATCGGTAGATACGATCACGCATTGGGAAGACCTCGATATCAATTATCATCATATCGCCCAAATCAACCAGGATAAGTGCATCCATTGCGGGCTTTGTTATATCGCCTGTGAAGACACATCGCACCAGTCAATCAATATCGAAAAGGGCAACCCTTATAATAAATACACGATCAAGGAAGAAGAATGTGTGGGCTGCAACCTCTGCCAGATCGTATGCCCGGTGAACGATTGTATTACCATGGTGGAACACCGCGTGGCGCCCGAATACCTTAACTGGATAGAATTCCAGCGCAGGGGCCTGCCGCTGAATGATCATTGATCGAATGTCTTGTTATTAAATGATCCTTGCAGGAACGGACAGAACCGGAATGCCGTTATTTTTGCAGTACCGTCAATGAAAATGAACAAGTACCTATACCCGATCTGCGTGGCAATGATATGCCTTACTCTCTTCGGTTGCCATGCATCCAGGAAATCTTCCCGTCCACGGCCGGTTGAAACCAACGCATACGAGATCCGCAGCCGGGTGATTCTGACCAAAAAAGTGCCGGCAAAAAAGATCAATACCAAGCATGTTGATCCCGATGAACTTGTCAGTTTCGCTGAATCACTGCAGGGCGTTCCGTATAAATATGGATCGGCTAAAAAAGAGATTGGCTTTGATTGTTCAGGTTTTATTTTTTACGTCTTCACTCATTTTAATATTGCAGTTCCCCGTTCTTCCATCGATTTCACAAATGCGGGAAAAGATGTGCCATTGACGGATAGCAAACGTGGCGATCTTATACTGTTCACGGGAAGTAATCCCGAAAGTGGGGTGGTTGGCCATATGGGCATCATTACGGAAAACAATAAGGGAATGATCCGGTTCATACATTCGGCTTCGGGCAATGGCGCCGGCGTGATGATCTCCGGCATGAACCGCTACTTTGTGGAGCGGTATGTGAAGGTGATCAGGGTATTTATGGGGGAATGATGAGGTGGTGCGGGTCTCAGACCCTGGAATCTGCAAGGCACGAGTCATCTTTCGGAAGACTCGCGCCAGTATGATAGTTTGCCTGACAGTGAAAAATTATCTACGTACTTTGTAGCATGAAAATTCCATGCATTCTTTTCATCGCTGCCGCTTTTTATTCCTGCGGCCAACCCACTTATGATAAACCTCATGTGCTCATTGAAACCGGATATGGGGATATTGAACTTGAGTTGTATCCGGATAAAGCCCCGATCACAGTCAGCAATTTCCTGAAGCATGTGGATGCCGGTTTATACAACCACGCTGTATTCTATCGTGTGGTCAAACCGGAGGATGGAGGAATGGTCAGTTATGGTGTAATACAGGGCGGTATTTTTAATTTGCCGGAAAAATCGAAACAGCCGGGAATCCCTCATGAAAGTACCGGGCGAAGCGGACTTACTCATACCGATGGTATCCTGTCGATGGCCCGAACTGCACCAGGTACCGCATCAACGGAGTTTTTCATCTGCCTGGGCGACCAGTCATCACTTGATTCGGGCAGACGGGGATCGCCTGACGGGCTCGGTTATGCGGCTTTCGGTAAAGTGTTCTCAGGTATGAAAACGGTCAGGAAAATTCAGGACCAGCCGGCTGAAGGCGATCTTTTTAAAATAGCGATCCCGATCAATAAAGTAAGCCGGTTATAAAAAAAATCAGGATGTAATCATCTTTGTGCGATTACATCCTGATCACTATGTCAACTTAATCAGTACTTGATTATTTTCTTACTTATGATGACCCCGGATGCGTTGACTACCTGTAATGTATAAGCGCCGGGGGCCAGTTTGGCGGTTTGGGGCAGGTTGAGAAACTGGCGGCCCGCGTTCAACTGCCTGTTTTCCCTGTAAACAGTCTGTCCGGCAGCATTTAAGATCCGCAAACCGGTTTTTCCTGATTCAGGCAGGTTGATTTCCATGCTGATGGATTGATGGAATGGGTTTGGTGTAACCGTTACATCGAACGACTTGTTGCAATTGCCGGTCAATGATACAACATTACTATAGGTATCTATGCCATACCGGTCGATGATCTTCAGGCGGAAATAAGCCACTGTAGCGGAAGCCGGCACATAGCTAAAGGTATAATCGCTGACATTATAGCTGCCATTGACTTCACCTACTTTACTGAAACTCGCTCCATCCGTGCTGTATTCAATTTCGTAACGGATCGTACTTAAACGGTTTTCTGCAGACCAGTCAAGTTTAAAGCCACAACCTTCATCAGAACCGGTAAAAGAAGTGATGGTAACCGGAACAGTTCCCCCGAATGTAATGGTGCCAACTTTGTTAAGTACCCAGTTGTTCGGGTCCACAACAATGCCGTTGGGGGTTTTATGATACGGGAACTTGAATATCTGGTCATTCACCGTCTGGTCGATCAGTACTGTTGTATCGCCTTGCGCCGAAGTGATCTTCATTTCATACAGGCCTTTGAAGAATGGTGTTATGGCAGGAGCGCTGGCCACCTGGTTCACAATAAGGATGATTGAATCGCTGCCCTGCATGAGGTATGTAATATTAAAAGTCGGGTAACCCTCACCGGTATACCATTGATTGAAGAAATCCGTGAAATTCTTGCCGCTGGTGGTTTCTGCCACTTGCTTGAAATCAGCGGCGGTGGCGGTGGAATCCCGGAACTGGTTTTGGTAGTTTTTCAGCGTCTGGAAGAAAAGGTTGTCATCCTGCATCAGAAACCGCAATGTATGGATGATGGCGGCGCCTTTATTATAGGAGAATCGGCCGCTGAAAATCCGGCCTTCGTTATATACATCGGCATCGGGCACCCGTACGCTTCCGCTGACCGACATCAGGATATCATTATGCCACGACAGCATCTGGGCGGCAGCCGTGCTTCCATATAATGACGGGCGGTATTCCATCGCCAGGTACTCGCAGTAACGGGCAAAGCCTTCATTCAGCCAAATGTCGTTCCAGTTGGCGCAGGTGACGTTGTCGCCAAACCACTGGTGGCCCAGTTCATGTGATACGAGGCTGTTGCTGAAACCGTTCATGGTACTCATGGTCTGGTGTTCCATGCCGCCGCCAATGCCGGCCTGCGCATGGCCATATTTTTCATCCTTGAATGGATATAAACCAAACAGGTCGCTGAATGCTTCTATGAATTGTGTTGTATTGTCTAAAAAGGTCTTGACGGAATTGAAATAGGTGGGGTTATCTGCCAGGTAATGCTGCACAAGTATGGAATCAGGCGCCATCGCTGCCGGTTTGGCGTAATTCAGGTACTCCATGTAATTGCCTACGGATATGCTGGGCAGGTAATAATTCATCGGGTATCGGGTGTGCCAGCGGTGCTGTTCTTTACCGCCTGCCACGGGCACCACGGCCTGTAATAAGCCATTGGAGCCCACTTTGTTTCCTGCCGTGGTGGTGACCCAGATATCGGCGGAGTCGATCTTGTCGGTCAGAATTTGCTTTGCCGGGAACCATTCGCGGGCCTGGTAGCTTTCGGATAGTGTAGCCGTGTACGTTAGTCCGCTGCTGTTGGTTCCTGCAAATACCCCGGCGGAGCTGGTTGTGCCGTTATAGTAGAAAACCAGGTTGAGGGTTGTGCCGGCACTTACAACCGGCGAGAGGGGAATGAATATATGGTCTGAACCACGGGTAAAAGCCCGTTTTGTTCCGTTTATGTAAACGGAATCCAGAATCATGGTACTTCTGAATTCGATGACAAAAGAATCCATCGCCTGTTTGGCGATCGCTTTCCACGTGGCCGTGCCTGACATGAACCTGCTCCCCGGCTCCGCATTGATGTCCAGTTTCAGGTACTTCATATCATATTTATCCATCGCCGGGTATTGATAATACGCCGTTCTGCCGGTTATAGATGGCAGATGGGCATGGCTGCATTTGAATTCGGATTCCGGAGAAACCTGGTTATTCTGTTGTGCTACAAGGGAAAAAGAGCAGATCGCTAAAACGGTGGTCAGCAAAATATTTTTCATCCGCCAAATGTAATTATTTCCTGTAAGCTTGTATGTAGTTGAAACGAGGAAATTCACCGGTTCATGGGAATGGAAACAATGATTTGTTTATCTTTAAGGTTCATCCAAAATTCATCGGAATTATATGAGAATCAACGCGGAACGCCTTAAACAACATATAGAGGCCATGAGCCTGATCGGTAAAATTGGCGATACGGGAACCTGTCGTCCGACCATGACGCCCCTGGAAAAAGAAGCTTTTGAACTGACGGGATCCTGGATGAAGGATGCCGGCATGTCTGTTCGTATCGATGCATTTGGGAACCTGATCGGTCGACTGGAAGGTACCAATCCTGAACTTCCGGTGCTGATGATGGGTTCGCACCTCGATTCTCAACCATATGGCGGGCGTTTCGACGGGGTGGCCGGGGTGCTTTGTGCGATCGAGGTAGTGAAGTCTATGTCGGAAAACGGCATCAAACCGGAAAGACCTATCGAGGTCTTTTCTTTTGCCGATGAGGAAGGATGGCGTTTTAATAAAGGACTCTTCGGTTCCCGTGGCATTCTGGGTAAACTGGAAGAGGGGGAATTAGGCCGAACAGATAAAGACGGAATCACCCGTGAACAGGCCCTCCGCGATTTTGGATGCGATCCTGCCAAATTCAGGGATTCTGAATATAAACCCGGGAGTATCCATTGTTTCCTTGAACTGCATATCGAACAGGGCCCTGTGCTGGACATCGCCCATAAACCCATCGGGGTGGTTTCGGGTATTTCAGGTCCGCTCTGGCTGACCGTTACTTTTAAAGGTATGGCCGGGCATGCCGGTTCGGTTCCCATGCCCATCCGCAAAGATGCCATGGTCGGCGCCGCCGAAGTGGTCATCGCACTGCATGACATTGCCACCCAGGTACCTGGTGCCCCAACAGTTGGTACCGTTGGCACCATGAAGGTGTTTCCGGCCAGCCGCAATATCATCCCGGAGGAAGTCAGCTTCACGGTTGACCTGCGGGATATCGACCTGGACCGGCGCAACCGTTACGAAAAGCAATTACGTGATAAGATTGAAGCCATCGCCCAAAAACATAACCTCAGTTATACCATTTCCGAAGACACCAATAGCGAACCCAGGTATTGTGCCGACTGGATCAAGGCCATCATACATCAGGAATGCGAAAAACTAAACCTGGAGGCACCCGAACTGATGAGCGGCCCTTTCCACGATGCCATGGCACTGTCTTATGCCTGCGATTACGGCATGATCTTCGTCCGTTGTAAAGACGGAATCAGCCATAATCCACTGGAATATGCATCCTACGAAGACCTTGCCCTCGGCGCAGAAGTGATGTATGGAACGGTTTTGGGAATCCTGGCTTCCTGATCAGGTATATATATGCCTTATTTTGAACATGTTGATTTATACACAAAAGTCCATGTGAACCTTGACTGGTAGGCATTTCGGTGTAACTTTGCAGGCTCAGCCGGATATGCTAAAACCAGCACATAAAAGTTCATCAACCATCTTTTTAGCACTGGTATTGTTGTGCTCCATACCCAATCTGTTATGGGCGCAATGTACTTCACCGATCAGTGTTTTTCCCTACACGGAAGGATTTGAATCCGGAAGCGGAAACTGGACGTTTGGCGGTACGGCTTCATCCTGGGCATGGGGCACACCTGTAAAGCCGGTCATTAATAGCGCAGCTACCGGAACCAAATGTTCTGTAACCGGCGGATTAAATGGAAGCGCTTATAATGATAATGAGTCTTCCTGGCTGAAAAGCCCCTGTTTTGATTTCAGCACACTCAGCAACCCGCAGATCAAATTCAATATTTTCTGGGAAACGGAATTGCAATACGACGGCGCCAACCTGCAATATTCCACCGATGGTGGATCAAGCTGGACGGTACTGGGCTCCGAACTCTCCAATAACAACTGCAGCGGCACGAATTGGTATAATTATAATTCCGTTCAATTCATTGGATTTCAACCCGGGTGGTCGGGAAATATTCAAACGGGCGGCGGCAATTGCCGTAACGGGCAGGGTAGCGGTCAATGGCTGCCTGCCAGGCATACCTTAGCTATGTTGGCCGGGGAACCCCAGGTCATATTCCGGTTCCAGTTCGGCTCCGGAAGGATATGTAACGGGTTTGACGGTTTTGCGGTCGATGATGTTGAAATCAGTGAAGCTCCCCCCAATACGGCTACTGCCGGATATACCTGCGGACCCAGCCTGGAAACGAATTTTACAGTCACCACCTCGCCTTGCGCGGCGGCTTATTCCTGGAATTTCGGAGATCCCGCTTCAGGTGCCAACAACCAGTCTGTTGCCATAAACCCCTCGCATATATTTTCGGCCCCGGGTAATTATCAGGTACTCCTAACCGTTAGTTATAATATCGGCCCACAGGTTGTTGTACCTCTTTCGGTAACGGTGTTCAGCGCTTCTGCCACCATCACCTCGCAACCGAGGTGCAACGGAGACAGGACGGGCGCTGCGCAGATCAGCACCAATCCGGCTTCGGGGGCATATTCCTATAGCTGGACAACCAATCCTCCTCAGTCGTCAAATGCTGTCAGTAACCTGCCTGCCGGCGATTATTCGGCAACCGTATCACTGAACAATGGTTGCACCGTCACCCTTCCCGTTTCCATTACACAGCCGGATGCACTGGCCATCCAGACCCAGGTGAACAATGAAAAATGCAAACAGGGAAATGGAGCGATCACGGCAACGGTGACGGGTGGTATCCAGCCTTATGATTTTACCTGGTCGAATGCCGCCAGCAGCATGTCCATATCCGGGCTCAGTGCGGGCAATTATAAATTGTCGGTTTCCGATGCCAATGGCTGCCGTTCGGAAACAGGGATTCTTACCGTGGACAATATCAATAACCCGGTCAATGTATCGTTGGGGGGAAATCAGTTTATCTGTCCCGGCCAAACCGTTACCCTCAACCCCGGCAACTTTGCTTCCTATCTCTGGCAGGATCTTTCCACTTCTCCAACCTTTATGGTCAGTCAAACGGGAACGTATTCGGTGGTTGTGACCGACCAGGACGGATGCAGGGACTCGGCCAAAACGGACGTCAAGGTAGAATGCCGGGATATTTATTTCCCTACGGCTTTTACACCTGGTTCCGATGGGAGGAACGATGGATTTGGACCGATAGGCGATGTGGCCTCATTGAAAAATTATGTGCTGTCGGTCTATGGCCGATGGGGTCAACTGCTTTATACCTCTGTCAATCCGCTTGAAAAATGGGATGGCCGCTTCCAGGGCCAGCCGGTCGACTTGCAAACCTGCGTCTGGATCGCTACTTTCACAAGAGGAGCCCGGACTGTGGTGGAAACCAGGAAAGGATATTTAGTGATCATCCGGTGATCCGGTTAAACATTTATATGGAATGAAGCATTTTTGTTTGTTCGTATTCTTGATACTTCCGTTCATGGTTGCAGGCCAGGATTCCACGCAGGCTTCCCTGGCGGTATTTTCGGCGGATGGAAATCCTTTCTATCTCTATGTTAACGGGGTGAAGAAGAATGAAACGGCCCGGAAAGAAGTGAGGGTGGATGGTATCAATGAACCTTTCTGCCAGGTCAGGCTCGAATTCGCCGATACCCGATTGGGTTCGGTTACCCGTAACCGTTTGTCGGTGTCTGATGGGGAAGATAATTTGATGGACGCCACGTATAAAGTGGTTCGTCAGAATAATATCGTCAAACTCCGCTTTTATTCCATGAACCCTGCCGGCCATAAAAAACCGGGAAAGCAAACGGCCGCTGTCATGGAATCCAGCCCCAATACTGCATTGGAAAATCCCCTGGGCTGCATTACGGTATTTTCGGAGCAGGGAGAGAATTTTTTCCTTTATCTCAACGGAGTGCAGCAAAATACAGTGGCGCAGTCGCGTATCAGGGTTGATGGATTGCCCGACCTTTATTATAAGGTCAGGCTGGTTTATGCAGATCCATCAATACCAGCGCTCAACAAGAACAATGTTGCCATTTCAGATGGAGATGATCAGCTGATGGATGCCGTATATAAGGTTAGCCGTTCGGACAACGCAACGAGGCTTCGCTTTTATGCCATGAACCCTGTAATTCAGAAGCCGCTCGTTCTGCCCGGAACATCGGTGTATCATTGGGGAACACCCGGAGTGCAGGATAAACCTGTGCCTGTTCAGCCAGAACCGAAAAGGAACGAACCGGTGACCAAACAGGAGCCCGTTGCTGTAAATCAGGCCAAGCCTTTGAACAAACCGGTTCCTGAAAAAGTGACCCCGGTTAAGGAAGGGCCTCCTAAAGAAACAACGGTCAGATCTGGTTCCGTACATGAGCCCGCCGATTGGGTTTGTGCCAATGAATGGCCTATGTGGAAAGCAGATTATGCCGCGGCCCGTAAGAACCTGGCATCCGCCAAAGATGACAAGGAGAGATTATCCATCACGGAAAAATTGTTATCGGTCAATTGTTTCAATACGGATCAGGTCATAGACATGGCACGTTTATTCAATAAAGAAGAAGCCCGTTACAATTTTGTTCAATCGGCTTTCAGGCATACGATCGATTACAAAAATTATTACCGTGTGTTGACCGTATTCCAGTCTGAAGCCGTCAAATCAAGACTTTCAGCATATCTGCAATCTAACCGGTGATAGGGCAATTAAAAAGGTTCCTTTAACAAATTGTTGAAACTAAAGAGGTTATTCTGTTAATCTTTTGTTGGATAAACCGGGTCGCTTTTTTATCTGCAATTATTATATACTTTAGCGCAATAAATTTTTGCTATATGATGAAATATGTACTCTTACTGGCTTTATCAATGCCTCTCTTTGCCTTTGCTCAGAACCAGCGTACGGGAAACCTGACCATTTTTTCCGAAGACGGAGATAAATTCTATCTCGTACTGAACGGGGAAAAGCAAAACGATATTCCACAGTCGAATATCCGTATCGAAGAATTACCCCAGCCCTATTACAGCGCCAGGATCATTTTTGCCGACCAGTCTATTTCGGCATTATCTAAAAACAACCTGATGATCACGGATGCAGACGGTACATTCATGGATGTTACCTATAAGATCCGTCGTGATAAACAAGGTAAACCCAAACTGAATTATTTTTCTTCCATTGAAGTGCAGCGCGACTTTATTCCGCCATCCGGCATGTATGTGCACCGTTATGGCGAAAGTATCAATATGGATGTAGACGGCGGGGCTGTTACAAAAACCACCACTACAACCACCACCAATGTGGCCAACGCTTCTATCAACGTTCCGGGTGTGAGTATGAATGTTACCATCAACGATCCGGATGACGCGTTTACCCGCACCACCACTACCCGGTCAACCACCACCACTACCACCACCAGCTCGGGTGATATGCCCGCACCCACCCGCCCGGAAAGGGGCCGCGGTTGTAATGGATGGCCTATGAAGGCCGGTGATTTTTCAGCCGCCAGGAAAACCATCCAGGATGCTGCTTTTGATGATTCCAAATTGTCTACAGCAAAAACCATCGTATCGGCCAATTGCCTCACCACTGATCAGGTCATTTCCATCTGCGGCTTATTCAACTTCGAGGAAAATAAACTGGCATTTGCCAAGTATGCATACAAATACACGACCGATCCAAAGAATTATTTCAAAGTAGGTTCTGTTTTTGTATTTGATGGCAGCAAGACCGAGTTGAATGAATTCATCAGTTCTGAGCAAAACTAATTGAACCGGCTTCTCCCTGCCGGCTCATACGATCTCCATGTGATTGACACATGGAGATTTTTTTTCAATAAATGTTCGGTGGATCATTCATTAGATTCACTAATTTCCATCTTCAAATACATA
>RRZU013040676.1_pt1 | contig 14384 bp, 9 predicted proteins | sample 2165561 | NCBI WGS metagenome assembly RRZU01 (sample SAMN10456909, study PRJNA506462) | wastewater metagenome | isolation source: wastewater sludge | place: USA: Moscow, Idaho
ATTTTGTTCTTATCTCTACTTATCTTATCTTTGCATGTATAATTATTTAAGAATAATAGTCACATGCGATGAGAGTACTTATTGTAAATACAAGCGAGAATACAGGCGGAGCAGCAGTTGCAGCAAACCGTCTGATGAATGCACTGAATAATAATGGTGTCAAGGCAAAAATGCTTGTAAGAGACAAGCTGAGTGAAGAAATTACGATTGCCGGTCTGCCTCATAAATGCCTCAATCAAAGACATTTTCTTTGGGAGCGTTGGTGCATATTCTGGCATCTTCATTTTTCGCGTAAGCATCTTTTTGATATAGATATTGCAAATTCTGGAATAGATATTACTTCACTTCGCGAATTTAAGGAAGCCGACGTTATACATCTTTCTTGGATTAATCAAGGTATGCTTTCACTTAAGAACATACGCAAAATCATAAAATCAGGTAAACCTATTGTATGGACAATGCATGATTTATGGCCCGCTACGGCTATATGTCATTATGCACGCGGATGCAAAGCTTTCAACTCTGAATGTAAGAATTGCAGACTGCTACCTGGAAATGGGTCAAACAAGGATTTGGCTTATAAGATATGGAATAGAAAAAAGAAAACATATACAAATAGCAATATTCATTTCGTGACATGCAGTATGTGGCTGGAAGGACAAGTAAAACGAAGTGAGCTACTAGTTGGACAGCATGTGACTAGTATTCCAAATCCAATAGATACAAGATTATTTTATAAAAAGGATAAAAGCAATTCTCGTTTGAGCGCAGGTCTTCCAGCAGATAAGCGTATAATACTTTTTGTATCACAAAAAGTTACAGACGAGCGCAAGGGTATGGAGTATTTTGTTGAAGCTCTTAGTAAATTAGTTAGCGCCCATCCAGAATATAAAGAGAACACATGTGTGGCTATATTGGGCGGACATTCCGAAGAAATAGCAGAACGTTTACCTCTTCCAACATACCCATTAGGATATATAAATGATGTGAAAAGAATTATCGATATTTATAATTCTTCAGATATTTTCGTTCTTCCATCTTTAGAGGATAACCTACCAAACACAATTATGGAAGCTATGGCATGCGGAGTGCCATGTATTGGTTTTAAGGTTGGTGGAATACCAGAAATGATAGACCATCAGAAAAATGGATATGTTGCAAAATTCAAAGATACACAAGATTTAGCAAATGGTATTAATTGGATTCTTGATGAAGCTGATTATGAAGAACTGAGTGCTAATGCTGTTAATAAAGTTGGGATGAACTATTCACAGCATTCTGTAGCAATGAGATACATTGAAGTATATAATCATGCAATGGCATTTAAAAAATACAATATATGATAACATTTTCGGTTATAACATGTACCTATAACGCTTCTTCTGTTCTTCAAAGGACTCTTGACAGTGTTTTGATGCAATCATACCAGAATGTAGAACACCTAATTCTTGATGGAGCGTCACGTGATAATACAGTGACGATGATTAAAGAGTATATTGCGAAGACTGATAATATTCAGGATACAAGACGTCGTATAATATTTACTTCTGAACCCGATAATGGTTTGTATGATGCCATGAACAAGGGCATAAATAAAGCAACAGGGAATTATTTGGTGTTTTTAAATGCCGGAGACGTATTCCCGTCTTCATCTACATTAGAGTCTATTGCCAATATGGTTGGCGAAGGTGAGGAATTGCCAGGAGTACTTTATGGTAATACAGATATTGTGGATGACAACGGAACATTTTTGCGCCATCGCCGTTTATCTCCCCCATCCCACCTCAACTGGCGGTCATTCTTGCATGGCATGTTAGTATGTCATCAGGCATTCTATGCACGTACAGATATTGCAAAGCGCAATAATTATGACCTACGTTACAAGTTATCGGCTGATATAGACTGGTGCATTAGAGTTATGAAGGATGCAAAACGTCACAATCTGCCTTTAAGGTACGTAAACATCGTTGTGGTGAACTATCTTGATGGAGGTATGAGCATTCAGAATCATAAGGCATCACTTAAGGAACGTTATCATATAATGTGTAGACATTATGGATTTATCACGACAACGCTCATGCACTTGTGGTTTGTCATTCGTGGATTAATACAAAAATAAAGTGAAAAATGTTATAATCAGATAAAATATTTCTTTTTATGACAGGATAACACTATATTTGCGATTATAAATTTTATATAACTAAAATTATTGAACTATGAAGAAAATCGTTTTAAGTGCAGTTCTTATGGTAGCTGCCATCAGTTTCGCAAATGCTCAGAATGTTAAGCAGGCAGAAAAGAAATGCAATAAAGTTGAACAGTGTGCAAAGGCTAACAAGGCTGATGCTGACAAAGCCTGCAAAGGTGGAAAAGCTTGTTGCAAGAATGCAGCTGACGCAAAAAAGTGTTGCAATAAGGATGCTAAGGCTTGCAAAAATGCAGCCAAGACTTGCAGCAAACCTGTTGTAAAGAAGATTACTAAATAGCAACTTACTCATTAGTAAATATCATCGCCCGTTTATCTATGTACTTTTGCTACATTGGTAAACGGGTGATTTGTTTAATGGAACATCATATATTATAAATGCAAAGACATTTTTAATTGTCAATGAACTTCTTTGCAGCTCTAAGTTGATGCCTCATTGCACTCATGAATTCCTGAGTTTCCTGAAGCAAATTAAGATAGACCATATTGATTTGCATTTCGCTGTCGTCTTCGCTACATTGTATTCTGTCAATATGAATTTTACGAAGTGCCGATAACTGATTTTTCAAGGTGTCAGCCTCAGAAAGAATATCACGGTAGTTATCGTATCTGCCTGTAGCTATCTGGGCTTCTGATTGTTTCATCAAGTCATTTACCTTATGGTTTATCTTGCTATATTCAGTAATGTATCCTGCAGGAAGTGGATTGAAGTTATTATCTACATGTTCCTTTATCGGTTCAAGCATACGACGGAGGCTGTATATAAACTGTTGGTCAGAATTAGCTCCAAGATGAAACCATGTATTGCGCTCTATTGCTATATCAAAAGGTAATTTCTTTAATGCAAGCATCTCCTGTCGCCTATATTTCTTTAATGTTTGCAGTTCTGTTTTGAGCTGTTTAGTACATTTACTTAATTCACGCACATTCTCTTCAGCAAGTCCCTCAACAATTTTATTGTATTGGCTTAATGCAAATCTGTTTACATAGCTCTGAGTGCGGCTAACATGGTTGCGAAGTAAATCCCATACTATCTCCGAATCATTTGAACGCATCATTAAGCGGAAGGCGTTATCCTCATTTTCCGTCTCCTTTGCCTTGCGTGAGAAATTGCGATTAGAACGAATAAGGGTTACAACTACTGCTACCATAAAAACAACCTTGGCAATTATTCCACCATAATACATCAATAGACATACTAAAGCACATGCAATAAATGCCAATCCTGCAGTGATAAACCATCCACCAATTACACTTATAACACCAGTTACTCTGAATACGGCACTTTCTCTGCTCCAAGCCCTATCGGCAAGACTTGAACCCATTGCTACCATAAATGTAACATAGGTAGTTGAAAGTGGCAACTTATAATTCGTTCCTATTGTAATCAGCATTGAGGCTAGAACAAGATTAACAGCAGCCCTAACGATATCAAAAGCAGCGTTCTCGTTTTCAAGAATCAGATCTCGCTTATTGAAACGACTGTCTATCCAGCGAGTAACACATGTAGGTAATGCCTTTGTTATATAATTGTTTGAGTTTTGCGTGTATCTAACTATTGCTCTCGCAGTCCTTGAACTTCCAAACATCTCATCACCCTCATCCTGACGACTCAGATCTACAGAAGTCTTTATCACGTTATGTGCCTTCTTAGACTTAGCCATCGCTATAATCATTATCACTCCTGCACCAAGCAAATATAGTGGAGGTGTATGTGCACTTGCCATAAGCGAGTTCATGTGGAAAGAAGTTGGCGACGCTCCATTGGCATTTGCTATGAAATCATTGAACGAATCAAGTCCGGCAAGAGGTACACCTATAAAATTTACAAGGTCGTTCCCGGCAAAAGCCATAGCAAGGGCAAACGTACCCATTAGCACAACAAACTTAAATATATTACCTCCTAGCCAATGCATTATCTGCATAATAGCTGTTGAAATAAAGAATGTATATACTATCAGAATTTCAGTGTGGGCACTAATATAATTACTTACGGTAGAACTAATATAGGGACTTTTTCCAAGTCCTTTAAGAAATATAAAATATGAAAGAGTAGTAAAAGCTATTCCACCAAATATCACAGTCAAGAATTGCGAACCCCGTTTATAGTTGAATGTGAATATTAGTCTTGAGAGCCACATTACGATCACACCAAAGATAAATGCGATTGCAACAGATACAAAAATTGCCACGATCACACTCAATGCTTTGTCTGTATTGAGAAGCATTCCATATTCTAAATTCCCGTCAGAAATCATCTTTATCGTAGCGATAACAAATGTTCCACCAAGAAGTTCAAACACTAGCGAAACCGTCGTGGATGTAGGCATTCCGAGTGTATTGAAAACATCAAGTATGATGACGTCGGTAACCATTACGGCAAGGAATATCGTCATTACTTCCTCGAATGAATATTGACTCGGCATAATAATTCCATGACGAGCAACATCCATCATTCCCGAAGACATAATGGCTCCTACCACAACGCCAAGCGATGCAATGATAAGTACAGTTCTGAATTTGGCAACTTTCGCACCTATTGCTGACTGAAGGAAGTTTACTGCGTCATTACTTACTCCAACAAAGAGGTCAAATACTGCCAGACATAGTAGAAATACTACTATACAAAAATATATTGTTTCCACCTTAGCAACAAATTAAATTTAATTTGGTACAAAGGTAGAAGCAATATATTACAACCGTTTTAAACAAATGTTACATTAGTGTGACAACTTGCGGTCTATTTCTTCTGCAATATCCCTACCACTGGCAAGAGCTCTTACAACAAGACTTGCACCACTAGCAGCATCTCCGACAACAAAAACATTATCTTGGAACTGCGGATGCTGTGGTTTAAGGAATCCCATTGCCAACAATACCATGTCAGCTTTTATTACTTCTGGTTTTCCTACAGGCTTCATTATTGGGCGTCCTCCTTCAGGATTAGGTTCCCATGTTATTTCCTGTACTTTTACTCCTGTAAGTTTTCCATCTTTGCCTAGGAATTCCAATGAGTTGATATTCCAACGACGTGTACATCCTTCCTCATGACTTGATGTAGTCTTCATCGTACGAGGCCAATTAGGCCATGGACTATTTGGATCTTCAGGTCCAACAGGAGGCTTAGGCATAATCTCTATCTGTGTCACACTCTTAGCACCTTGTCTGTTAGCTGTTCCAATACAGTCACTACCAGTATCACCACCACCAATAACAAGAACATCTTTACCCTTAGCATTTACTAGTTCATTGTTTTTGAACTGCATTCCTGCAAGGACTCTGTTTTGTTGTGAAAGCATTTCGAGGGCTAAGTAAACACCATTAAGTTCACGTCCAGGAATCGTTAGGTCACGAGCTGTTGGTGTACCTGTAGCAATTACATAAGCATCATATCCCTTAGGTAATTTTGTTGAATCTATATTCTGATTGTACTTAAACTCAATACCTTCAGCTTCAAGAAGAGCAATTCTACGATCTATGATAGCTTTGTTCAGCTTAAAGTTAGGAATACCATATCTAAGCAATCCACCAGCACTCTCACAAGCTTCAAGAACTGTCACCTTGTAACCAAGCTGATTCAGTCGTGTTGAAGCAGCAAGTCCAGCAGGACCTCCACCAATCACAGCCACCTTCTTTCCGTTACGACTTGGTATGCGTGGCTGTACGTAATCTTCAGAGAACGCATGCTCAATAATTGCACACTCATCTTCGCGGTTTGTCGTTGGATTATGATCCATAAGATTCAACACGCAGGCTTTCTCACATAATGCAGGACAAATACGTCCTGTAAACTCAGGAAAGTCATTATCTGTTGTCAGCAATTCGTATGCAAGCTGCCAATCGCCTTTGAACAAGGCATCATTCCACTCTGGTGGTTTGTTACCTAATGGACAAGCCCAATGACAGAATGGGACACCGCAGTCCATACAGCGTGAAGCTTGTGTACGGCGGTCATTACTGTTAAGTGTCTGTTCCACTTCACCATAGTCGTGGATTCTATCGTGGATTGGTCTATATCCTGCCTCTTTACGTGGCACGGATAGAAATGCTTTTGGATTTCCCATATCTTAATTTTCTTACTTTCTTACCGTTAATAGTCTCTTTGCATATCTGCAATTTTCTGTTGAAGTTTCTTAACTTGCTCTTCCTGCAAGACTCGCTTGTATTCAATAGGAACAACCTGAATAAAGTCTTCTACGTATTTACTCCAGTCATCAAGCATCGTTCTTGCTAACTTAGATCCTGTATAGAGGTAATGCTGACGGATGAGTTCATGAAGTTCCTTGCGGTAACTGCTTTCCTCAACAAGATTAATCTCAACCATATCCATATTACAGAAGTAATCGAAGTTGTGATTTTTATCCCAAACATAAGCAACACCACCACTCATTCCGGCTGCGAAGTTGCGACCTGTCTCACCAAGCACTACAATACGTCCACCTGTCATATATTCACAACAGTGGTCGCCAGCACCTTCGATGACAGATATCGCACCAGAGTTTCTTACTCCGAAGCGTTCACCTACCTTACCGTTGATGTAAAGTTCTCCACTTGTTGCTCCATAAAGTCCAGTATTACCTGCAATGATATTATCCTCTGCATTAAAGTTTGAACGAATAGGAGGAAGGATAGAAATACGACCACCACTCAAACCCTTAGCGAAGTAGTCATTGGTTTCACCCTCTAGTTTGAAATCAACTCCATTAACAAGGAATGCTCCAAAGCTCTGACCGGCTGCACCTTTAAACTTGACGTTGATAGTTGGTTCTACAACCTTGTTGTTACCTTTCTCACGTAGGTCTGACTTATATTTTTCTATGTATCCGCTGAGCATTGTACCAACGGCACGGTCCGTATTCTTTATTGCGAAGTCTAGGTCTACCTCACCATTAGTTTCGATAGCTTTCTTAGAACCTTTTATAATCTGCTTGTCTAGTATTCCTTCAAGATCATGCTCCTGACTCTTTGTGCAATACATGCTGCTATCTCCAGTTTCCTTATGCAATAAACGTGTGAAATCTAAAGTAGCCAATTTTGCATTGTCTGTGGCAAGAGGCACAAGAAGTTCTGTATGACCAACAATATCATTAAGACTTGTGTAGCCCATTTCTGCAAGATATTCTCTTATTTCCTGAGCTAAGAATGTGAAGTAGTTTACTACATACTTATAACTTCCACGGAAGTGTGCACGAAGTTTTGGATCCTGAGTTGCAACACCCATAGGACAAGTATTCTTATTACACTTACGCATCATCACGCAACCAAGAGTGATAAGGACTGATGTTCCAAAGCTGAATTCTTCTGCACCGAGAAGAGCCATCATAATAACATCTCTACCTGTCTTTAACTGACCGTCCACCTGCAAGCGAACAAGTGAGCGCAAACCATTTTTCACAAGAGTCTGCTGAGTTTCCGAAAGTCCTATTTCAGGAGATATTCCGGCAAAGCGCATACTTGATGCTGGACTTGCTCCTGTTCCACCTTCTGCACCAGAAATCACAACCAAATCAGCTTTTGCCTTAACAACTCCGGCTGCAATAGTTCCAACTCCGCTCTCTGCAACTAACTTAACACTTATTGCTGCGTGAGGATTAACATTCTTCAAGTCGAAGATAAGTTGTTTCAAATCCTCAATACTATAAATATCGTGATGAGGAGGAGGAGAGATAAGACTGATACCAGGAATAGAATGGCGAGTCTTTGCTATAATTTCATCAACCTTAAAGCCTGGAAGCTGACCACCTTCACCTGGTTTAGCACCCTGTGCAACCTTTATCTGTATTTCCTCAGCATTCGTTAGATATTCTGTTGTTACACCGAAACGTCCGCTGGCAACCTGCTTTGTCTTACTGTTAAGGCTTATTCCGTCAAACGTAGAGTGGAAACGGTCTTCGTCTTCACCACCCTCTCCGGTGTTGCTTCGTGCACCGAGCTTATTCATTGCCAATGCAAGTGCCTCATGAGCCTCTTTAGACAAAGCTCCGAAACTCATTGCGCCAGTTACGAAATGCTTTACGATATTCTCGACAGGTTCAACTTTCTCAATTGGAATTGGACTGCGTTTGAAATCAAAGAAATCGCGTATAAAAATAGGCTTTTCCTTCTTATCAGCAAAGGCTGTATATTTTTTGAATGTATCATAGTTTCCTGTTCTTGTAGCCAACTGCAAAGTAGCTATTGTCTCAGGATTCCATGCATGCTGTATTCCGTCCTTGCGCCAATGGAACTGTCCGAGAGTAGGAAGCGGAGTATCTGCAATTTTCTTGCGAGCCTCAATACTATCATTGTGCATTGCGATTGCATCTTTTGCGATAGTTTCAAGTCCTATACCTCCAATTGTACTTGTCTCTGTTCCGAAATATGTATTGAGCAGGCTCTCTGAAAGTCCAATGCTCTCGAAAATCTTTGCACCACGATAACTGCGAATTGTACTGATTCCCATCTTCGCCATTATCTTGAATAGACCTTTCTTTACAGCCTTTATATAGTTTGCTTCAGCAGTACCATAATTTTCCTGAATCTTTCCATTCTTTACAATGTCATCAAGTATTGCGTAAGTCATATAAGGGCACAGCGCAGAAGCTCCATAACCAAGAAGCAATGCAGCATGCATTACCTCGCGGATATCACCGCTCTCTACAATAAGGGCTGTCTGTACACGCTTTCCAACACTTATAAGATAATGATGTACTGCACTCACAGCAAGCAATGAAGGCATTGCTACATTATTATCATCTGATTCACGGTCGGTGAGTATGATGTAGTTGTAACCATCGTCAACACTCTTTTCAGCACGGCTGCACAATTCATCAAGTGCTTCATGCAATCCGTCTCCACCCTTTGATCCATCAAAAGTTATTGGCAGTTTTATTGTATTGAATCCCTTGTATCTGATGTTACAAAGAATATCCAACTGTGTATTTGTCAAGATTGGATGAGAAAGTCTCACCATCTTGCAGTTTGTCTCGTCTGGATTAAGTATTCCTGTGCCTACTCTACCAATGTATTCAGTAAGGCTCATCACAAGATTCTCACGAATAGAATCTATTGCAGGATTTGTAACCTGAGCGAACTGCTGACGGAAATAATTAAAGAACAACTGTGGCTTATCTGACAATACTGCCAATGGAGTATCATTACCCATTGATGCAGTAGGTTCCTGTCCACTTGTTGCCATTGGGATAATTGTATCGTTAATGTCTTCCTCGCCGAATCCGAATTCAATTTCCTTGAATTTAAGATCGTCTATCTTATTAGTAATCTTTCTTCCGCTGCGTATATTTTCAAGCTGAATACGGTTAGTGTTTAACCATTGACGATAAGGGTGCTGCGCTGCAAGACGCTCCTTAATCTCACCGTCATAATATATTTTACCGTCCAGAGTATCGATAAGCAAAATCTTACCTGGTTGCAAACGTCCCTTTTCTGCTATTTCGCTAGGATCAAAGTCCATAACTCCTACTTCACTGGCAACGACCATCGTGTCGTTCTTTGTTATCGTGTAACGTGCAGGACGCAAACCGTTACGGTCTAGCATTCCACCGGCAAATCTACCGTCGCTAAAGAGTAATGCTGCAGGACCATCCCAAGGTTCCATTAATATAGAATGGTATTCATAGAAAGCCTTAAGGTCTTCACTTATAGGATTCTTGTCATTGAAACTCTCTGGTACCATTACTGCCATTGCGTGAGGCAATGACAAACCGCTCATAACAAAGAATTCAAATACGTTGTCAAGACTGGCAGAGTCACTCATGTCAGGCTGAACGATTGGTGATATTTCGCTTACGCTTCCAAGTAGCTTTGAAGACAAAACTGATTCACGTGCCTGCATCCATCCACGATTTCCGCGGATAGTATTTATTTCACCATTGTGCGCAAGCATTCTGAATGGCTGTGCAAGACTCCATGTTGGGAATGTATTGGTACTGAAACGGCTGTGTACAAGTGCTATTCCACTAGTGAAGTAATTGTTTGTAAGGTCAGGATAGTATTGACGAAGCTGCAAACTAGACAACATTCCCTTATATACTATACTCTTATTAGATAATGAACATATATAGAAGTCTTCATCAGCTACACGTTTTTCAATCTTCTTGCGTATAATATATAAGGTACGTTCAAAACTCTCTACTTTATCATCAGTAACACCAGTTACGAAAATCTGCTTGATATCAGGCTCAGTAGAAATGGCTGCCTCACCCAAGCATTCTGGGTTGGTAGGAACATTTCTTAAATGCATCAGAGACAAACCTTCACGCTCAATTTCCTCAATCATTATTGAGAGAATCTCCTGCTGGCGTTTCTCGTCTTTAGGCAAGAACACCAGACCTGTTCCATATTTTCCCTTCTCGGGAACAGGAATACCCTGTAACAATATAAACTCGTGAGGAATCTGTAGCAATATTCCCGCACCATCTCCAGTCTTTCCGTCTGCACCTTCCGCTCCGCGGTGACGCAGGTTCTCAAGAACTTTAAGAGCACTGTCAACTATTTCATGACTCTTATTGCCATGAATATTAACTATCATACCAACACCACACGCATCGTGCTCGTTGCTGGCATTATACAATCCGTTGGTTGTTTCTTGCTGCATTTATTTAGGAATTTTCTTGTTTGCCTATCAATCTGATTGCAAAATTACGAAATAAGTTTCAAAATGACATCTAAGTATGACTAAACGTGCACTGTAATTTATTTAATTATTAGGTTTAATAACAAAATTGCAGCATTATAAGGCTAAAACAGAACAAACTGTAAGCTTTAGTATTGCAAGAGCTTACAGTTTGTTACTTTATTCTAAAAATAAGATTTTTACTATTGCATGTAGCCTAGCCACCGCAGAATATCGTTAAGATTGGCGACCACCATTAGTAGTATCAACACTGATATTCCAATGTATTCAGCTCTTATCATGAATTTCTCACCTAACTTTCGACCTGTAATAATCTCATAGATAAGGAAAAGAACGTGTCCTCCATCGAGTGCAGGAATAGGTAGAATATTCATGAAAGCGAGAATTATACTCAAGAAAGCCGTCATCTTCCAGAACACATACCAATCCCATGTAGATGGGAACATACTACCAATAGCTCCAAAACCTCCTAGGCTTTTTGCTCCATCGGCAGAGAATACATATTTCATGTCACTCACGTATCCATGAAGAATATCCCAACCATATTTAATTCCAGCAGGAATACTCTCAAAGAAACCATAACTCTTGTGGAAAGGAGTATAAAGAGTATTAATTCCAGGGAAGGCGACAGCAAGTTTCAAGTCTTTGGTAAGCACCATGTTTCTTGTTACAGCTGTGTCTGTGCCATTTGCTAGAAGCCCTACTGTCACAGTGCGCACCTTCATACTGTCGGCATGAGTGGTTGAGGAAGCAAGAACATCGTCAAGTTTTGATAACTCGTTAGTAAACTCATTAGAAGAAGTAATCTTCTTACCATTAAGTGCAACAATCCTGTCACCCTTCTTTATTCCAGCCTTAGCTGCCGGACCTCCAGCCATTACAGAGTCAACATTTGCAGGAACATAAGGAAGACAGAACGCCGGCGTTGTCTTTATCATGTCAAGCAGATTCAGATCGCCAGTGAGTGCAATGCTTACCTTCTTGCCGTCACGCATTACGTCAACACGCTTGGCTTTAGATATTTCACGGTACATTTTTGCACCGAAATCCTTGAAAGTTCCATTTTCTGTTCCAAGCAGAACGTCGTGATCCTTGAATCCGTAGCTCTTTGCTTCCTCATTAAACACGAAACCTTGCTTCATGTCTTTGGTCTGAACGTAAGTCTCACCCCAAGAGAACATCAACATTGCATAAATGAAAAGGGCAAGGATGAAGTTAACAGAAACTCCGCCAATCATAACAAGCAATCTCTGCCAAGCTGGTTTTGAGCGGAATTCCCAAGACTGTGCAGGCTTAGACATCTGCTCAGTGTCGAAACTTTCATCTATCATTCCTGATATTTTGCAATAACCGCCCAATGGCAGCCAACCCATACCATATTCTGTGTCACTCTTCTTTGGTTTGAAGTGGAAAAGACTTCCGCCCCATTTACCGATTCCAAGATCCATGAATATATAGAACTTTTCAACTCTTATTCCAAATAGTTTTGCGAAGAACAAATGTCCTCCCTCATGAAGCAGGACTAAGAGTGATATTGACAGCAGAAACTGCAACAATCTTACTAAAAATACTTCCATTACTAATTATATTCGTTATTTATTAATATTTCTTAATTATCTCGCTTGCTATTGCTCGCGCCTCCTTGTCTGTCTGCAAATAGACATCAAGATTAGGATTTTTATCAAATGTGGCTTTAGCCATTGTCTGCTCTATTATCGTTGCCATTCCTGTGAAAGAGCATTGTCCATTTCTAAATGCTACATTTGCAATCTCGTTGGCTGCGTTAAGAATGCAAGGCATGTTTCCACCTTTATTTATTGCCTCATAAGCAAGACCTAGACATTTAAACTTATTGATATCCGGTTCAAAGAATTCCAGCTTCTGCTGTTTGAACAGGTCAAGACGTTCACCATTTAAATGTAGTCGCTTCGGGAAAGAGAATGCATATTGTATAGGCAGCCTCATATCGGGAACTCCCAACTGAGCCTTAACCGCACCGTCAACAAACTGCACAGCACTGTGAACAACGCTCTGCGGATGAATAAGTACTTGTATTTTCTCTGCCGGAACACCAAACAACCATTTAGCCTCCATCACCTCGAATCCCTTATTCATAAGCGAAGCCGAGTCTATTGTGATTTTTGCTCCCATGTTCCAAGTAGGATGCTTCAATGCGTCAGCTGCGGTTACTGTCTTCAACTGTTCTTCTGAATACAGTCTGAACGGACCTCCTGAACAAGTAAGCAATATTTTTTCAATCTCATTGTCAGCATCACCAACAATACTTTGGAATATCGCACTATGTTCACTGTCTACAGGCAATATTGAAACATGGTTTTCCTTTGCAAGATTACATATAAGTTCTCCAGCAACGACAAGTGTTTCCTTGTTGGCAAGACAAATTTTCTTATGTGCCTTGATAGCGTTTATTGTTGGGAGAAATCCTGAAAATCCTACCATTGACGCAAGAACCATATCTATTGGTTCGGCTTCAACAATCTGTTCAAGTGCCGACTTTCCTGCATAAACCTTAATATCCGGTTCGTCAGAAAGCAAGTCTTGCAATTCCTTATATTTTTCCTCGTTGGCAATCACCACTGCGGCAGGCTTGAACTTATGAGCCTGTTCTGAAAGTTTCTCCACACTGTTATTGGCAGTGAGACAGTAAACCTCATACAAGTCACTATGCTGCGAGATTACATCAAGCGCCTGTGTTCCTATGCTTCCCGTAGAACCGAGGATACATATTTGTTGTTTCTTCATTATTATATAATAATGTAAATATTACAGGTCAAGCAGACCTTCCGGAATAAACATCTCTATTCTACGGTTTTCCATGTCAGCTTCATGAATTAAATCTTCGTTGGCAGGAATAAGCACATCCTTACCGTCTTTAGTCTCTATCTCAAAAAGCGTGTTAATGGTAGAGTCGTCTACCGACTTTATTATACCTATTGTTTCATTGGTGTTTTTGTCAACAACCTCGAAGCCGAATATCTCAGCCCAAGAAACATTTTCTTCACTGCTATCAGAAAGACTGCGTAGAAAATATACTTCGTCACCCGTCAGTTCACGAGCTTTATCCTGAGTATCAATATCCACAAATTTCATAATTGCACTCTCGTCACTACGGAAACGATATTCCTCAATAAAGAAAGGAACAAGAATCCCGTCAACGTCTAATATAAGGTAATCTATGTCTACACGGTCAAAGACGTCATCGTTAAACATGAACGATACTTCGCCTTTCACTCCGTGAGGCTTTCCTAGTTTACCTATTTTATATACTTCTTCACGTCTAATCATCTACTCGTTTGATGCAGGCACCAAGTTTGTTAAGTCTATTTTCAATATTCTCATAACCACGGTCTATCTGTGCGATGTTAGCAATGCGACGTGTTCCTGCCGCAGTCATTGCGGCAATAAGCAGTGCAATACCTGCACGGATATCAGGACTTGTCATTCGTCCAGCACGCAACACTAACTTGTGGTCGTGACCTACTACTACGGCACGGTGTGGGTCGCAAAGGATTATCTGCGCTC
>RRZU010483984.1_pt1 | contig 14383 bp, 12 predicted proteins | sample 2165561 | NCBI WGS metagenome assembly RRZU01 (sample SAMN10456909, study PRJNA506462) | wastewater metagenome | isolation source: wastewater sludge | place: USA: Moscow, Idaho
AAGGTGAAAGTGTGCTTTTTTCAATGTGCTCCGTTTGCTCGCGAATCGTCATGCAAAGCGCCCCTTTCTTTGTGCTGCCGCAAAGCAGCTTAATGCGATGCAAAAGTTTGTCTATATGCTATATACGACGCAGAAAGACAAAATCCTTTAAAAAGGAAAAAAAGAATTTAAAAGGCCGTAAAAAAAGGCGCTGAAACCGTATAATTGTCCTCGGTGCGGCAAATTTCGCGCAGAGCCGCCAAAAGAGGCTCTTCCCTGCCTTGCGGCAAAACAAAGCGCAGTGCCACTGTATCGGTGAAAACCGGCGCGTCGCAAGCGGCACCCGCTGCATCCACAAGGCGTTTTGCCTGTTCAAACAGCGCATAGGGCAGCGTGATATTTACCTGCACGCAAGGCGTGATAACCGCAATGCCCGCTTGTGTAAGCGCCGCTGATGCGGCGGCTGTATAAGCGCGCACTAAGCCGCCTGTGCCCAGCAGCGTGCCGCCAAAATAGCGTGTTACCACCAGCACTGCGTTTTGCACATGGGCGTGCGAAAGCGTTTCTAAAACCGGCAAACCCGCTGTTTTAGCGGGCTCGCCATCATCGCTATAGCGCGTGCGCGCGCCCTCGCGCAGCGCATAGGCATAAACATTGTGGTTTGCCGTGCGGTGCATGGCGCGGCGCTGCGCCAAAAAATCCAGCGCTTCCTCTTCGGTGCCAGCAGGCGCTGCCGCCGCGATGAACAAGGATTTCTTTTCGGTAATTTGCGCCTCGGCAAAGGCGGCAAGGGTGTAATACGGCTGCATAGCATTTCCTCCAATTGTAAGAAAGGGTACGGCCATTTTGCATGCAAGGGGCATCGTTTTGCGCACTTTAGCAAAAACAAAAAGGGCGGTTTACGAAAAACCGCCCTTTGAATGCGCTTATTACTCGCTGAGGTTGAAACGCTTTTTGAAGCGGTCAACGCGTCCGCCTGTATCTACCAGCTTTTGCTTGCCGGTGTAAAACGGATGGCACTTAGAGCACACTTCCACGCGGATGTCCGACCTGCAAGAACGTGTTGTGAACACTTCGCCGCACGCGCAGGTAACTGTGGATTCCTCGTATTTGGGATGGATACCTTCTTTCATTCTTTTCACCTCTTTCCGGTTAATGACGTTTGGGGCCATGCTAAAATACATGAAGCCCATCACAACCTTTATACTAGAGGCTACCAGCATATACCATCCTGTGCATATGGAGCAGCCATCGAAACGATTGCCTGTGCATTATAGCATATCTTTGCCCAAAAAGCAAATAGTTTTTATCTGTGCGCGATTTGCTTTTATTGCACCAACGGCGCCATTGCAGCCGCAAGCTTGGCGCTGAGGGCTTCGGCCTCGGCAAGGCTTGCACCGCTTGTGGAATAATACACCTTAATTTTGGGCTCGGTGCCGGACGGGCGCACAATCACGCTGGCGCCGTTTGCAAGCCAATAGGTTAGCACATTGGCGGGCGGCAAATCAATGGCGGCTGTGTTTTGCGCTGTATAATCATACATAACGTGCGTTAAATAATCGGCTGCACGCACAATTTTAAAGCCTGCCAATTCCTTTGGCGGGTTTTTGCGCAGCGCTTGCATAATCTCTTTCATTTTGTCCATGCCCGACAGCCCTGCAAATTCATGCGAATCCACCTTGTGCAGCCAACGCCCAAAACGCGTGTAGATTTCTTGCAGCGCAATCCAAACGCTTTTGCCAATGGATTTATAATAGGCCGCCATTTCGCAAATTAGCATGCTGGCAACCACCGCGTCTTTATCGCGCACATAGGTGCCGGACAGATAGCCATAGCTTTCTTCAAAGCCAAAAATGAAGCGCTCTGCCTCGTCCTTTTCTTCCAGCAGGTGTATTTGCTCGCCGATGTATTTAAAGCCCGTTAGCACATTTATTGCCTGCACGCCATAGCTTTCGGCCACATTATCCGCAAGGCAGGTAGACACAATGCTTTTCACCATGATGGGGTTTTTCGGCATAGTGCCGTTTTCGATGCGCGCTTTGCAGATATAGTCCAATAAAAGCACGCCCACCTCGTTGCCGGACAAAAGCTGATAATTGCCGTCGTTGTCTTTAACGGCAATGCCCACGCGGTCCGCATCGGGGTCTGTGGCAAGCATCAAATCTGCGCCAAGTTTTTCAGCAAGGGCAAGGCCCAGCGAAAGCGTTTCGCGAATTTCAGGGTTTGGGTACGGGCAGGTGGGAAAATGGCCATCGGGATGCTCTTGCTCGGGCACCACCGTAACATCCGTAACGCCGATATCCGCTAAAATGCGGCGCACAGGCACATTGCCGCTGCCGTTCAGCGGGCTGTATACCAGCTTGAGGCCGGCTTTGGCGCAAAGGCCTTTACGCACGCTTTGCGCCTTGATATTGTCATACAATGCTTCCAGCACACTTTGGTCGATATATTGGATTTTGCCCGTGGCTACGCCCTCGTCAAACTCCATCAGCTTTACGCCCGTGAACACATCGGTTTTCTGCATGGCGGCATATACGGCATCTGCCGCTTCGCTTGTCATTTGGCAGCCGTCGGGGCCATAGGCCTTGTATCCGTTATATTTGGCAGGGTTATGGCTTGCCGTAACCATAATGCCCGCATCGCAGTGCAAATACCGCGTGGCAAAGGAAAGCGCGGGCACTGGCATTAACTCTTTGTAAATATGCGCCGTAATGCCGTTTGCAGCAAGCACTGCCGCCGCCGTTTTGGCAAACAAATCGCTTTTAATGCGGCTGTCGTAGGAAATGGCAACCGCCTTTTCCCCACCCTGCGCCAAAAGATAATCCGCAAGGCCCTGCGTGGCTTTACGCACCATGTACACATTCATGCGGTTTGTGCCGGCGCCCAATACGCCGCGCAAGCCCGCCGTGCCAAATTCCAGCTCCACCGCGAAGCGATCTTCAATTTCCGGCTCAATACCCTGTATGCTCAAAAGCTCCGGCTTTAAATCCTTATCGTCTGCGGCCTCTTCCAGCCAGCGATTGTATGCATCCATAAACATTGTAAAAAACCTCCATTCAAAATAGGTGGGAGTACACCTCTATAATAAGGCGGGGTGAAATTAATGTCAAGGATTTCGGGGCGAAGGATGTCGTTTGCACAAATTACGCCCTTTCTTTATGCGCCGATAACGGCTTTTTATAATAGCATGTACAATTGTATATTTTATGTATTTATTTATAATAACTTATTGTGATTTTTCATATGGCATGCTATTATTGTAAATAGATGACTATTTATGTTGAATGTGGGAGGGTTTGCGATGAAATGGACGAAGCGTCGTCCGCGGTCCTGGACCGTAATGATTCTGCTGTCGATTTTATTGCTAACCATCGGCAGCATCTCAAGCTATCGTCTGCTTTTAGTGCACGATTTATCATTGGCAAGCCACGACACAATGGAAAATGTGATCAAACAGCAGCAATTCACCTTTGCGTCTAAACTAACCGAGCAAGAAAACGCGTTAATGGTCTATGCCGATTTGTTTGCAAGTGCTGACACAGATGATGAAACCATTTTGAAAAACCTTGTCATCATGAGCGAAAATACGGGCTTTAACATGGTGAGCTATACGCGCCCCAATGGCGACACGCTGGAAAACACCGGCGTGCGCTTAAACGTGGCGGATCGGGACTATTTTAAACGCGCCTTACAGGGCGAAACCGTTATTTCAAACCCCGTTGCCTCCAAAGTGACGCAGCGCGAGATTGTTACAATGGCGACGCCCGTTAAACGAAACGGCGAAATAGACGGCGTTTTGGTTGGCATTTACGACACAAACGAGCTTTCGGCTTTATTGATGCCTGCATTTGACGGTAAAGGCTATACACTTGTCACTACATCGGATGGCACGATTATTTTGCGCACTACCACATTAAATCCGCCGGACCGAAACAAAAATATTTTTGCTGCTTTTGAAACCGTAAAATTTGATAAAGGTTACAGCATCGACACCTTGCGCCAATCGATGCAAAATCACACGGGTGGTTCGCTTTTATATGAGCTAAACGGCGAAAAGCACAATATGCATTACATGCCGCTTGGCATTAATGACTGGTACATATATTCCGCTGCGCCGCGCGAGGTTATTACCGCGCAAACCACCAATATTATGCAAAAAACCACGTTGCTGGCCTCTATGTTAAGCCTTTTGTTCCTTGTGGTGCTGTTTTTCTTTTTAGTGGAACAAAAAAAGCATGTGTCGGAGCTTTCGGATATTGCCTTTCGGGACACGCTGACCGGTAAGGCCAACCGCAAAAAATTTAAACTAAAGGCAAGCGAGCTGATTACCGCGCAAAAGCATCTGTATGCCTTTGTGGTTATTGATATCGACAAATTTAAAGTGCTGAATGATACGCTTGGTTACGAGCAAGGCAATCAAACCTTGCTTTGCATTGCCGAAGCAGTGGAAAAAAGCATTGGCAGCGACGAGTTTTTTGGGCGCTGTGACTCGGATGAATATTATCTGCTTTTAAAGTATATAGATGATGCAAGCCTTGAAATGCGCGTGAAAAGCATTATTGCCGAAAGCAAAGAATTGTTCCGCGCACACGTAAACCGCAATTACAATCTTGTGATGTGCGCAGGCGTATATGTGATATGCGATACCACCGAAAACGTGAACATGTTTTCGGACCGTGCAAAGCACGCCCAGCAGCAAATTAAAGGCTCGCCCAGCAGCGGCGTGGCGTTTTACAACGAGGAAATCCGCAACACGCTTTTGCGCGAAAAGCATATCGAAAACATGATGCATGCCGCACTTGCAAATAGCGATTTTGCCCTGTATTTGCAGCCCAAGTATCATTTGCAAAGCGAAGTAATTTGCGGTGCGGAAGCCCTTGTACGCTGGCCTACCGCCGATGGCGGCATGATGTACCCCGACGAATTTATCCCTGTGTTTGAAAAAAGCGGTTTTGTGATTGACCTTGACTTTTACATGCTGGAAAACGCCTGCAAAAATATCCGCGGCTGGATAGATGCCGGGCTTGTGCCTGTGCCTGTTTCGGTGAATTTTTCGCGCTTGCACCTGCGCAAGGACGATTTTGTGGAGGAGCTGGAGCGCATTGTCCGGCGCTATGATATTTCGCCGAATTTGATTGAAATCGAATTGACCGAAAGCACGGTTGTGGATAACGAAAACGTGCTTATCGATGTATTGGCGCGGCTGCACAAATATGGCTTTAGCCTTTCGATAGACGATTTTGGCAGCGGGTATTCCTCGCTAGGGCTTTTGAAAAACTTGCCTGTGGATATCATTAAGCTAGACCGCACGTTTTTTGCCCAATACCGCGATTTGGCACGCGCAAAAACCGTGATTTCCAGCATGATTTCGATGGCCAAAAATTTGGGCATTCACACCGTTGCCGAAGGCGTGGAAACGCGCGAAAACATTGAACTTTTAACGGATTTAGGCTGCGATGTCGTGCAGGGATATTATTATGCACGCCCGATGCCATGCGAAACCTTTTCGCCTTTACTTGCAAACAGTATTTGCGAAGAAGTGGTGCCGAACACCGCTGTTCGGTTTTAGCAAACAATACAATTGCATACGTGATTTTGGCTTTCCTTCTATACAGCAAAGCTTAGACGCAAAAACCGGACGGGTGGTCATTTGGCTGCCCGTCTTGTTATAAGTTTACCCTTAAACGAGGCTGAAAGGAATTGTTGGTATGAAAGAACAAAAAGCATTAAAACCATTTGCATTCTGGGCGTTGGTATGGGGGCTTGGGCTGGCGGGGCAGCTATGCTGGAACATGGAAAACCAGTGGTTTAACACCTTTGTATATGCCAAAATTGCAAAAGATTCTGGCATTGTTACCGCAATGGTTATTGCTTCCGCACTTGTTACCACGCTGTCCACGTTCTTTTTTGGCACCATTTCTGATCGGCGCGGCGCGCGCAGGCATTATGTGTCTATCGGGTATATTGCATGGGGCATTTGCACGATTGGCTTTGGCATGACAGAATTTATTGTTTCGGGTGCTGTTGGCGGCGCACAGGCCGTGGCAGCCGCGGGCGTTTTGGTGGTGCTGGCCGATTGCGTGATGAGCTTTTTTGGCTCGATGGGTAACGACGCGGGCTATAATGTATGGACGAATGATATGACAACCAACCAAAACCGTGGGCAAATGGGTGCGGTTTTGGCAACACAGCCGGTTATTGGCACGATTGCGGGCACGCTTTTGGGCGGGATGCTTATTGGCGCCGAGGATAATTACCAGCGGCTATTTTGGGTGATGGGCGGCTTTGTAATTTGCGTGGGCATCTTTTCGCTGATTTTTTTGAAAGACAGCCCCACGCTGCAAGCACATTGCAAGGGCAGCTTTGTGCGGCAAATGTTTGCCGTTTTTGATATCAAAACCGTGCTGCACCATAAAGAGCTTTTGTTATCCAGCATCACTGCAATGCTGTTTTTTATCCCGTTTAACATCTATTTTGTGCACATGGGAAACTGGATGATTTATTATTTGGGGTTTACCGCCGACACAATGGGCCTTGTGCAAGGCATTGGGCTGATATTAGCCATGCTCTTTTCTATCCCCGCCATTTTTGCGATTAATAAAAACAAAACGCCCTTACTGGTTACGGTTGCCGTGCTGGTTAATATCGCGGGGCTTTTGCTGATTTATCTGCGCGCCTTGCCCAGCATGGTGAACCCCGCTTTGCTGTTTTCTGCACAAAATTTGCCGCTGTTTATTGGCGTATTTTTAAGCGGTGCGGGATATGTGCTTTTTACACAGGCTCTTACCATGTGGACAAAACAGCTTTATCCCGAAACAAATCGCGGGCAGTTTGAGGGCGTGCGCATCGTGTTTTTTACGCTTTTGCCCATGATTATCGGCACTTTGATAGGCAATATCATCATCAAAAACGGCGCGGGCACTGTGGTGAACAGCTTTGGCATCACAGAAAACATCCCCACCGAAAGCATTTTTATTTGGGCAGCCATGTTGCTGGCACTTACCTTTATTCCGCTATATTTTGCCGCCAAAAGCTATCACGCCCGCGTGCGCGCACATCAGCCAAAGGCCGAAACGGTGTAAAATCGGCTTTTGCAAATTGATACAAAAGAGGAAATCGCCCATGAATAGCCCAACACTAAAAACCTTATATACGCGCTGGGGCAAAACCCTTTGCCGCGAAAACCCGTTGCCCGAATATCCGCGCCCGCAGCTGCAACGCGAATCGTGGCAATCGCTAAACGGTGTATGGAGCTATGCTGTGCGCAGCAAGGAAATTGCCATGCCGCGTGTGGCGGACGGCGAAATTGTTGTGCCGTTTTCGCCCGAATGTGTTTTATCCGGCGCCGCAAAAGCGCCCACATCGGAAGAAACGTTATGGTACTGGTGCGAATTTTACGCAAAAACAGATTGCGACAAGCGCTTGCTTTTGCATTTTGGCGCAGTGGATCAATGCTGCACCGTGTATTTAAACGGCAAGGAAATTGGCGCACATGCCGGCGGGTATCTCCCCTTTTCTATTGAGATACTTGATACATCGATACAAAACGGCATCAACAAGCTTTGCGTTGCAGTGCGCGACGAGGGCGACGGGCCTTTATACGCATATGGCAAACAACGCAAAAATCGCGGCGGCATATGGTACACCCCGCAAAGCGGCATTTGGCAAAGCGTTTGGCTGGAAAGCGTGCCGCGCGAATATATCCAAAACGTAAAGCTGACACCGCTATACGACGAGGGCAAAATCCACTTTACCATACAAGCGGATTTTAAAGCCGCGCCGCTTTTCACCGTGAAAATTAAAAAAGAAGAAAAATGCGTTGCCACCGAAGAAACAAAGCACACATCCTTTGCGATTGCCATTGAAAAATATAAAAGCTGGAGCCCAGACAGCCCGTTTTTGTATACCGCAGAAATTACCGCCGGGGCCGACAAGGTGCACACATATTTTGGCATGCGCAAATTTTCTACCGGGCCTGACGCGCGCGGCAAAATGCGCTTATTACTTAACAACAAGCCCATTTTTCACACAGGGCTTTTGGATCAAGGCTATTGGAGCGACGGCCTGTACACACCGCCATCAGACGAGGCCATCATTTGGGAATTATCGCAAATTAAGGCGATGGGCTTTAATATGCTGCGCAAGCATATTAAAATCGAGCCTTTGCGCTGGTATTATCACTGCGACCGACTGGGCATTATGGTGTGGCAGGATTTTGTTAGCGGCGGCGCGCCCTATTCTTCACTTGTAACGCAGGTGCTGCCCTTTCTTGGCAAAACACTAAACGACTGTTATTATAAGCGCTTTGGGCGCGAAAACGCCGAGGGACGCGCCATATTTGAACGCGACATGCAAGACACCGTGAACACCTTGTATAACACGGTTAGCCTTGCGGTGTGGGTGCCGTTTAACGAGGGCTGGGGGCAATTTGATTCCGCGCGCATCACCGAGGCATTGCGCCGCCTTGACGCCACGCGCAGCATCGACGCGGCCAGCGGATGGCATGATCAAGGCGCAGGCGATTTTTGTTCAAAGCACATCTATTATAAAAAATATCGCCTGCAAGCGGACAAACAAGGCCGCGTGCAGGCGCTGACGGAATTTGGCGGATATAGCTGCCCGTGCGAAGCGCACATGAGCAGCGACAAGCTGTTTGGCTATCGCATGTTTCAAAACGGCAACGCATTAACCAAAGCCTTTGTACAGCTATATGAAACCGAGGTGATCCCCGCCCTCAAAGACGGGCTTTCAGCCGCAATTTACACGCAAGTTAGCGACGTTGAGGATGAAATAAACGGCATATTTACCTATGACCGCGAGGTGCAAAAGTTGAATGCCGCCGCTGTGCGCAGAATAAATAAGCAATTAACGCTGTAAAGTACATTTTTTAAGTAACGCTTTGCAAGTGATGCTTTACAAGTATCGCTTTAAAAGTGATGCTTTACAAGTAGCGCTTTAAAGCAATCTGTAAAAAAACGCTTTGCTGTAGGTTTTAAAAGCTGCTTATGTGCTCATTTCGCCGCGCATGATGGCAAGCGCTTTAGTTTCAATGCGCGAAACATAGCTGCGGCTGATTTTCAGTATTTCGGATACCTCCTGCTGCGTAAGCGGCGCTGCGCCCGAAAGCCCATAGCGTAAAATGATAATTTGCCGCTCGCGCCCCGAAAGCATTTTTACTACATTATATAGCTTTTGCTTTTCTTCTTTGCATTCATAATCCTCGTCCATATAAAAGCTGTCTGCCACCACATCGTTGATGGATAGGCTGTTGCCCTCTTTATCGCATTCAATCGGCTCTTGAATGGAAACGGTGTTTTGCATTTTGCGCCCCGCGCGCAGCTGCATCAGGATTTCGTTTTCAATGCATCGCGCGGCATACGTGGCAAAGCGCGCGCCCTTTGCGCTGTCAAAGCTGCCCACCGCCTTGATTAAACCAATGCTGCCGATGCTGATTAAATCATCCTGTTCAAGGCCCGATGAAAAATACTTTTTCACCACATGTGCCACCAAACGCAAATTGTGCCGAATGAGTTTATCGCGTGCCGCTAAATCGCCTTTGTGGTACGCTTCAAAGGCGGCGATTTCCTCTGTGACTGATAGCGGGCGCGGAAAGCTGCTGCTTTCAAGATGCAGCGCAAAATACAAGATATTGCCTGCGATAAACTCTAAAAACGCCGAAAACATCACAACACCTCCCTAGTGGATTTGCCTACGACATCTTATGCCGTTTACCGCGCCAATATACGAGCAGCCCTGCTGCAAAACGCAAAACTTGCAATTTATCTAAAAACAGCGTTCTGTGTGCATTTTGTATTCTTGGCACACACATTTCACATAAAAGTGCAAAAATTGCTTGTTCTGCGGTAAGATTTTGTAAATATTTCAAGCAGAAATTTGTGAACAATTAATGACAAACACAAATTCGTTTGTTATAATATAATACATTCAAGCAAATCAAGCGGGTTTGTTTGCGCGGCCAATGGCCGCGCTTTTCTTTCAAATTTGGGGGAAATGGAAAGTAATTTTAGTAAAGGAATGATATTCAGATGAAACAGGCAAAGGAAAAATACGGTCTCTTCACAGCTGTTACCATGATTATTGGTATCTGCATCGGCTCGGGCATCTTTTTCAAAAGCGATAATATTCTTGAACTGACGGGGGGCAGCATTTTTCTTGGCGTTGTGGTATTTGTCATTGCGGCGCTGGCAATTATCTTTGGCGGCCTTTGCTTTGGCGAGCTTGCCTCGCGCACAAATACGCCCGGCGGCACCGTTACTTATATGGACCAATTTTGCGGCAAGCGCTCGGCATGCGGCTTTGGCTGGTTTCAGGTGTTTATTTACTATCCCACGCTGGCCGTTGTGGTTTCTTGGGTTGTGGGCATTTACACCTGCATCTTGTTTGGCTGGGAAAACACACTCATGCAGCAAATTGGCATCGGCTTCGCCTTTTTTACCATCTGCTTTATTTATAACACCATTTCGGCAAAGTTTGGCGGCGCGTTTCAAAACGTGACCACCGTTATTAAAATGCTGCCGCTTGTGCTGTTAGCCGTTTGCGGGCTGATTTTTGGCGACCCTGTTGCAGGCTTTGCCAATATCACCCCCGCCACGTTCACAGGTGCCACATGGATTGCCGCTGTGGGGCCGATTGCGTTTTCGTATGACGGCTGGACCATTTCCACCTCTATTGCACATGAAATCCGCGATTCAAAAAAGAATCTGCCGCGCGCGCTGATTATCGCGCCGCTGTGCGTTATGTTCTGCTATATTCTGTATTTTGTGGGCATCACCTCGTATGTAGGCGCCGAGCAAGTTATGGCGCTGGGCGATGCGCACGTAGAGTTTGCCGCTGCAAACCTGTTTGGCCCGATGTTTGCCAAAATCATTACCGTGTTTGTGATTATTTCGGTTATGGGCACTGTAAACGGCATTGTGCTGGGCTTTATCCGTATGCCCTACTCGATGTCGCTGCGCGATAATATGATGCCGTTTTCCAAAAAGCTGTCTGTGCTTAGCGACAAATACGACATCCCCGTAAACTCGTCGCTGTTTGCATTTGCGATTGGCCTGTTTTGGTATGTGGTGCACTTTCTTACGCTTAAGTTTGCGCTTTTGCCCAATTCCGACATATCGGAAATTTCCATCACCATTAGCTACTTGCTCTATATTCCGCTATATTATCAAGTGTTCAAGCTGTATCGCAAAGGCGATATCAAAAGCGTATGGCGCGGCGTTATTTGCCCGTTTATGGCGCTTGTGGGCAGCGTGTTTATCTTATCGGGCGGCATGCAAAACCCCTTGTTTTTTGCGTATTTTGTAATTTGCGCGGCAGTGATTGCCGTGTCGCAGGTTTATTACAGCAAGCACTTGCAAAAAGCAAGCACGCTGCAAAAATAGCCTTTTATACGATAGGCGGCGCTTTTGTGTTTTTATACAAGAGCGCCGCTCTTTTTAAAAAAAAAAAAAAAAAGCATTCTATTTTGCACGGAAAATTATAAAGAACTTGTGTTTTTTCATTGACATTTTGCGCGCAATATTGTATCATATTCAAGTGGTTAGCCGCTGTGGCGGAACTGGCAGACGCAAGGGACTTAAAATCCCTCGGGTGAATAACTCGTACCGGTTCGACCCCGGTCAGCGGCACCAAGATAGAGAGTTGCGTTTTACGCAGCTCTCTATTTTTATGCCATAAAATCGGTACCACTTGGTTATTAATTGTGCATTGCTATTAGATCATTCCTTGCGCAATATGCGCCTTTAGGAGCAGAATTTTTGCCTCAATGATTCCAATGATACGCATAAATGCCCCATCATCCTTACCACTGGGGTCATCCAGCCCCCAATCCTCCCGATGTTTGCAAGGCAAGAGAGGACACTGCACGTTACAGCCCATGGTCACCACAATGTCCACAGGTGGAAGCTCCTGGAGCAGCTTTGACCGCTGTGTCTGCTCTATATCAATGCCGTAAAGCTGTTTCATCAGCCGCACAGCATCTTGATTGATTTGTGTCTTTACCTCTGTGCCTGCCGAATAGCTTTCAAACACATCGGCAGCAAGATGTTTACCCAATGCCTCGGCAATTTGGCTGCGGCAGGAGTTATGAATACAGACAAATGCTACCTTGTGTTGTTTCATGCTTACATCCCTGCTTTCTCAATCAGCTTTTTGGCTTCCTCCACTTTGATGAGGCGGCCTATGGAAACCACCTTGCTGTCGATGACCAGTGCAGGGGTTTGCATCACGCCGTACTTGGCAATCTCCACATTGTCCCCAATGTTCAGCACCTCGTCGGATAAGCCAAGCTCGGCTACCGCCTTTTGCACATTGGCAAAGGTGTCTGCGCTCTTTTGGCAGCAAGCACCCAGCACGATAAACCGTGCGTTTTGCACATCGCTGATGCCGCACTGTGAGCCGCAGGCACAGTTGGCTTTCACCTCTTGCCCTCCGCAGCAAGCCCCTGTTTTTTCTTTCTTTTTACCAAAACCGAATAATGCCATAAAATAACCTCCTTAAAAAATTAAATAAGCAAAAACTGCAATGCATTAAACGCATAGCCAACAAGAATGATGCCCCCTGTACAGATGGCGATGAACACACCCAGCAGCCGTGGCTTTACCGCCTTGCGCAGCATAATCATCGAGGGTAGGCTCAGGGTAGTGACCGCCATCATAAAGGAAAGAATGGTGCCAAGCTGTGCGCCCTTGGAGAGCAGAGCCTCGGCAACAGGGATAGTACCGAAAATATCGGCATACATGGGGACGCCCACCAGCGTTGCTAAAATTACACCAAATGGATTGTTGCTGCCAAGCACCGCTTCTATCCAGTGTTCGGGTATCCAATTGTGAATGAGTGCGCCGATACCCACACCCACAAGGATATAGGGAATGACCTTCTTAAAGGTTTCGCCCACCTGCTGTGCTGCAAAGGTGAGGCGGTCTTTTTTTGTTAGCGTTGGCGACTGAATATCCACGCTACCGGCGGTTAGGATAAAATCCTCCACATATTTTTCCATGTGCATTTTCTCAATGAGTGTGCCACCCACCACCGCAATTACAAGCCCTAAAATCACATAGATGATGGCAACCTTGCCACCGAAAATGCTCATGAGCAGTACCAAACTGCCGAGGTCTACCATTGGTGAGGAAATCAAAAAGGAGAAGGTTACGCCTAAGGGTAGCCCTGCACTGGTAAATCCCATAAACAGTGGGATGGACGAGCAGGAGCAAAAGGGTGTCACCGTGCCAAGAAGTGCCGATACAAAGTTTGCTCCAATGCCGTGAAAGCGTCCTAAAATTTTCTTGCTGCGCTCGGGTGGAAAATAGCTTTGAATGTAAGAGATGACAAAAATTAAGGTGCAGAGCAGCACAGTGATTTTCAACACATCATAGATAAAAAACTGTACGCTACCACCCACGCGGGTGGTGATGTCCAGCCCTACCGCAGAGAGAATATTGCCAATGAGGACATTGAGCCATGCCATGCCCAGTATTTCATTTTGGAAAAACAGCCAAACCGATTCCAGTGCTTGCATAAAGTAGATACCGCCTTTCAGAATATAATCACATCAAAAATATTTGATATATTGTGTCAAATAAATGCCATCCCAGCGGATGGCGATTATTCTTTGCAGGAGCACTCTCCCTGTGCATCAAGGTTTGACGTTGTGAGCTTTAGCAACAAAGTAGCGGCAGACTGACTGCCCGCTTCGCTTAAGCGGTAGTGCGTCCACTTGCCCTCCTGTCTGCTATCCACAATACCAGACTCGCAGAGGATTTTCATGTGGTAGGACAGCCCTGACTGGCCCACACCCATTTCATCAATCAAAACGCAGGCACATTTCTCACCGCTTTGCAGCAGCTCCAAAATAGCCAGCCGCTTTTCATCACAAAGGGCTTTAAAGACCTTTGCATTCTTTTCATGCCTGTTTTCCAATCTTTTCACCTCACATCAATATATGTTGATATGACTATTATATGCGTCAAATCAAAAAATGTCAATATGTTTTAAGATATGGCACTATGAAAAAATAATTTGTTCACCACCATTGTGCAAGCATTGACTGGACTATTTTGGGTATATAGCAAAATCTGAGCAGGGCAACCTTACGGTTGCCCTGCTCAGATTAAGTTTGATAGGCTATTTAATTGCCAGCAACTCAATGTAGCCTCTCGTTCCGATTGGTTCGAGCTGTATGCGTGGGTTTTCTTTGTCCCACGCATATACTCTGCACGATTTTTGGATTACACTATAAAATGTAAATGGGCAACCAAGCCGTAAATGGCGTGGTTGCCCATATTTTTGCTGTAGGCAAGTATGAATACTTGTTGCTATTTAGGCGTTTTTAACAAAACGGAATTTTATTCAGCGCTTTTTGTATGGCACATTCCCGCGCTGGGGCAGT
>RRZU011041553.1_pt1 | contig 14382 bp, 9 predicted proteins | sample 2165561 | NCBI WGS metagenome assembly RRZU01 (sample SAMN10456909, study PRJNA506462) | wastewater metagenome | isolation source: wastewater sludge | place: USA: Moscow, Idaho
ACTTGTATCGCTTGAGCAGCGTCTTCACCATCACCCGCAGGCGCGCCCGCACGGTCTCGCGAACCGACCAGTCCACGGTCACCGAAGCCCGCAGCTTCTGAGTCAGCTCGACCGCAATCGCCTTCAGCGTCTCATCGCCCAAGTCGCGCACCGCAGCCTCGTTGGTCGCCAACGCGTCGTAGAAGGCCATCTCGTCGCCGTTGAGCCCCAACTGCTCGCCGCGATGGGCGGCGGCGTGGAACTTCTTGGCCATCTCGATGAGCTCTTCGATGACCTGTGCCGTCTCGATGGCCCGGTTCCGGTAGCGCTGCAAGCTCTGCTGCAGCAGCTCGGAGAACTTTGCCTGCTGCACCGCGTTGGTCTTGAAGCGCGAGCGAATGTCGTCCTTCAGAAGACGCTCCAGCAGTTCCACCGCCAGGTTGCGCTCCTTCATGTGGCGCACGTCCTCGAGGAACTCCTCGGACAAGATGCCGATGTCGGGACGATTCAGGCCAGCTGCCTTGAAGATATCGACGACCTCGGCGCTGACCACCGCTTTGCTGATGATTTGCCGGAGCGCGTGCTCCTTCTGCTCATCGCTGAGCTTCTTGCCGGAGGTGCCGAACTTGGTGAGCGCGGCCTTCACCGCCTGCAGGAAGGCGAGTTCGTCTCGGTGCGCCAGCGCCTCGTCCAGCGTGCAGCAAAGCGCGAAGGCCTTGCTGGCCGCAAGCACGGTGTCGGCAAAGCGCTTCTGGCCGTCCTCCAGGCCCAAAACGTGGTTCGCGACGCCGGGCAGCAGCTTCCATGCCTGGGTGCGGAAGGCGGTGTAGTCGAAGCCGTGCAACATGCCGTGGAGCACGTCCATCTTCTCGAGCAGCACGACCAGGACGTCTTCGGCAGCGATGGTCGGTTTACCCTTTCCTTTAGCCTGCGTGTAGTCCTTCAGCGCCGCCTTCAGCTCGTTGGCGATGCCGATGTAGTCCACCACCAGGCCGCCCGGCTTGTCTTTGAATACGCGATTCACGCGCGCGATGGCCTGCATCAGGTTGTGGCCTTTCATGGGCTTGTCGACGTACATTGTGTGCATGCACGGGGCGTCGAAGCCGGTGAGCCACATGTCACGGACGATGACCAGCTTGAACGAGTCCGCCGGGTCCTTGTAGCGGCGCTCCAGGCGCTTCTTGACGTCCTTGCTGTAGATGTGCGGCTTGAGCAGGGCCTTGTCTGAAGCCGAGCCGGTCATGATGACTTTGATGGCACCCTTTTCGGGGTCAGGGTCGTGCCAGCTCGGGCGCAGGGCAACTATGGCGTCGTACAGGTGCACGCAGATTTCGCGGCTCATCGCCACCACCATGGCCTTGCCGTCTAGGCTTGCTAGGCGGTTTTCGAAGTGCTCAACCAGGTCGGAGGCCACCTTCTGAATGCGCGGTGGCGCGCCCACCAGCTTTTCAAGTGCGGCCCAGCGGCGCAGTTGCGCCGCTTTGGCGGTGTCATCCTCTTCGTCCTCGGTCAGCTCTTCGACCTCGTCGTCGAGCAGCGTTGCGTCGGCCTCCTGCAGTTCCAAGCGAGCCAGCCGGCTCTCGTAGTAGATGGGCACCGTGGCGCCATCCTTGACGGCCTGTTCGACGTCGTAGATGTGGACGTAATCGCCGAACACGGCTCGGGTGTCGCGGTCTTCCAGTGACACGGGCGTGCCGGTGAACGCGACGAAGGTGGCGTTGGGCAGGCCGTCGCGCAGGTGCTGGGCATAGCCGTAGCGCACGTTGCGCAGCCCGCTGTAGTCGGCGGTGGGCTCGGCCACCTGCAGCGCCATGGGTTCGTTCGCGGCCGATGCCTTGCGAGCGTCCTTCAGCTGCTTCTGCAGCTTGGGCAGGCTGGCCTGGAAGCCGTACTGGCTGCGGTGGGCCTCGTCGCAGATGACGACGATGTTGTGCCGGTCGGAGAGCACCGGGAAACTGTCCTCGTCTTCGCCCGGCGTGAACTTCTGAATCGTCGTGAAGATGATGCCGCCCGAGGGGCGGTTTCCCAGCAGCTCACGCAACTTGGGCCGGGTTTCCGCCTGCACCGGGGTCTCGCGCAGCAACTCGGCCGCGCCAGCGAATACGCCGAAGAGCTGGTTGTCCAGGTCGTTGCGGTCGGTCACCACCACCAGGGTGGGGTTGCCCATGGCCGGGTGCTGCATCAGCTTACCAACCAAGCATGTCATCTCGATGCTCTTGCCGGCGCCCTGCGTGTGCCACACCACGCCGCCCTTGCCGCGGCGAGCGGCATCGGCCTTGGGGTGGGAGGCCACCTGCACGCTCTCGACCACCGCCCGCACCGCGTGGAACTGGTGGTAGCCAGCCACCTTCTTTACCAGCTTGCCGTCATCCTCGAACAGGATGAAGTGCCGCAAGTAGTCCAGCAACAGCTCGCGCTGGAAAAGGCCGTGCACCAGGGTCTCCAGCTCCTTCATCGCCCCCAGCGGGTCAACGGTCTCGCCGTCGATGGTGCGCCAGGCCATGAAACGCTCCTGGTCCGACGTGAGCGAGCCGACGCGAGCTTCGATGCCGTCGCTGATGACCAGCAGCGCGTTGCTCAGGAACAGGTCGGGGATGTCTTGCTTGTAGGCCTGCAGCTGGTTGAAAGCAGCCCACAGGTCGGCGTTCTCGTCGCCGGGATTCTTCAACTCGACCACTACCAACGGCAGGCCGTTGAGGAACAACACGACGTCCGGGCGGCGGGTCTGCTTCGGGCCCTGGATGCTGAACTGGTTGAGCGCGAGCCAGTCATTGCGGGCGGCCTCCGACCAGTCCACCAGCCTCACCCGGTCGCCGCGGGTCTCGCCGTCCTTCTGGTACTCGACGGGCACGCCCTCCAGCAGCCAGCGGTGCATCTGGCGGTTGGCCTGCACCTGGCCGGGGATGTTCGGGTTCAGCACCATGCGGCAGGCTTCGTCCTGAGCACCGGCCGGGATGTGGGGGTTCAGGCGCCGGATGGCATCGCGCACGCGGTTCTTGAGCGCCACCTCGCGGTAGCTGTCGCGTTCGGTGCCGGGCGTCTTCGCGTCAGGTGGTGACACGTCTGGCCCATGACCGACCTCCCAGCCCAGCGCCGCAAGCCATTTGAGCGTGGCTTGTTCGACGTGGTCCTCTTTGATAAGTTGCATGGAGACCACCGCGCCCTTCAATGCTTGTGCAACCCAAGCTTCTCGAACAGAACCCTGTTCCTTCGCTTCGCATCGGCAACGAGCTTGTCGTACGAAACGATTTCGATGTATCCGTTGCCTTGAGGCAGCGTTGCGAAGTACCCTTCGTTGTCAGCCATCTTGTGGTAACGCATCCTCACCTGGCGATGCAGCGTGGGCGTCAGGTCTGCAATCAGGTATCCGGTGTACCGCAGCCTGTCCGGGTTGATGGGGCGCCCATCTATGTCCCGAACGCCACCCTGCGCAATCTCATCGAAGCGTTGAACAATCTGGTCGGCAGGGTCCTTGTCATAGTCGTCTCGACCAGGCCGCTTGAACTCGACGATGACCACACCCCCACCAGATATGCCGTCCGCTTCTGCCACGCCTATGGGTGTGTCATAGAAGAAGGCAAAGATGTCGGGCTCCTTGCCGGATGTTCTTTCCAGTCCCGGGACCTTATTGAGTTTCTTGTCCGATGTAAGCAGGGTGTGGAAGCACAGTCGCTCGTCGAGCAACCACAAGTTCTGTTGCTCTAGGAAGACGTCCTTGGACGTCGCTCCCATTGGAAAAATCATCTTGTGCAACACGCGCTCGAACGGGTACTTCGAGTCGTTTTGAACACGCTTCAAGCTGTGGTCCACCAAATCAAGAATGGTTCGTCGGTGTGCGACGTAGTCGGCCAGCTTTGCCTTGCCGACATCGTTCATGTCCTCCATCAGTCGGCGAATTCGCTCTTGGTACTGGTCGTAAGACTCTTTCTCAATCAGAGCTGCGACATGTCGTTCCTCCTTGCGCATCCCATCCTCAATATCTCTGCGGATATGCAGCAGCGCCTCGTCCAGCTGCTCATCCTTGAGACCTGGCTGAACGCGCTGTTCGATAAGCTCGCGAAAGCGGTCATGCGTCAACACACGGTATTCCGGCGCCTGCTGGACAAATCGTTCAACCTGGGCGCGCTTTTCCTCGTTGGTGGACTTCAGGTCCGCCACAAGCAGGGGGCGCAACGTCTCCACAACGCCCTTGTTGAGCGCGTGGCGTGAGACGAGTGTGTCGTCCATGTCGCCTTCGTCATCAGCTTGGAACGAAATCTTTGTCCGCTCCTGATTTGCATGGTCGTCCAAATACTCCCCGGTGACCAAGACAATCAGGGTGTACGGAGCTTGCTCCTCATCGAGAAATCGTTCTGGCAGTTCGGGAAGGAGGTCGCGAAGCTTGCCGGTAACAACGTCGCGACCAGAGGCACAAAGGTGAAGGTCATGACGTGAGCGACCATCGCGATTGCGGAACGCTTGAATTGCAAATTCGTGTCCCCCTACGCTGAAAAAGCGCTCCTCGATGTGAGGCTGCACTGACGCTTGGAAGACCTGGTGCAGGTCGATGGGCGCATGTCCGGGACTCTCGAGAACTATCGATGGACACGAGCGAGCAGCGAAGCGAATCAAGAAGTGCGATATGACGCGCTGAGCGATAACCAACGGGTCGTTCGGCCAACCGCCCTTGTACCGCTCAAGCAGCCCTCGCATCGATACGACTGTCTGACGCCTTTCCGTTGTATGAACGCCAGGTCCTACACCGCGAAGCTCGTTGACGATGTCGAAGCCGAACTCCCGCACCAAGCGCTCGGACTGGCGCTCAAATACGCTGTGAATGCTGACGTGCGAGAAGACCTTCAGGTAGGTGAAGCGACCGACCCCTTTGCCACCCACCTTGAACTTGGACAGCGTATGAGCCTCTTGGAAGGAGGCCAAGTTGGCGTCGTTGAAGCCAATTCCGTCGTCTGTGATGACGAATCCATCGATGCAGAACGTCGGGTCGCCAGACTGCTGCACGAGGTCTTGCGCGTTGAGCAGACGGATGCGAATCTCGTGCTTGGCGAAACCTTGCCGCAGGTCCCCAATCGCGTCAATCGAGTTCGAAATGGCTTCGAACAACGGCATCATCGCCTTGGCGGGTGACAAGTCGAGTCTGTCGACAAGCCCTTTGATATTTGCCAGCATCATCGCTCCCGATTGCTTTTTTCGCTGTCTTGAAGTTTGGACGGAACCGCTTGGTCAGCTCGGCTCAGATACCGAACTCTGAAGCAGTAGCTTGCCCGAGACGAGGCGCGGCAACAGTGAGTCGCGCAGCTTTGCAAGATTCAATGCTTGCTGTCTGTTCGTATGAATGCGGTCCCATAGCGGCAAGGCGACCGACTCAAACGCGGCCCGAAGTTGCTCGCCCGGGTCCATGACCATTAACGACGGAAACTCCTTCAGGGCGATGCGATTCACCGTCGCGCCTTGGACCGTGTGTTTGTCCAGCAGACGCTGGAATGGAGCGCCGATGAACTGATGGAACCAGAAGTGGGGGGTTCCTGCCTGCTGCTTCGGCCTGACCAGTGCTAGGCGTCGACCGAGGCAACACCGGAGGCCGGGTGGAATCAACGCAAACAAGCCCAGCGCAGCCTCATAGCTGAAGACGATGTCGTTGGCCTGGGGCGTGACGCGCTTGGTCCAACGGGCCCAGTCGGCTTCGCCGATGTGCCGAACGTCGGTCAGGTCGATGGAGGTGCCGGTCAGGTTCTTGATGCCCAGGAACACTGGCCCCTCAGTCGCCTCTGGCGGTGTGGCATGAGGGCCGTCGTAGATGTTCTCGACAAAGTCCTGGATGGCTGCGGCTTGCCACCCTCTCGGTATCAGCCCCAGCGCCGACTCCTCGAAATCGGCCGGAAACAGCGCCGCCGTGGCCGCATCCATGCCTTCGGGCTCGCGGCCTTCGGCCTTGGTGCGCACCGGGTCGAAGTCGATGAACCAACTCTTGAACAGGGCTTGGGCGATGGATTCGAGGGTGACGTTGGTTTGCCGCAGGAGGTCGATGCGGTCGTCTAGCCTCCTTAACACCTCGACCGAGACGCGCTGAGTTTTGACCGGTGGTAGTGGGACCTGGAGTGCAGCAATCGCTTTGCCAGTGAGGTGCTTGATGGTTGTACCGGTGAAGTGAGCATCGAGTAGCCCTACATTCGCCGCATGCCGAAACCAGTAGTAGAGGTAGTAGTTGTCCAGGCTCGGCTTGGGGCGTATCCGGTGCAGCGCCTTTTGAATCTTCATTTGCTGGACTGGTCCAGTCCAGACGGCGCACCTTCCAGGCTCACCCCCCTCGCAAACGACCAAGTCACCGGGAAGCAGGCCGTAGCGCTCTTCTTCGTGGGGCTCAAAGCGCATCTCGGACAAGTCGCTCAGGTCGAAGGCACCCCAACGAACGTTGACGTTTCCCAGGTATGGCTGCATGTCGCCCTTGTTCTTCTTGGCGTCAAGCATCTTCCCGAGACATGCGTCCACGTGGTCGCCGAGTCGGACCAGCAGCCAGTCAGACTGCATAGCCCATCCCTCCAAGCTTCTCCCGAATCGCCACATCCAACTCCGCCCCCTTGGCCATCTGCTCGGCCAACTGCGCCGTCAGCCGTTCCATCTTGTCGTTGAACGCCTCGTCGTCATCCTCCGTGGCCTCGGCAACCACGTAGCGGCCAGGGGTCAGAACATGCCCGTGCTCGGCAATCTCGGCCAGCTTCACGGCCCGACAGAAGCCGGGGCCGTCGGCATACGGTTCATGCGAGCCCGCCTCACCGCTCTGGCGCCAACGGTGCACCGTAGTGGCAATTCGCTGCACATCTTCGTCGTCGAACACGCGGGTCACCCGGGTGTCCATGCGCCCGAGCTTGCGGGCGTCGATGAACAGCACTTCGCCGCGCCGGTCGCGCCCGCCCTTGGTCTTGTCCTTGGCCAGGAACCACAGGCAGGCCGGGATGGCGGTATTGAAAAAGAGTTGCGGCGGCAGGGCCACCATCACCTCGACCACATCCGCCTCGACCATTGCGCGGCGAATATCTCCCTCGCTGTTCTGGTTGGACGACATGCTGCCGTTGGCCAGCACCACGCCCGCCTGACCGCGTGGACCCAGGTGATGCAGGATGTGCTGCAGCCAGCCGTAGTTGGCGTTGCCGGCAGGCGGCGTGCCATGCACCCAGCGCTTGTCCTCCAGCAGCCGGTCGCCGCCCCAATCGCTGATGTTGAAAGGGGGGTTGGCCAGCACGTAGTCGGCCTTCAGGTCCGGATGCTGGTCGCGGTGGAAGGTGTCGGCGGGCTCCTTGCCGAGGTTGAAGTCCATGCCGCGAATCGCGAGGTTCATGGCCACCAAACGCCAGGTGGTCGGGTTCGCTTCCTGGCCATAAATCGAGATGTCGCCGAACTTGCCGCCGTGGCTTTCGATGAACTTCTCGCTCTGCACGAACATGCCGCCCGAGCCGCAGCAGGGGTCGTACACCTTGCCCTTGTGCGGGGCCAGCACTTCCACCAGCACCTTTACCACGCTGGCCGGCGTGTAGAACTGGCCGCCCTTTTTGCCCTCGGCGTTGGCGAACTTGCCCAGGAAGTACTCGTACACCTCGCCCAGCAGGTCCTTGGCATGGTGGCCCTCGCTGGACGTAAAGCCGATGGTGGAGATGAGGTCGACCAGCTCGCCCAGCTTGCCCGGTTCAAGCTGTGCCCGGCCGAAGCGCTTGTCGAGGATGCCCTTCAGGCGCGGGTTGTCGGCCTCGATGGCGTCCAGCGCTCCGTCGATGCGCGTGCCGATATCGGCCTGCTTGCCGTTGGCGCGGATGGTCTCCCAGCGTGCCGGCCCGGGCACCCAAAAGCAGTTGACCATGGTGTAGTAGTCGCGCTCCTCGGTGGCCAATGCGCGGTCTTCCGCGTCGGGCAAGTGCAGGTCGTGCGACTCGTCTGCGAACGCTGCGTCCAGCTCCGCGCGACGCTCATCGAACGCATCGCTGATGTACTTTAGAAAAATGAGACCAAGGACGATGTGCTTGTATTCGGCGGCATCCATGCTGGACCGCAGCTTGTCTGCGGCCGCCCAGAGCGTCTTTTTGAGGTCTTGTTTCATTCGTTCCTGGTCACCGGCACAAAGTTGGCGCGTACTGACATATAACTGCCGTTTCTCGCGCGATACACATTGAAACTACTAACCCTGATGTTACCCGCAGGATTTCGAAAACAGGCCAGGGCAGCCCCATCCAAGTGCGCACACCTTGCTCTACTGGTGACCTGAAATAGGGCAACCGCTCAGGCCTGGCCAAACGCCTCCACGTTGTTCTCCGGCTACGCCACTCACGCATATGTACGGACAGACTTGGAACACCCTTCAAGCCATCTTGTCGTCGGCGCAATACCTGCTCACACTTGCGTGTCCGATTTCCATTTCTCGCGCGATTTCGCGAAGACTCTTTCCAGCCCGCCGGAGGACTCGGGCCATTTCGGCCTTTTCGTCCTTCGCCCTGCAATAGGCGACCCGGGGTTTGATGCCCTTTTCTCTTCGAGCAAGCTCGTGGCGAGCGGCGTCACGTCGCCTTGCCTCCACGTCTGACAAGATGGTTGTCATCTGAGGCATTTCCTCATCTGTGATGCCCAGCCAATCAACCAGTGTCTTGTTCGAAAAGCGGTACCGTGGGTCGACCTGGCGGCCTTGAAATTCCACCTTCTCCCCTCTGGTTGCCGCCTCCAACCGGCTCAGCGCAGGCGAGATGCAATGCTGTACCTGTGCAGGCGTCCAAGTCGGAGCGAACTCCCGAGCCAACTCCCTGACCTCTGTCCGAAATGCCGGAGCGACCAACGCACTGGCTAGAAAGCACGCCCCCAAGAATACGAACGTGTTGCGCTGCTTGCTGGGCATGCCCTGCTGACCGTTGCGAAGCTCCGCCAACTTCCGCAGGTCACCCAGTCGGTCCCACGCCAGTTTGCTGGGCACAAGTCGTTGGGCTGTCACTGAGGAAGGTGATTCACCGGACATCACCACCAAACTGTCTCGCACCGCCTGCCGCCTTCGGAGCTGCTGTTGGCGCGCTACTTCGTGCTCCCGCTCAGAAGCGACTTCCAATCGTCGCTGGGCAAGTTGTTCGCGACTGAGGGGCATCATTTCGTTGGCCAGCGTATCGAAGTCGTACACCACAACGCCAGAGGGGCCTACGGTGCTGCCAAAGGTGGGCGTGCATGTTTTGTGAACGATACGCACGACCTCGCCGCTCTTGCTGTTCACGGAACCCACGAGACGCAACACGCGCGAAGCGTCAAGCGCCTTGAGGTCAGCGCCCATGCCCGTAAGACAGGCGCCAAGCAGTCTCTGCACCAGGCTCCAGCGCGGCATTGCACTGCGTGGCACAGGCGTTTCCAGAATCCACTTGGCTTGAAGCCCACGCCCTGAATAAACAACTACGCTGGGAGGCGGAATCTGCATGTCATCGCAAACACGCAACAACATGTCTGTCAGTGCCTCTGCTGGGCGTCCGTACAGATTGTCGAGTTTGTATGTATCCAGGTCGACATAACAACTGGTCAACCGCCAACAGTTCACCGCACGCCGGTTCGGGCGAAAGAACTCGTTTTGGGCGATGTATGAATCGACCTGCCTCGCCTGGAGCTTTTGGAGGTAAGCGGGCAACTGGTTAAGTGACAGCGAAATCTGACGCTGGTCGCCACCAGGCGTCACGAAAGCGGTGAAGCCAGGGCGCCGGATGTCGTGATACAGGTAAGGCTCGTCGAGCTGGTCAACGCAAAGAGTGGCTGGCGCAAGGGCCAGGGCCAATTGAGTCATGTTTGTCTCCGCAAACGGGAGACACGGTTGCTATACGTTGCATCGGTTCACCCCGCTGCGCCCTACTCCTCCTTGCCGCCAAGCTTTCAGAGGTGTAGGGCGTTGTCTTTGCAGCTCGCACCGCGCTTGCTGCTCTAGGCGTGTAGCGACAAAGACTCTGTGCTGACCATGTGCTCGTCTGGTGATACGTTTTTCGCTGCCATAGTGACGGAACCCACGCTAATAGCTGTCACACGACAGATGACATGCTTGGAATGGCTTCGTGAACGTGAGCGTCTCGACAGTCCAGAAGTGGGTGTCCCCAGCGGCCAAAAGCGCTCTCGCGGCTCAGCCTCCGAGCTGCTCCAGTTTCTCCAAGCAAAAGGAGTAGTGGTGTCTAGTGAAGAGCGAAAAGTAGGGCGATGCAAAAAATTCCTACGTAGAAAGGAATTTTTATTGGCGGATTAGATGCGCTGAGGCAATATTCCTACAATCGCAGGAATATTTATGCTCGTACCTATCTCCTCTGTCCAAAACGCAGGCGCTGCGATTCGCGCTATGCGCAAGCGCGCTGGCATCCGCATCGACGACTTTGCCCAAATCGCTGGCGTGAGCAAGCAATTTATGACCGACTTGGAAAATGGCAAAGACACCGTCCGGATGGGCATGGTGCTGAGCCTGCTGCAGCGTATGTCAGTTCATGTCAGCCTTGACCTACCCGATAGCGCCGTGGACTTGTACAACGCGGAATTGGAGAAAGTGACGCGCCGGCGCACCACAAAAAAAGCACCGGAAGGGTAGGTCAATGCTGGCGGCACAAGGAAGGCTTTGCACAACTAACCCGCCACCAGCGCGATAAGCTGTCGCGTCCCATCTGAAATGAATGGAGAGCCTGTACGCGTCTCCCAGCCACAAAGCACTGAGCCCCGGCGAGGGGCTCAGACTGAATCTATGTGACGCCGTCATCGGCGGCTTGACCTTAAGCGGCCCGAAAAGCCTCAGCGCCCGATTAGAAGTTCGACAGGCCATACGCGACCGAGAGTCACGGTCTGGACTCTCCCAGCCATTGGATGCGCTGGCACCGCGGTGAGACCGCGCATCGTGAGGCAATGCATGCCCATCGCCCGCCGATGCGGCATCGTGTCGCCAGAAGTAGCCATTGGGCAATTCAGTGCAAGCGCCTGCGCGAGCGTCTCGTCAGCCACGCACACATCAAATCGCCTGACCTGCGCAACTGCAGATGCGCACAGCTCAAGCCCGACGGGCCTGCCAGTAGCCTTCAGCGCGGCGAGATACGCTGCGACTGTAGGGCCCAACAGGGGTAGAACGATGCGGTGCTGCCACCCCCCCAGTTGAAGCACGATGACGAGTGCCGCGAGCCCGCTACCACCCGGCGCCACCACAGCGGTCGCATGAGGCATATCGGCGTTCAACAAATGAACAACGAAGGGTTCGCTGGGCAGAGCGGTCGAAATCGCCCAGGTTGAGGGGTCTGCCGCCAGCGGCGCTGTTGCCCTCGCCGGTGCGCCGGCACTGTCGACAAGAAGCGCCGGCTCTGGGTCACCCAGCACGTCGGCTGGCTGTACATATGTGATACGTTGCATATAAATGTCCTCATTTCGCGTCGAAGGTGACGCAACAGGTGTAGGGAACAAAACACAACTGACTGCGAGAGCTCAGCCCCCAATGCACTCGGGTCTTGCCTCGAGGCAAGATTGGTTGTTGTGCAATTCGGCGGTCGGTGCCAAGCCCCCGTTTCTGGGCATTAGGCAGCGATAGGAAGCCAGTTCATCTGAACTTCGCACTGCATTGCTTGCCATCGGTTGATGGCTGCCGCTGCCCAGTAGCAGCGCTTGCCAATGCGCACAGGCTGCGGGAAGCGGTTTTGGGCCACCATGTAGCCCAGGTTTCGGGGCGAGACACGCAGCATCAAGCACACGTCCTCTTTGTTCAGCAATTTGGGGGTTTCCTGGTCTTTCATCACGAGTCCTCATAGGTGGTAGGTCTCTCGTGTAGGCATCGACTGATTTCTAAAATCGCGTCTTAACGGCGTCTTTAAGCATCGGTCTGCAGCAGTTTCAGCCGGGCCTGTGAGCGCTGGAGAAAAGCACAAACGCCCCACGGACAGGCCGCACCGAGTGGGCGGTCGAACGCTCAGGAGGCAGACGTGCCAGCGCCGCCCGCGGGCCACAGACCAACAAACTCCCGATGGTCGACGACTTGGAAGCAAACCTTCGCGCCATCGACCCCTTCGCAGAGTCACTACGGTCTATGCGAAGGGCTGGCACAAAAACCTACTCGTCCCCGCTGATTTCATCTAGAACGTCCCCGGGGCGAACGTGTGACGGGAAGTCAAGCACAGCGCCTCTTTTCGCGGCGACGCTCATGGGTTCTCCGCCGCGCTTCCCCGCGCGGGCGGCGAACGGTCAGGGAGCTGCGTCGCACCCAGAGATTGCTGGCGCAAGCCATTAGGGAATGCAGAACGACGCCACCGTGACAAGGGCGCAGTGCGCCGCATGGCGCGCGCTCGCTTTTCGACAGCGAGCGGCGCAGCTTTGGGTGCAGGCATGGGCGAGAGGTGCGGCACGCACTCAGCCACGATAAGCGCTGTACGCTCCGTCGTCACTTCGACGGCAGGGGGCTCAGCGTTCGCGATTAACGGGATGAGCCCGGCCCTCGCCGCCTTGACTGCGTCACGCATCATGCTCGCTGGCGTCGGGCTGTTGACCGCACGCATTGCTTCGACGGCCTCGTCGGTCGACCGGTTCACGTAGACCCTCAGGGAAGACAGGGACCTGTTACCGGTGACCTTCTGAAGGAGGAACAGGTCGCCCTTGAACAGTCTCGCCCAAATCGTCGCGGCCGAGTGCTTGAGGTCGTGGATATGCAGATTGACGATTTCAGCCTCGTCGCAAAGCCTGCGCCAGGCGCTCGCCGCAGCGTTGTCGGTCAACCCGAAAATGCGCTCTGTCGGTTTGCCTCTTGGCAAGTCTTTCAACAACTCCAGAGCGGTATCTGACAACGGCACCTCGCGCCGGCCGGCTTTCGCATGCGGGAGCTTCAGAATGTTGCGTTCAAAGTCGACGTCGCACCAACATGACGTCGACAATGCCTCGCCCTTGCGCATGGCGGTTTCCAGCGCAAACAACACGTACACGCTGAACAAAGTGTGTGTGCTCTTGGCAAGCGCCTGGACCAAGCGCTGTGTCTCGTCGACCTTCAGAATGCGTTCCCGTGCGACCTGCTCGGGCCACTCGGCCGAAAGTGCCGGGTTCTTTGTCATCGGCCAGTTCCACTTCTGTATTGCATGAGTGAAGAAGCCGCTGAGAATGGCGACCTCCTGGCGAATCGTGTTGTCTTCGTAGCCCGCCTCACGCATCTTGTTGATGAGTGCCTCGAAATCGGCTGGCACCAACTGGGCCACAGGCTTCCTTGCCAACATGACCCTTAGGGGTTGAACCTTGGCATCCCGCTGCTCGTTCTTGGCTGCACGGGTGGCAAATGCCGATTGCTGCTTAGCCTCGAACACCGCGGAAACGGGTTCCTCATTGAGCTCGAAACGTGGTTTGGTGACTTTTTGCAGCTTTGCATCGAGGTTGCCATCAGCGTCGAGACCGAACTCCCGTCCGCCGGCCACCTTCGTGGCGCGCAGCGGCACCATCCCGCCAGCACGCAGGTACTTGTTGATTTTCGTGAGCGCTTGCTTGCACCCCGCCTGGTAAGCGGTGACCTGGCGGGCGTAGCTAAGTAGGCCCGTGGCCAGGGTCGTCTTCGTGGGGCCAAGGCCCTGGCTGGCACCGGAATTACGCAGCTTGCCTTCTTCAACATTAGCCCAGGCTTGGGCGTCTTGTTTGGTCCGGAACGCAGACTTGGACAGTTCTGGATGCCCTTTGACGCGTATACGGGCGCACCAAGCTCCGCTTTGCTTGAAGTAGCTGGCCATCAGCGACCTCCTTGCGGCAACGGCAGGGTGCCCATGGCGCTCCACGCGCAAGACCGACGAGGGACGCTTTCGAGCACTGACGTCGTCGACGTTGCCCGCTTGGGGGACAAGTCACTGGGCCGGTGTGAGGGTGCCGGCGGTGCGGCATAAGTACCTTGATTCACGTTCACTTCCTGGAAAAACACCGGACATCCGGCTGGAAGTGAAGAAACCGTCAGGTATCAGGCGCTTTAAGAAAAAGCGCCGGCGTCTTTAGAGTCAGGCAGTGGCTGATGGCTTGCTGGCACCGACACGCAAAATCCGTGGCATAGATTTGGCATAACCGGCTTCCAAACACACACTAACTTGCTCGACAATCAGACGCAAGTCCTTGATTTTTCTCATGTATTTGGTGGTAGGGCGTGTTGGACTTGAACCAACGACCAAAGGATTATGAGTCCTCTGCTCTAACCAACTGAGCTAACGCCCCAGTACCAACCCGCCTTCGCGATAGCCCGGATTGTAAGGCGTTTATTTGCGATAGCTGAGCGCGTTGGAAACCAACTTGGAGGTGATGTCTACGATCTGGATCATCTTGTCATAGGGCATGCGCGTAGGACCGATCACCCCCAAGGTACCAACCACCTTGCCATCGACTTCATAGGGAGCACTCACGACGGACAGCTCTTCAAAGGGCACCACTTGGCTTTCA
>RRZU010412930.1_pt1 | contig 14381 bp, 12 predicted proteins | sample 2165561 | NCBI WGS metagenome assembly RRZU01 (sample SAMN10456909, study PRJNA506462) | wastewater metagenome | isolation source: wastewater sludge | place: USA: Moscow, Idaho
CACCCGTTCGCCACTAAGTGTTTATAAATAAACACTCCGTTCGACTTGCATGTGTTAGGCACGCCGCCAGCGTTCGTCCTGAGCCAGGATCAAACTCTCCAATAAATTTTATTAGAGAACCTAATAGGCTCTTTATAATTATAACTTAGAATTATGTTTGGAGCGGAAAACGAGATTCGAACTCGCGACCCTCGCCTTGGCAAGGCGATGCTCTACCACTGAGCTATTTCCGCACCTTATGTGTGCTATTTAAGCACCGCACATCTGGCATTAATTTCTCTACATTGTTTAGTTTTCAAAGAACAGCTTTGTGTTTTTGCAACGACGCTTTAAGCACCGCTACGGATATTTATTTTACTAGGTTTTGTTGATGTTGTCAACAAGTTTTTTTATTTTTATTGTCTTTTGATTTAGCAACTTGTGCCGTATCTCCTAGCGACTTTTATTATTATAGCAGTGGTATTTTATCATGTCAACATGCTTTTAATTTTTTTTTAAAAAATAATAGTCTGTAGCACAATAATATCGCTACAGACTATTATCTTATTTTAAATAACCCGCTCTACGTAAAATTGGCACTACCCTTAGTGCTGTAATAGTTATTAGGATGTTTAGCCCTAAATCAAAGACAATATAAGGAGTAAAACCTACCGCTATTGCTTTCATAATATCCATTTGCTTATTAAGATAAAAGTTCACAATCAAATACATATAACTTACACCCAATAAATATACCATCATTAAACCAATTGTTATTATGGAATATACTTTAACAAAGGACATGTTTTTTAATTTTTTAATTAACAATCCAATAACATAAGCTCCTGCTGCAAAACCCATTAGATAACCAAACGTCGGTTGTAAAACATACGCCGGTCCACCGCCACTAGCAAAAATCGGAAAACCAACCAATCCAATGGTAATATAAAGCAGTTGTGAGTAAAGACCATCTTTACTTCCTAAAAATATACCCGCATATGCACAAAACAAATATTGTAAGGTATATGGCACTAATGGTGTTGGAATTTTTATAAAAGCTCCAATACCAGTTAATGCTGCAAATAATGCTATTAAAATCATTTGTCTTGTTTTCATATTAATACCCCTCTATCGTTAACCATTTTTTCTTTATAGTTTACCATCTTTTATAACTTCAAGCAAAACTTTAGATAAAAAGGCAATCGTCCTGTTCTTACTGACGATTGCCTTTTTATTAATCTTCTGCAAATTGTTCGGTTAATTGTTCATTTTTTGCAATACTCAACTTATGACGATATTTATACAAAATCATTGGTATAAACAACATTGGTACACCGGCATAAAGAGCCGATCTTAAATCATCTGTAAATGCTAAAACCACTAAACAAAAAACTTGAACCCAAATCCCAAATAAAGTGATGTAAGGAAAAAACGGAGTCTTATATTTTAATGTATCTTCTAGTCCATCTTTAATAATTTGCTTGCGGAAATTATATTGACTCCAACATATCGAAATCCAAGCCATTGCTCCGGTAAATCCTGATACAGCTAATAAATAGGTGTATGCCATATTACTAGAATCCAAGGTATAAATTGCAATAATCAACCAACAGCCCAAAACTGAAGTAATAATCGAATTTTGTGGCATTCCATTTTTATTTAGTCGTCCTAACCATTTTGGTGCCATATTTTCTTTTGATAAAGCATGTAAAGCTCTACCACTACCATATAACCCTGAATTAGAACAAGATATTGCCGCCGTTAGTACAACAAAGGCAAATAAATCCCCTGCCCAGCCAAAACCATAGGAGTTAAGTGCTGCCGCAAACACACTTTCCGATAAAGTTGCTTCATTCCAAGGAAAAATCGCAATCAACAATGATATCGGAATAATATATAGTGCAATAATACGCCAAGTAACATTTCTGACTGCTATTGGAATACTTTTTTCCGGTTGCTTACATTCACCTGCAGCTAAACCGATAATTTCTGAACCTTGAAAATTAACTAAAATAATTACCATTGTAAGAACGATTGGCCAATACCCACTAGGGGCAAAGCCTCCTGCACCTAATAAAACGCTAGTTCCAATAAAACCTTGATTACCAATAAACCCAAAACAAATCCCGGCACTAATTACCGTAAACATTAACAATGCTACAACTTTGACAATAGCTAACCAAAATTCACTTTCGCCAAATTTCTCAACATGAAACAAGTTTATAACTGTTACGATTAACCCAAATAATATCGCCCACCATACCTGGCCGACCTCCGGAACAAATTTATTCATAATTATTCCTGCTGCAATCATTTCTGACGGCACATAAGCGACCCAATTTAACCAATACGACCAACCCACACCACACGCCCAGGTCGGCGAAATATACTCCTTGGCATAAGTGACAAACGAACTGGAAACAGGCTTTGCTACAGCTAATTCCGCCAAACATAACATTACAGCCAAAACAATAGCTCCACCTAATAAATAAGATATAATTGCTGCCGGTCCTGCTTTTTCAAGAATATAACCGGTTCCTAAAAAATACCCACTACCAATAATACCACCTAAAGCAATTAACTGTAGGTGTCTCATCTTTAATCCCCTATTCATTTCCTCTTCTTTCATAGTGCTCTTATCACAGCCTTTCTTTGTTTTTTATGTTTTTAGTATATACAGAATACTATAAAATATCTTTATTTTCTATATTTTTTTACTAAAATTTTATTTATCTTTATTTTTTGTATTTTTTTGTCGTTTTAAATAGATTTTTATTGCAAACAGTCATAATTAAGATATAATTATCTTATATTGTAGTATTAATTTCTTAGGGGTAAAAAATGCAAGCTGATTTTAAAACCATTAGTGGCTCCTGCGAAGCCGAATATGAAATTAGCAAGTCAAAGTTTATATCTTATGTTGCTAATGTTGAAAGTGAAACTGAAGCAATTGATTTTATTCAAAAAATCAAAAAAACACATTGGGAAGCAACTCATAATTGTTCAGCCTATACTATTGGAGAAAATGATCAAATCCAAAAAGCTGATGATGATGGTGAACCAAGTGGCACAGCCGGACGTCCGATTCTTGAAGTTATCAAAAAAAACAACCTCAAGAATGTCGCTATTGTTGTAACTCGATATTTCGGTGGCATCAAACTAGGTGCCGGCGGCTTGATAAGAGCTTATAGCAAATCGGCAACTATCGGCATTGAGACTGCCACAATTGTTACAAGAGTTCATTACCGCAAAGTTAAAGTCGTTATCGACTACTCATTACTAAGTCTTTTAGAAAACAACTTAAAATTCACAAGTTACAAGGTCTATCAAAAGGATTTTACTGAAAATGTAGCCTTAATCTTACTGGCTAACCTTGGTTCTGAAAGTACCTTAATAGAGGATTTGGTAAACTGGACAGCTTCAAATTGTTTGATCGAATTACTTGATGAAGTAATTTTGGATGAACCTATTTAAATTTAATTATGAGGTGCATATTAGAATGAGTGAACTTATTAAAGTTTTCTTTGCTAAATATCTGTCAAAGCTACCGTTTATGTTCGTGATAATATATTTAATTGGTAGTTTTACATTTTTATTTTTTTCCCCAAACATTTCTTATTTTCTTGGCTCAAATCTGTTGACAGAAACAGATATTTTATTGCGGACATTAATCCAAACAACAGTTACAGCGTTCTTTATTTACTGGTTTAGTGGTCTATTAATTGCTAATTTGATTAAATTGCATCAAAAACATCACGAGCACGAAGAATCGTTAAAGACTTTGTCTTCGGAACTTAGTGCCAATAAAGAGCATTTAGAACATCAAACAGTTCAAATAAAACTCCAACAACAAAAACATGATGAACAGCTAAAAGTAGTTGAGTTTTTATCAAATTATGATGCTTTAACTAAAATACCAAAAAGGACTTTGTTTTCGCAACAACTAACAGCTTATATTAATTCACCCCAGTCCAAAGATCATTTAACGGCGATTGTTTTTATTGATCTGCAAAATTTTAAATATATTAATAATACATTAGGCTATGAGGCTGGTGATCAAATGTTAATCACCATTGCTGATAAATTAAAATCACAACTGACTAATAGCAATAACATTACCCGTTACGGCGGTGATGAGTTTGCTATAATTTTACCTAATTTAGCTAGTATCGAAGAAATTACCGAGAATGTTAAAGATATTTTAACATCATTACATAATCCTTTATCTTATAACGGTAAAACCTTTAGCATCAAAACAAATGCCGGAATAGCAATTTATCCTAACGATGCCATTGATGCTAATACTTTAATGAAAATGTCCGAAATCGCTATGTATCGTTCCAGGGAAAGTTGTAATCAAAATTACCAGTTTTATTGTGATGATATGGAGTTAAATCTTTCTAAGCGCTTAGAAATAGAAACTGATTTACAAAAAGCCCTTAATGAAAATCAATTCGAGTTATATTATCAACCACAGGTTGATATTTCCGGAAACATTGTTGGTGTCGAAGCCTTAATAAGATGGAATCATCCCGAAAAAGGATTTATTATGCCTTCTGATTTTATTCCAATTGCTGAAGAGACCGGATCTATTATTAAAATCGGCGAATGGGTTATAAAAACAGCTTGCAGACATAATAAACTGTGGCAAGAGATGGGCTTGCCACAAATTCCGGTATCAGTAAATTTATCAGCCAAGCAATTTCAGCAAGCAAATTTACAAAAAGTCATTTTTGATAGCTTAGCTGAAGCAAACCTTGATCCTAAATGGTTAACCGTCGAAATTACCGAAACAGCAGCTATGAGCAATGCTGATTATACCACTAATGTTTTAAACGAACTAAAAAGCAAAGGTATCAAAGTTTCATTAGACGATTTCGGGATGGGTTATTCTTCAATGATTTATTTAAAGAGATTTCCGGTTGATATGCTTAAGATTGATCGCTCTTTTATTAGCGATATTAGCAATAATTCAGATGGTGCCTATATTGCCAAAGCCATTTTGGGTCTAGGTCATAACTTAAAATTAAAAGTAGTAGCCGAAGGCGTCGAAACAAATGAACAGTTAGAGTTTCTTAAAGAAGAAAAATGCAATCATGTTCAAGGCTTTTTGTTCAGCAAGCCGATGCCATTTACCGCTATGACTAACGTCTTTAAAACTAAAACCGAGTTAGTTGAAGCAAATTATATAAATTAAAAAGTGCAAAAATCGCTAAGCGATTTTTGCACTTTTTTTATTTAAAGGAATCATATACTTTCTTATATTCTAAAGTCGGCTCAATTGCTTCATAAATATATACATGAACACCATTAGGATCATTTATAACAAAGCTTTTTTCCCCCCATGGTTTTGCTTGGATTTCTTGGTAAATCAATAAACCTTCTGCTTTTATCCTCTCATATTCAGCTACAACATCATTAACTTCTAATGATAAAATCAAACCCCTACCATTAAAAAACTCACCCTCTTCTCGTTGCGGCAACGTAAAGCTTATTCCTACATTAATGCTGGGAGCTAACAACTCTATATACCAATCACTCTCATACATTAACTTAAAGTTAAAATGTTCCATATAAAAGTTTTTAGATTCTTGTAATTTTTCTGTACTTATCGTTAAATCAATTCTGTTTGATTTCATCTTATCTCTCCTTCATAACCTCTATAAATATCTGTTTCGTTGTTTTTATAAAAAAACCTGCTAAAATAAAACTATTCTCCAATAAATTTGTTATAATTATTCATAAGTTCACTATACACGGAGGCTTTTCAATGTTAGAACAGTTATTAGTAACAGGTTTTGGTGATAAAGAGGATTTTAATTGTGCTGAAAAAATAGTATATGGGGCAAACCATGCTTATAATCTTGGTTTAGATAAAAACGCCCTTAAACTTTCTGCAGGCTTCGGTGGCGGAATGGGCATAGAAAGTATTTGTGGTGCTTTAACCGGTTGCGTCATCATTCTTAGCTCACTTTATGTTAAAGATATTGCGCATGAAAGCACTAAAATAAAAGAACTTACACAAAAGCTTTTTTATCATTATCAAAAAGAAATGGGTTCAATTAACTGCGATAATCTAAAAGATAAATACCGTACTCCAGAATTAAAATGCCAACCAGTAATATTGGTAGCAGCAAGAATCTTAGATAAGATTATTTTGGAAGAAAAAATTAGCACTATTAAATAGTGCTAATTTTCATTTTATCAATATACTCATTAATGATTGTCCCTATTATTTTTTTCCCTTCAATATCTGGGTGTAGCCCATCTACTGATAAATCTTCTTTTAGCAACCCTTCATTATTTATCATCATATCATGAACATTTATATTATATTCTTGTTGTTGAATCCAACTATTAACTTTATCTTGTTCTTGTCTCCAGTATGCATCAGGTCTACTACCCAAAACTTTAATCATTTTTTCTGGATTCAATGGAGTAACGGATACAAAAATTGGTTTGATATTATTTATAATACATTTGTTTTTTAATAAATTAAGCCCCTTAATAACATAATTACTATCCCGCCCTTGGCGTAAATCATTAATACCGGCTAAAATTATCAATGTTTTAGGTCTAAAAGGTAATACGTCATTATTAAACCTATTAACTAAATCATCAACAGTATTACCACTATATCCTAAATTTCTAATTTTATAGTTGGTATAGCTTTGCCAGTTATACTCCGGATAGCTAGGTGGATTAGAGATCGCTCCTCCACCATGTGTTATACTATCACCTAATGATGCTATTACCGTCTCATTTCTATCAACCGTAAAACTTTGAGAAGATGATTCAGTTATCATCTTCTCATTTTGATCATAAGCTACAACTGACCAAACATATTTTCCAGTATCAATATAAGGCTTTTTGTCATAATAATCAAATACAGCTTTTCCTGAAATTTTATATTCTCTAACCAAAGAATATTGATCATTTTGGAGTTTAGCTACTCTTAATACATAATAGCTAGCATTATTAACTGGTACCCACGTGAAAACCTGATACAACTTTGAATTTGGAACATTATCATAGTCGCCCAATGTCACAATTTTAGTTTTAGTATTGTTACTATCAATTGGTAACTCGGAACTAAATTTTGTCATTGGCAACTTATTTACATCTAATGCTCTAACTTGATAATATAAATTTTCACCATAATATTCAAGTTCAGTTCCCGGAACATAAGTAATTTTGGTTTCCTGCGTTAAAAAAACGTCCTTGTAATACTTTTTCTTTATTATCAACTCATACATTACTGCATTAGGAATTCTCTCCCAAACTAAAAAAACCTTATTGTCTTTAGAGCTTGTAGCGTAGCTTATCTTTGATACTAATAAAATCGCTAACATTAATAATATAATTTTTTTCATTTTTAAACCTCAAAAAATCGGCTACTGCTATGATAGCAATAGCCGATTTTATTAATTTCTTGTAATAATTCTCGCCATACGATCATAGCGAATATAATACCAGATCCATTTTAAAAATATAACAATTCTACTACGGAAATCAATCAAACGCCAAATATGAATTACCGACCACATTAGCCAAGCAACCAATCCTTCCGAAGTATAAGAGCCCATACTTACAACAGCATCATTACGACCTATTGTTGCCATTGCACCAACTGATTTATACCTGAATTTTTTTAATGGCTTATTCTTAATCAATGCTAATACATTTTCAGCAGCAATATCAGCTTGTTGCATCGCCACCGGTGCGATCATCGCTAACGGTGCACCATCTTGCATAAAATTAGCCATATCACCAACCGCAAATACATCTTTTTTATTTGGTAACTGTAGATACTCATCGACAATTGCTCGACCGGCTCTATCTTGCTCACAACCTAATCGATCCACTAAACTCACTGCCTTTACGCCTGCAGCCCAAATAACAGTTCTTGTTGCCATTTTTTCGCCACTTTTAAAAATTAATTCTCGCCCATCATAATCAACAACCGCTTCACATAATCTCACTTCAATATTTTTCTTTATTAAAGTATTGATAGTAGCAGTCCGCAATTTTTCCGGCATAGTCGGCAGCACTTTATCTGTTGCCTCTACTAAAATAATTTTCACTTCTTCAAAGTTAAGCGTATGATATTCTTTATTAAGCACAAAATAGACCAACTCTGATAAAGCACCAGCTTCTTCTACGCCAGTCGGACCACCACCAACAATAACAAATTTTAACAGAGCTCTACGCTTTTCTTCATCTTTTTCATGTGCTGCTAATTCAAATCTTGATAAAATATGATTTCTAATATTAACCGCTTCTATCAATGTTTTCATGCCCATCGTATTTTTTGAAATACTTTCCATGCCAAAGAAATTATTTTGTCCGCCGGCCGCTAATACCAAATAATCATAGTCAATCGCCGTATAATCGGTCATAATAATTTTTTTATCCATATCAATTTGTTTGACTTCAGCCATATGAAAGTCAACGTTAGGCTTTTCACAAAATATCGATCTAATAGGATGAGCAATATCATCTACTGATAAGCCCGCTGTTGAAATTTGATATAATAATGGTTGAAATAAATGATAATTATTTTTATCTATAATAGTTATATCGATTGGATGTTTCGCTAACAACTGTGCAGTTTTCAAGCCCCCAAATCCGGCTCCAACGATAACAACGTGAGGTCTTTTTGATTTCTTTTGCAAGATGTTCACTCCTTAATTTATCTTATCCCTTAAAAAGAAAGTTAAAAAAGTAACAATCTTTTTTATGATAATTCCTCATTATTATACCTTATATTTTAGTTAAATGCTAGCCTTAATTAATTAAAAGAGTGCTTTCTTTTGCTAGAAGAAGCTATTCCCATTTGTTCTCGATATTTTGCAACCGTTCTGCGCGAAATATTAATTTCGTAGCTTTCAAGTTTTTCACAAATATCTTGGTCCGCCCAAGGCTTAGCGTGATTTTCGGTCATTATAATCTCTTTAATAATTTTTTTAATTTTTGTTGTAGCAATTTCTTCGTTATTATTATTAAGAATATTGCCAATAAAAAAATTTCTAATATACATTATTCCATATGGTGTATCAGCATATTTATTAGCAACCGCCCTGCTGACAGTCGACTCATGAATTTCCACCTCTTCAGCAATGACTCTCATTGTTAATGGTTTTAAAAAGTTTGCTCCACTTTCAAAAAATTCATGTTGATATTCTACAATTTTTTTCATCACTTTAGCTAAAGTATTTCTCCGCTGCTCAATACTTTTCATCAATGATAGCGCTGCAGTAAATTTATTATTTAAGTATTTTTTAGTGTCTATATCAATATTTTCACTAATTTTTTTGTATGAGTCATTAATCATTAATCGAGGAATCCCATAGTCATTTACCAGCACTACAAAGTCATCATCAACCTTTTTCACAACAACATCCGGTACAACATACTGCACACTTTCTTGATTATAAGTAATACCAGGTTTAGGATTTAAAGTTTTGATAAAATCAATTGCTTGCTCAATTTCACCAGTATGGCACGATAATTTCTTTGCAATATTTTTAATTTTATACCCAACAATATCATTCCAGTATTCTTCAATAATTTTAATAGCTATCATATTTTTATTTTCTCTAGTTTTTGCTTGGATTAAAAGACATTCTTGAAGATTTTGTGCCCCAATTCCATCTGGTTCAAAACCTTGAATTAATTTTAAAACTTGCTCAACTTTTGCTATTGACATATTAAATCTTTCTGCAACATCATTTACTGTAGTATTTAAATAGCCATTATCGTCAATATTGCCAATTAAATATTCCGCAATTTTATGACTATCTGCACTGATGTTGTGTAACTCTAGTTGGTTTATCAAATGCTCTTGCAATGATATTTTATTTGTAACAATCGCTTCAAAATTATAATACTTATCCTGATAAAAAGTTTCACTCAATATATTTTCATTTAAATATTTATTAAAATCTTCAATATTAATTGTGGTGTTGTCATATTTTTCTTCAATATCATCTTTTTTGTCAGTATCAAATTCCAGTACTGGATTTTCTAAAAACTCTTCTTGGATCATATCTTGTAATTCTTGAGCTGATAATTGTAAAACCTCGATTGCTTGTCTTAATTGTGGTGTAATTATTGTCTTTTGTTGAATTGAAAAATTTAGATTATTTTTCATAACCTTACCCTCAATGACTATTATTTTTTACAATAGCAGCAGCAATAGCAGCCCCTAATTCTGAGCCACGATTTTCGAACACTACTGTTATATTATTATTAATTCTATTACTTTTTTTTTCAGCTAAAATTATTTTTGTAATAGTTTCACTATAAAAAGGCATTTTTTCATATAAAGAACCATCCACAGCAATAACTAAATCATTTTTAGTATTGCTACTATTATTTTTTATTATCCCAAGATAAGTTGCAGCCACTAAACTAGCTGCTCTTATGACAATTTGCTTAACGAGTTCAAATATTTCTTTTTGATATTGATCCTTAAAACTTATATTTATTTTAGCAAAAATTTTATTCGTATTAGAACAACCACTATTTAGTATTGTGGAAATAAATTCGGTATTTATAATATATGGTTCTTTTAATATTAACTTTGCCTCAGTTGTACTGTTAAAAACATTGTTATCAACTAAATCCAATAATACTGTTCTTACTACTTCTCCTAAATATCTACCAGCCGATAATTTTTCTAATAATTGTTTTTTAGGTTTTTCCGTTAACAGATCGAATTGCTCATCATATTTATTTAAAGGAATTTTAGAAAAATTACCTGATTCTAAGTTGAAAATAGTATCACCAATCAAACATGCCGTATTATGACCAGTACCACAGATTGAACCAATAATAACATTGTTATTGGTATAAGCTGCCGCTAAAAAAGTAGCCACAGTGTCATTAATAACAGCAACTGGTTCTACGTTAAAAATACCCAATTTATTTAATGCAGTTACTAGTAATGCCGTTACATTTTGTCCTTCTACAGCTTTTGTTTTAAACTCTTTCGTCCATTCAATAAGATAAGCTTCATCAATATTAGTTTGAGTGAAAGGAAAGGAAAAAGTATGGCCTAAATAGTACTGTTCACCTTCAGTAATTATTTCTTTAATCATTGTAGCAATGAAATTAAATAATTCACTGCCCGTAGCGGTCTTATCAAGATAATTATATTGTCCACTTAATTTCAATGGTTTTTTTATACTTTTCAATATAGTGTAATTTTTATTGCCATATAAAGCAATTAAAGATACTCTAACATTACTACCACCCAAATCTAGCGCTAAATAGTTTCCTATGCTAAGACTGGTTGGATAAGATAAATATGATGAGAGCATTTTTAAATCACTCTGCTCTTTGGGAAGATTTAATTCCGCTGCGAAAGTATCACTAATTTTTATAATATCAGCCATTTCCAAAGTAAACTGTTTCATAATATCAGTAAAATAGTTCATAAGACCTCCTATGATAGATATAAAAAAAGTTTTTAACTATTTAACAACAGCTAAAAACTTTTATAGTTAACGCTTGGCTGGCAATACTTCCAGCCAATATCCATCTGGATCATTGATAAAGTACAGACCCATTTTAACATTTTCATAGCAAATACAGCCCATTTCTTTATGAAGCTTATAGGCTGCGTCATAATCTTCCACAGTAAAAGCTAAATGAAATTCATTTTCGCCTAAATTATAAGGTTCTGTACGGTCATGTAAGTAAGTTAACTCTAATTGGTGTTGGCTAAGACCATCGCCTAGATAAACTAACGTAAAATGTTCCGTTTCTTTTCGTCTAACTTCTTGTAAATTCAGTGCATCTTTATAAAATTTCAAACTTCTTTCAAGGTTTAATACATTAATATTATTATGAACAAATCTAAATTGCATAATCAACCCTCCGCCTTTATATTTACTTTCATTATATCACAGTATAAGATTATAGTTTATCTTAAAATATTTTATAATTGTTCTTGGGCAATTTCTTCTAAATATGCCCAACGTTCTAATAAATAGTCCAGCTTTTCCCTTGCTGCTATTTCATCTTTTGTTAACTGCTGTAATAATTCAAAATTACTACCAGCAGAATTTATTTGCCCTTCTAACACTTTTATATAACTTTCAACTTCTGCAATAACCGCTTCAATTTCAGAATACTCTCGTTGTTCCTTAAAGGTAAGTTTTTTCTTAGCTGACTCTGCTTTATTTTTATTAGTTGTTTCTAACTTTTCTACTTTGGGACTCTCTATTTCAGATTCTAACTCAATATTATCTTTGTAATCGGAATAACCACCGTTACTAATTCTAATTTTACCGTCGCCTTCAAAGATAAAACTTTTTTGAGCTAAACGATCAATAAAATATCGATCATGTGATACAAAGATAATAGCCCCATTAAAATTATCAATAAAATCTTCTAAGATACTTAATGTTTGCATATCTAAATCATTAGTTGGTTCATCTAGTAATAAAATATTAGGCTCATCAATTAGTATTTTTAGTAAATAAAGCCTTCTTTTTTCGCCACCTGATAACTTTCCAATATAAGTCCACTGCAAATCACCAGAAAACAAAAACTTTTCCATCAATTGAGATGCACTTAATTTTGTTCCATCAGCTAATGTAATAAAATGAGCTGTTTCTTTTATATATTCAATAGCCCTTAATCGTTCATCCATATCAATTGTCTCTTGCGAAAAATAGCCAATTTTAACGGTTTGCCCAATTTTAATATTACCTGTAGTGGGCTCTAGTTTACCAGCAATTAAATTTAGCAGGGTTGATTTCCCTAAGCCATTGTTACCAATAATACCAATCCGATCATTTCGTAATAAATTATAACTAAAATTTTCAATAATTTTCTTATCTTGATAATTAAAAGTCAGGTTCTCAATTTCAATAATCATTTTTCCTAAACGACTTGTTCCCATCCCGATTTCAATTTTATCAGTATTTACTGAAAATTTTTGCTGTCTCAATTCTTCAAATCTATCAATTCTAGCTTTTTGTTTTGTAGTTCTAGCTTTAGCCCCTCGTTTAATCCACGCTAATTCCGTTCGATACAAATTTTGGCGTTTACGCTCACTTGCCATTGCAATATCTTCTCGTTGTAATTTTCCCTCTAAAAATTGTGAATAATTACCCTGATAAATATATGACGAACCTTTATCTAATTCTAATATTTTTGTAGCAACATTATCTAAAAAATATCGATCATGTGTTACCATTAATAGTGCCCCTTTATATTTAGCTAAATACTCTTCTAGCCATATAATAGTTTCACTATCAAGATGATTGGTTGGTTCATCTAAAATTAATAAATCACAAATATTTATTAATGATGCTGCCAGCGCAACTCTCTTTTTCTGACCACCAGATAGATTTTTTATTTTTTGAGAAAAATCTGTAATGCCTAATTTAGTTAAAACTATTTTAGCATCACTTTCAATCTTCCAACCATCTAACCTATCAATTTCTTGACTTAATTTTAAAACTTCGTCTTGTAATAATTTATTATTCTCAGTTTCACTAATCTTAAGTGCTTGCTCATATTGCGCTAGAACTTTCATTATTGGCTGATTTCCTTTAAATACCTCCATTAAAACGGTATTATCAGGTTCTAATTCAGCATCTTGTAGCAAAGATTCAATTTGTAGTCCGCGCGCTTTAATCATACTGCCATAATCAGGTGTTATTACTCCTGCAATGGTTTTTATAAAGGTTGATTTGCCAGTACCATTTACTCCAACTAAGCCAATTTTATCACCATTATCAATGGTAAAATTAATATTTTCAAATAATATCTTTTCACCATAAGATTTACTTAAATTTTCAACAGTTAATATCATATTGCTTTCCTTATCTTTTATCTTAGTATTCTACTTATTATATCACATCACATTACATTAGTGCTGCAAGACATAAATTAGCATTTAACGATGCTTATCACACCAAATATTCAAAACCTTTAACGCTATTCGTTTAATCTTTCGATAAATAATCATTCGCCTATTCTTTCACAGAATATTAACAATAGTTTAAACAATGGTGAAACTATAGGAGAACAGTAGTTAAAGAATGGTTTAACCATCAGAGTAAAAATCAATCTACCTTTAATTTTCAACATTACTCCAACCATCAAAGTCCTCTAAGGACTTTCTTCGTGACTTCTTTGCGCTCTTCGTGTTTCAATCTTTTCGTCTTTCAACCGTTAAACAATTGTTTCACTACAGTTTAACCACTATTCCACCATCGTTTAACAATTGTTATTACAATACAAAAAAAGCACTTGCGTAAGCAAGTGCTTTTAACTTAACCAGCAACTACCTAACCTCCCAGGTCGTTTCCAACCAAGTACTCTCGGCGTGTATAGGCTTAACTACTGTGTTCGGAATGGGAACAGGTGGTACCCTATAGCTA
>RRZU010835109.1_pt1 | contig 14380 bp, 9 predicted proteins | sample 2165561 | NCBI WGS metagenome assembly RRZU01 (sample SAMN10456909, study PRJNA506462) | wastewater metagenome | isolation source: wastewater sludge | place: USA: Moscow, Idaho
CCCGCAATTCGTGCTCGCGGAACAGGTCGGCGTGCATGAAGGGCAACTCGACAGCGTCCCGGATCTGTTCGATCTGCGAGCCGAGTCCACCGATGTCCTCGTAATCGATGTCCGGCACCTCTTCGAGCACCAACTCCTCGACCTCGGCCTTGGGGATACGCTCCACCGCGAACCCCGAGCGGCTGTCCACCAGCAGGGAGTCCCCGGCGCGCAGCCGCTGCGAGCGCAACGGATCGGCGAGGTGCACCACCTGCTCCTCGTCGGTGTGGGCGATGACCAGCGCGCGTGCACCACCTTCGAGGATCTCCTTGAGCATCACTATGTCGCCGCGCTGCTCGAAACCGGCGATCTCGACGATGTTCATGGCCTCGTTGAGCATGACCTCCTGGCCGGGCACGAGGACCGAGACGTCCACCGCCGGAGTGGCCACGACGCGCATCTTGCGGCCACCGGTGAAGATGTTGATGGATCCGTCCTCGAGGGTGTCGAGGTACACCCCGTAGGCGCTCGGCGGCTCGGCAAGCCGGTCGACCTCGGCCTTCAATGTGAGGATCTGCGCCCGCGCTTCCCGCAGGGTGGCCGTCATCCGTTCGTTGTTGGCCCGTTGCTTGGCCAGTTCCGACCGGAGCCGGTCGAGCTCCTCGCCGCGCGCTTCCTCGGTCATCTGCCTGTCCTCCTCGGGAGATCTCGGCGTCACCTTCGACCCTATACGTCTTCCCGAGGATTTCCACCCTTCCGCTCATCGATACCTGACGCCGCACGAGGACCGTCGTAGTCGGCCCCATATGCCCCTTTTGAAGGGCGTGAACGCTTGGCCGGAGCGGTCACACCGGGGGCCAGACGTCGGCTGTAGAGCAGGAATCCGGTGTGCCCCACCATGCGGTGGTCCGGCCGGACCGCCAAACCCTCCACGTGCCATCCCCGGTGCATGGTCTCCGACGCCTTGGGCTCGGTCCAGCCGCCGGCGGCACGCAAAGTCTCGACGGTGCGGGACAGCTGCGTCGTGGTCGCCACGTACACGCACAGCACGCCGCCGGGAACCAGGCACCGCTCGACGACGTCGACCATCTCCCATGGCGTGAGCATGTCCAGCACCACGCGGTCGAAAGGGCCCTCAGGGGCGACCTCCTCCAACGCGCCGGTGAGCAACATCCAATTCTCCGGGGCACCGCCGAAGAACTTGCCCACGTTGCGCGCGGCGATCTCAGCGAAATCCTCGCGTTTCTCCACCGACGTGACCGACCCGGTCGGCGTGACGGCCCGCAACAGCCAGCACGTCAGAGCCCCGGAGCCCGCCCCCGCCTCCAGGACTCGGGTGCCCGGGGCGATGTCCGCGAAGCCGATGATCAGGGCGGCATCCTTCGGGTAGATGATGGTGGCTCCACGCGGCATGGACATCACGAAGTCATGCAGCAAGGGCCGCAGGGCCAGGTACTCGGTGCCCTTGCTGGAGGTCACGACGATGCCCTCCTGGGCCGAGATGAGGTCGTCGTGGTCGATCCCGCCCTTCTCGGTGTGGAACCGCTGGCCGGCCTGCAAGGTGATGGTGTGCATCCGGCCCTTCGCGTCGGTGAGTTGCACTTGCTCGCCCTCAGCGAACGGTCGGCCCTGCGCACTTGTGGTCACAATCCAGCAGGGTATCGCCGCAGGTACGCTGCAGCGTATGGGTGAAGGCGGTCTGCGTTTCCACATCGCCGGGTTCCCGGTGGCGGTGCCCCTCGGCGGCATCCTCGGCGTGCTCCTGATCGCGTACCTGTGGACTCCCAACTTCAGCCAACCGGGCCGCAGCGGCATCGTTCTGGCAGTGGTCTTCGCCGTGCTGCTCTACGCCGGTGTCCTTGTGCACGAATTGGCCCACGCCTGGGCCGCCCGCGCTTTCGGCTACCCGGTTCACGGGATCACCCTGTGGCTGTTGGGCGGCTACACGGTGTACGAGCGGCGCACCAGTCGGCCCTGGCCGGAACTGGTGATCGCTGTCATCGGGCCCGTGTCGACACTGCTTCTGGCCGGCCTGTGCTGGGTGCTTGCCGAGGCCACTACCGGTAGCACGTCACTGCTTCTGGGCGCCTTGGCCTGGACGAACGGACTGCTGGGCATACTCAACCTGCTGCCCGGAGCGCCGCTGGACGGTGGCGGCGTGGTCAAGTCCCTGGTCTGGCGCGCGTCCGGGTCCGAGAGCACCGGCGCCAAGGCCGCCGGATACGCCGGACTCGTGATCGCCGTCCTGCTCGGGGTGCTGGCCGTATGGTCGTTCAGCCGGGGCGGCAGCGGACTGCTGCTGATGGGTGTCCTCGCGATCTTCATCGGCTTCGGCGCCTACCAATCGTTGCAGTCGGCGCGAAGCAGCGGCACCCTCGACCAGATCGCCCCCCGGCTGCCCCATCTCATCCGACGGGTCCTGCCGGTCTCGGAGCAGGAGTCTCTGGGGGCTGCGCTGGACAGGTGGGATCGCACGAACCAGCCGGCTGTGGTCACCGTGGACAGCCAGGGTCGACTGCTCGCGGTCCTGTCGCCACCGGCCGCTGAGGCGGTCCCTCCGGAGCGGCGTGCCCAGGTCGCCATCGGTCCCTTCACCACACCGATCCCGGCTGATCAGCGGGTCGTGCTCGACGAGGATCCCCGCGAGCTGGTGCTCTCGATGGCGCGCAGCGGCGCACCGCTGGCATTCGTGACCGACCCCGACGGCCGGCCGTTGGGGGTTCTGTTCGCCGGCGATGTGAACAAGTTGCTCGACAACCCCGGCTGATCCGGCACGCCGCTGTGGACAACCCGGATTCGTCACACCCCGGACGTACTGTGAACTCGTGACCGACCCTGCCATCGACGACGCCCCCCGGGAGGGGATCCGTCCGCGAGAAGTGAGCGGCACCCGGGGACACCCCGTGGTGGGCGCCTTATCGCCGAGCCGTGCCGGGGACTACCTGACCTGCGCTCTGCTCTACCGGTTCCGGACGATCGACCGCCTGCCCGAGCGCCCTGGTCTGGCCGCGTTCCGCGGCACGCTCGTGCACGAGGTCCTCGACCGTCTCTACGACCTGCCCGCCGACGAGCGCACCGCTGAGGTGGCCGACGCGATCCTGCCGCAGGCACTGATCGACCTGCTCGAGTCCGAACCGGACGCTGCGTTCGCCCTCGTCGAGGATGCGCCATGGCCCGCGGATGAGCCACCTGTGGTGCCGCCGGAGGCCCAGGATCAACTCCTCGCCGACGCCGCCGGGCTGCTGGACCGGTATTTCTCCATCGAGGATCCCCGGCAGATCGAGCCCACCCATCGCGAGCAACTCGTAGAGGTCGCACTCGATCCCGATCTCCTGCTGCGTGGCTACGTCGACCGTATGGATAAGACCGATGGTCGCCTTCGCGTCGTGGACTACAAGACCGGGCGCTCCCCAGGACCGCAGTGGGAGCAGCAGGCGATGTTCCAGCTACGGTTCTACGCGCTCGTGGTCCATAGGGCGACGGGACGCATCCCGGGCCGCCTGCAACTGCTCTACCTCGGCAACGGGGAAGTGCTCACCTACCAGCCGGACGAGGACGACCTGGATCGCTTCGAACGCAAACTCCGGGCAATGTGGAAAGCCATCACCCGTGCTGCCGACGCCGGCGACTGGCGACCCCGGAGCTCAGGCAAATGCAAGTGGTGCTCGTTCCAGCAGTTGTGTCCCGAGTTCGGCGGCACCCCACCACCGCTCCCCCCACTGCCGGTCACCGATTCGTCAACTACCGTGGTGGGGTGACCACGACGGCCGCGCGTGCGGCGAGCCTGACGAAGATCTACGGCGAGGGCGAAGCACAGGTCGTCGCTCTCGACGGTGTCGACATCGACATCGAGCAGGGCCGATTCACGGCCATCATGGGCCCGTCGGGTTCCGGCAAGTCCACCCTGATGCATTGCTTGGCGGGTCTGGACTCCGTCTCTTCCGGACAGGTATGGATCGGCGACGTGGACCTGACGTCGCTGAAGGACAAGGCGCTGACGGCGCTGCGGCGCGACAAGGTCGGTTTCGTCTTCCAGAGTTTCAACCTCATCCCGACCCTCACGGCGCAGGAGAACATCACCCTGCCCATGGACATCGCCGGGAACAAACCCGACCAGCAGTGGGTCGACCTGATCATCGACACCGTGGGCCTGCGGTCACGCCTGGATCACAAGCCGAGTGAATTGTCTGGTGGCCAGCAGCAGCGTGTGGCCTGTGCGCGTGCACTGGCCAGCCGCCCGGAGATCATCTTCGCCGACGAGCCGACTGGGAACCTCGACTCCCGTAGCGGCGCCGAGGTACTGGGCTTCCTGCGCCGTAGCGTCGACGAGTTCGGCCAGACCATCGTGATGGTGACTCACGACCCCAACGCCGCGTCGTACGCCCAACGTGTCGTGTTCCTCGCGGACGGCCGGATCGTCGACGAGATGGCCGACCCCACCGCCGAGCGTGTCCTCGACCGGATGAAGCGCTTCGACATCGAGGGCAACCCCGCCACCGAACCCGTCTGATGCTGCGCGCGTCACTGCGCAACCTCGTCGCGCACAAGCTTCGGCTGTTCCTCACCGCTCTTTCAATCGTCCTGGCTGTGGCGTTCGTGGCCGGGACCTACGTCTTCACGGACTCCTTGCGCGCCTCGCTGGACACGCTCATCCAGCAGAACCAGCCGGACGTGACCATCAGGCCCGCCAGTGCGGACTTCTCCCCCGAGTTCCAGGGCGCGGGCGAGGTGCTGACAGTGCCCACCAGCCTCCTGGATGTGGCGGCTGACGTCCCCGGGGTCGTCATGGCCGCACCCTCGGTCCTCGTCCCCAACGTGGTCATCCTCGACAAGGACGGAAAACCCCTCGGCGCTGAGCAAGGCGGTTTCACCGGGGGCACCGCTATCGGGGGCGACTGGCCGGATCCGGCCTTCAACCCGAACGTGATCGCAGCCGGTGCAGAACCGATCACGCGCGACGAGGTGGCCCTCGACACGAGCACGGCCGAGCAACTCGGCGTCGTGCCTGGCGACAACGTGACGCTGTTGTTGCCCTCAGGTGAGCGCCAGGACTTCACGCTGGCCGGCACCACCGAACCGCGCGCCGGCAGTTCCTTCGGGGTGAGCTTCGTGTATTGGTCGTTCCCAGCCGCACAGCGGTTGCTGCTGGAGCCCGGCCAGGCCACGAGCCTGTCCGTACTGGCAGAGCCCACAGCGTCCCAGCAAGCCATCGCCGATGAGATCCGGCCGCTTCTGCCCGCGGGGGTGGAGGCCATCACGGGCGACGAGATCGCCTCACAGGTCTCCGAGCAACTGGACTCGGGACTCGGCTTCCTGAACACCTTCCTGCTGGTCTTCGCGATCGTGTCGGTGTTCGTGGCGACCTTCCTCATCTACAACACGTTCAGCATGCTCGTCGCCCGGCGGACCCGGGAACTGGCCCTGTTGCGGGCGATCGGCGCCTCCCGCGGGCAGGTGTTGCGTTCGATCCTCGCCGAGGCTGTGATCGTGGCACTGGTCGCCAGCCTGCTGGGAATCGTCGTGGGCGCTGGGGTCGCACGCGGACTGCAGTTGCTGTTCCAGGCTGCGGGGGCGCCGTTCCCATCCTCCGCGCTGGTCTTCCAGCCCCGCACGATAATCGTCGCCCTGACCGTGGGCCTGGTGATCACCCTGGCCAGCGCCGTGCTGCCCGCCCGTCGGGCCAGCGTCATCCCACCGATGGCCGCACTGCGCGACGAACAACCCCGCACTCGCGGTCTCGGCCGAAGGACCGTGATCGGTGGCTTCCTGCTCGGCGCGGGTATCGGCCTGGCGGTGATGTCCCCGCAACTCGCCGAGTACGGCACCACCAAGGCCGCGATCATGGCCGGCGCAGGCGCGCTGGCCGTCCTGATCGGTGTCCTCGCGACCGCCCCCGAACTGGCCCGTCCGGCCGCAGCGGCCATCGGCAGTCCCTTCCGCAGTGTGGTGGGACGGCTGGCGCGGGGCAACACCCGTCGCAACCCGCGCAGGACGGCAGCGACTGCCGGCGCACTGACCATCGGTGTGGCTCTCATGTCAGCGATCAGCGTCTTGGCAGCCAGCACCCAGGCATCGGTGGCAGGGATCGTCGACGACGTGATCGGCGCAGACTTCGTGGTCACTGGATACGGGTTCCAGCCGTTCACTGGAGACGTGGCGACGGCCGTCCGGGCGACCCCGGGCGTGGCGCAGGCGGCGGTGGTGAAGCAGGTCCCTGCGCGCGCCCCCGGCAGCGGTGACACCCTGATCACCGGCGTAGACCCGCAGGACATTCAACAGGCCCTCTCCTTGACGGCCACGGAAGGGTCGCTCGACGACCTCACCGCGGGCAAGGTCGCACTCGACACAGAGACCGCTGACGAAATCGGCGCCGGGGTCGGCACTGTCATCCAGGTCTTGAGCGTTGTGGGTCCGGTCGACCTGGACGTCGCCATGATCTACGAGGCCGCCGGCGGTTTCACCGGCTACGTCGTGGATCTGCCGACCGCGCGGGATCTCGGGGCCTCCGACCAGGACAACGTGGTCTACGTCGTCAAGGAGCCGCAGGCTTCCGCCCAGACTGTGGAGGCTGACCTCAACCTCGCCCTCGAGCCATATCCCAACGTCCAGGTCCTCGACCAGTCCGCCTTCAAGGACAGCATCGGCGATCAGATCGGGCAACTGCTGAACTTCCTGTTCGCGTTGCTGGTCCTCGCAGTGCTCATCGCTCTGCTGGGGATCGTCAACACCCTCGCGTTGAGCGTGTTCGAACGGACCCGGGAGATCGGACTTCTACGCGCGGTGGGGATGATGCGCAAAGGCATTCGCCGCACGATCGTCCTCGAGGCGTTCATCATCGCTGTCTTCGGGGCTGTGCTGGGCATGGTGATCGGGGTGGCGTTCGGGGCCCTACTGCAGCGCATCCTGGCCACGGAAGGCATCGAGAAGTTCGCCGTCAACGGCCCGCAGTTGGTGCTGTTCCTTGTGCTGGCCGCCGTCGGTGGGGTACTGGCTGCGCTGTGGCCGGCGTGGCGGGGATCACGCCTTCGGATCCTGGACGCCATCGCCACTGAATAGCGCGCTCACGTCGTCCAGGGTGAGACCGTCCAGCGTGGGGACGTGGCGCACCCCCCGGCCATCGAGCTCCTGCACGGCGGGGCCGACGGCCAGCACGTGGCAACCCGCCGCCAGCCCGGCAGCGGCCCCGGTCGGGCTGTCCTCGACCACCACACTGCGTCCGGGCGTAGCCTCCAGCAGTTCACAGGCGCGCAGGTACGGGTCTGGGTGGGGTTTGGGCCGTCCCACCTCTGAGGCACTCACCGTGAGATCCACCGGAAAGTCCACGTTCGCCAGCAGAAGGTCCAGCAGCACACGCCAGGAGTTACTCACGATCGCAGTGGGCACACCGGCCGTCCTGGCCTGTGCGAGGAGGTCGCGCGCTCCGGGCATCCATTGCGCAGGCAGGGTGGCCACCATGTGTTCGATCTCCGTGACGAGGACGCGCGCGACATGCCCTTCGTCCGCCCCTGTGCGCGTGGACATGTGCGCCACGACCCGTTCCAACGGACCACCGATCGAGGCCGCCTGATCCTCGGCGGTCCAGGTCTGGCCGAAGTACGTCATGGTCCGCTCCTGCGCTGCCTCCCAGAGCACCTCGCTGTCCAGCAGGGTGCCGTCGAGGTCGAACAGCAGGGCGTCAGGTCGCGTTGAAATACGCCGCCTCCGGGTGATGGAAGATGATCGCCGAGGTCGACTGCTCCGGATCCAGCTGGAACTCCTCGGACAGGCTGACGCCGATCCGCTCCGCCGCGAGCAGCTCGCACAACGGCTTCTGCTGGCTCAGGTCCGGGCAGGCCGGGTAGCCGAACGAGAAGCGCTCTCCGCGGTACTTCTGCTTGAGGATGCCCGCGACCTCGGGGGCATCACCGCTGTCGATCCCCAGCTCGGCCCGCACCCGGGAGTGCCAGTACTCGGCCAACGCCTCGGTGAGCTGCACGGACAGGCCGTGCAACTCCAGATAGTCGCGGTAGGCGTTCTGCTCGAACAGGGCCGCCGCGGCCTCATCGACCCGCGAACCCATGGTCACCAGCTGCAGGGCGATCACGTCACCGTCAGGTCGCACGTAGTCGGCCAGGCACAGGTGACGGCCGCGCTTCTGCCGCGGGAAGTCGAAGCGTGCGATCTCCTGCTCCGGGTCATCCGGAGCCCCGATGACGACCGCGTTCCCCTCTGAGTGCGCGGGCCAGTAGCCGTAGATGACAGCAGCCTGGAGCAGCCCCTCACTGGTCACCCGGTTCAGCCAGGTGCGCAAGCGCGGACGCCCTTCGGTCGCAACGAGTTCCTCGTAGTCCGGGCCGGACTTCCCAGGACTCAAGCCCCACTGCCCACGGAACAACGCCCGCTCATCGAGGTACGCGACGTAGTCCTTCAGTGCGATGCCCTTGACGATCCGGTCACCCCAGAACGGGGGCCTCGGCACTGGTGTGTCGCGCGCGACGTCCGAGGTCGCATCCGGATCCTCCGGCGCCAACGGGCGGGGGGTGGTCCGGACCCGCCGCTGCCGGCGCTCGGGGAGAGCGGCGCCCGGCTCACCGCGTTTCACCGCCATGACCGCGTCCATCAAGGCCAGGCCCTCGAAGGCGTCCTTGGCATACCGAACCTCGCCGTCGTACATCTGCGCGAGGTCCTGTTCCACGAACGCGCGCGTCAAGGCCGCGCCACCGAGAAGCACCGGGAAGCGCCCGGACACCCCTCGCGTGTTCATCTCCTCGAGGTTCTCCTTCATGATCACGGTGGACTTCACAAGTAGCCCCGACATGCCGATCACGTCGGCCTGCTGCTCGTCGGCCGCCTGCAGGATCGTGCCGATCGGCTGCTTGATGCCGATGTTCACCACGGAGTAGCCATTGTTGCTCAAGATGATGTCGACGAGGTTCTTTCCGATGTCGTGTACATCGCCCTTCACCGTGGCCAGAACGATCGTGCCCTTTCCGGACTCATCGCTCTTCTCCATGTGGGGCTCGAGGTGGGCCACTGCGGTCTTCATGACTTCTGCGCTCTGCAGCACGAACGGCAACTGCATCTCCCCCGAACCGAACAGGTCACCCACGATGCGCATCCCCGGCAGGAGCACGTCGTTGACGATCTCAAGGGCGGGTTTGGTCTGCAATGCCTCGTCCAGGTCCGCCTGCAGGCCCTTCGCTTCGCCGTCGATGATGCGACGCTGCAACCGCTCGAACAGCGGCAGGCCAGCCAGTTCGTCCGCACGGTCGGCTGAGACGCTCTTCGCGTCCGCGAACACCTCAAGGAAGTGGGTCAGCGGATCGTGGGTCAGGACGTCGCCGTCGTGACGGCGCCTGTCGTAGATCAGGTCGAGCGCGGCGTCGCGCTGTTCGTCGGTGATGCGGTTCATCGGCAGGATCTTCGACGCGTGCACGATGGCCGCATCCAGTCCGGCCTCGACACACTCGTGAAGGAACACCGAGTTCAACACCTGCCGTGCCGCTGGGTTCAACCCGAACGACACGTTGGACACGCCGAGCACGGTGTTCACATCCGGATGCGCCTGCTTCAGGGTCCGGATCGCTTCGATGGTCTCGATCGCGTCGCGCCTGGTCTCCTCCTGACCGGTCGCGATCGGGAACGTCAGAGTGTCGACAAGGATGTCCGACTCCGCCATGCCGTGGTTGCCGGTCAGGTCGGCGATCAGACGTTCCCCCACCCTGACCTTCCACTCGGCGGTGCGGGCCTGACCTTCTTCATCGATGGTCAGCGCCACCACCGCGGCACCGTGCTGGCGCACGAGCGGCATGATCCGTTGGAACCGGGACTCAGGGCCATCGCCGTCCTCGTAGTTGACAGAGTTCACGATCGCCCGCCCACCGAGGTGCTCCAGGCCGGCCCGCAGCACCTCGGGTTCGGTCGAGTCGAGCATGATCGGCAGGGTCGTCGCAGTCGCCAGGCGCGAGGCGAACGCTGCCATGTCCGCGACCCCGTCCCGGCCGACGTAGTCGATGCATACGTCGAGCACGTGGGCACCGTCGCGCTCCTGATCGCGGGCGATCTGTACGCACTCCTCCCAGTTCTGGGCGAGCATCGCCTCTCGGAAGGCCTTCGATCCATTGGCGTTGGTCCGCTCCCCGACAGTCAGGAACGTGGCGTCCTGGCGCAGCGGCACGGAGTGGTACAGCGAACTGACCGACGCCGGTGCGCTCGGGCGACGGTCCTTGCGGCCATGCCCATGCAGGCGCTCCACCACCTGGCGCAAGTGCTCGGGAGTGGTCCCGCAGCACCCACCGATCAGGTTGAGACCGTAGTCCTCCACGAACGTCTCGTGCGCATCTGCGAGTTCGCCGGGCGTCAACGGATAGCGTGCACCGTCGGCGGTCAGTTCCGGCAGCCCTGCGTTCGGCATACACGTGAGCATCACCCCGGAATGCCGGCTCAAATGCCGTAGGTGTTCGCTCATCTCCATCGGGCCGGTGGCGCAGTTCAAGCCGATCGCATCGATGCCAAGCGGTTGCAGCGCTGTGAGAGCCGCGCCGATCTCCGAGCCCAGCAGCATGGTGCCGGTGGTCTCCACCGTCACGCTGACGAAGATCGGGACCCGTGTGTGCAGTTGCGCCATGGCGGCGTGACTGGCCAGCACGGCCGCCTTGGCCTGCAGCAGGTCCTGACTGGTCTCGATGAGGACCGCGTCGACACCACCCTCCAGCATCCCGAGCACCTGTTCGGTGTACGCGTCGCGCAGAGCCACGAAAGGTGCGTGCCCCAGCGTCGGCAGTTTCGTGCCGGGGCCCACCGAACCCAGGACGTAGCGCTGCTGATCCGGCGACGACCAGTCCCGCGCCGCCTCGGCAGCCACTGCCGCGCCTGCCCGAGCCAGTTCCCTGATGCGGCCCTCGATGCCGTACTCGCCGAGGTTCGCCAGATTCGCGCCGAAGGTGTTCGTCTCGACGGCGTCCACGCCCACGGCGAAGAACGCGTCGTGCAGCGAGCGCACGACATCCGGTCGGGTCACGTTCAGGATCTCGTTGCACCCCTCATGACCTTCGAAGTCGTCCAGACTCAGGTCGTGGGCCTGCAGCATCGTCCCCGTGGCCCCATCGGCGATCACAACTCGGCGCGACAGGGCTGTCAGCAAGTCCTCAGGCATGGTGCTTCCAGCCTACGGTGCGCCCGTACCGTCCCATCCGCAGCCCGAGCGTGTGAAGAAGCGTGTGAAGATCTGTGCGTTCAACGACCGGATCTTCACACGCAAGTGAGGTCAGCCCTTGTGCTCCCGATAGCGTCGGGCGAGCTCCTGGGTGGAGCTGTCCAAGCCCTCGTCCGACCCGCCGGTGGTCAACAGCGGAGCGATCTTCTTGGCCATCACTTTGCCGAGTTCCACACCCCACTGGTCGAAGGAGTTGATTCCCCAGACCACACCCTGGGTGAACACACTGTGCTCGTAGAGGGCCACCAGCCGACCCAGGGTCCGCGGGTCGAGCTTCTCGCTGAAGATCACCGACGACGGCCGGTTCCCGGGCATCACCTTGTGGGCCACCAGATCCTCCGCGGTGCCGTCCGCCGCAACCTCCTGTGCGGTCTTGCCGAACGCAAGCACGGCCGACTGCGCCAGCACGTTGGCCACGAGCAGGTCGTGGTGGTCGGGCGCGTCGGTCGCCGACAGCGGGTTCACCGGATCGAGGAAGAACAGGAAGTCACACGTGATCGTCGACGTGCCCTGGTGGATGAGTTGGTAGAACGAGTGCTGGCCGTTCGTCCCCGGCTCGCCCCAGAAGATGGCGCCGGTCTCGACTCCCACGGGCGTGCCGTCGAGGCGTACAGACTTGCCGTTGGACTCCATCGTCAACTGCTGCAGGTAGGCGGGGAAGCGCTTGAGGTACTGCTCGTACGGCAACACCGCGCACGTGGGCAGATCGAGGAAGTTCCGGTTCCACACCGACAGCAGCCCCATCAACGCCGGAAGGTTCTGTGCCGTCGGCGCGGTCCGGAAGTGCACGTCCATCTCGTGGAACCCCGCCAGCAAATCGGCGAAGTTCTCCGGGCCGATCGCCAGCATCGTTGACAGCCCGATCGCGGAATCCATCGAGTAGCGCCCGCCGACCCAGTCCCAGAACCCGAACATCTGGGCGGTGTCGATGCCGAAGGCGCTGACGGCCTGCGCGTTGGTCGACACAGCCACGAAGTGCTTGGCGACCGCCGCCTCGTCGCCGAGTGCGTCCAGCAACCAGGCCCGCGCCGAGTGCGCGTTGTTCATGGTCTCCTGGGTCGTGAAGGTCTTCGACGAGACGATGAACAGCGTCTCTTCGGGGTCGAGGTCGATGACCGCCTCGACGAAATCCGTGCCGTCGACGTTGGACACGAAGTGGAAGGTCATGTCCCGCTGGCTGTAGTGCTTCAGCGCCTCGTAGGCCATGACCGGGCCAAGGTCAGAACCACCGATGCCGATGTTCACCACATTGCGGATGCGCTTGCCCGTGTGTCCCGTCCAGTCCCCCGATCGGACCTTGTCACTGAAGGCGGACATCCGGTCCAGGACCGCGTGAACCTCCGCGACCACATCGACTCCGTCGACCTCGAGAGTCGCGTCGCGGGGCAGCCGCAGCGCCGTGTGCAGCACGGCACGGTCCTCCGTGGAGTTAATGTACTTGCCCATGAACATGGCCTCGCGGTGACCCGCCAGATCCACCGAGTCGGCCAGCGCCACGAGCAGATCGATGGTTTGCGCAGTCACTCGTTGCTTGGAGTAGTCCAGGGTCACCCCGGCACCCTCCACAACCATCGTCCGGCCACGAAGTGGATCTTCGGCGAACAACTCCCGCAGGGTGCCGGTCTCGTGCTGTGCCAGGGCCTGCCAGGCCGGGTTGTCGATCACGGACATCCACGCCTCCAAACGCGCATTCGCCACTGTCGGTGGCCTACGTTCGACCCTAGTGAATGCGTCACCGGAAAGCCCGGTGCGACGGATCTGCTGGAGGATGGGATGGCAACGGATTCCCCGATGCAACTGGGAATGGTCGGACTCGGCCGGATGGGCGCCAACATCGTGCGGCGGATCATGCGTGACGGGCACAAGGCGGTCGTCTACGACGTCTCCGCCGACGCCGTCGCGGCACTCGAAGCCGACGGCGCCGATGGTTCCACTGACCTGGCCACGTTCGTGCAGAAGATCGAGCGGCCTCGCAACGTCTGGATCATGGTGCCGGCCGGGAAGATCACCGAATCGGTCATAACGCAACTGGCTGAACTTCTCGAACCCGGGGACGCGATCATCGACGGCGGCAACTCCTACTACCACGACGACATCCGTCACGCGGCCAACCTGAAGGACAAAGGCATCCACTTCGTCGACTGCGGAACCTCCGGCGGCGTGTGGGGCCTGGAACGTGGCTACTGCCTGATGATCGGCGGTCCGGACGAGGCCGTCGACCGACTCAAGCCCATCTGGCGGTCGGTGGCTCCCGGTGTCGGCGACATCGAGCGCACACCCGGACGCAGCGGCGACTACACCCCCGAGGAGGAGGGCTGGCTGCACTGTGGCGCGAACGGCGCCGGGCACTTCGTGAAGATGGTCCACAACGGCATCGAGTACGGCATGATGGCCGCCTACGCCGAAGGGCTCAACATCCTCAAGAACGCCGATGCCGGCACGCAAACACGCACGGCCGATGCCGAGACCGCGCCGATGGAGAACCCGCAGTACTACCAGTACGACATCGATACCGCCGCCGTCTCCGAACTGTGGCGACGTGGCTCCGTGGTCGCCTCCTGGTTGCTGGATCTCACAGCCATCGCCCTGCACGAGAGCCCCGACCTCGAGGAGTACGGCGGGCGGGTCTCGGATTCCGGCGAAGGTCGTTGGACCTCGATCGCGGCCATCGATGAGGGCGTTCCGGCGCCGGTCCTCACGACCGCCCTGTACTCACGCTTCGCGTCCCAGGGCAACGACTCGTTCGCGAACAAGGTCCAGTCGGCGATGCGCAAGCAATTCGGCGGCCACGACGAGAAGAAGGCATAGGGCCCGCACGACGCGGTTCAGACCACCCCGAGGAACGCGTCGATCGCGCGTGACATGAGGCCCGGCCCCCCCGGGTCGTCGCCGCCACGCAGGCGCTGCTCCTCCACCCAGCCGTCCACGACCTCGAGCGCGGTCGGCGTGTCCAGATCGGATCCGAGGGCCTGGGCCAGTGCCTCCACGGCGTCGACCGCGGACGGTCCGGTCGGCTGCGACAAGGCACCGCGCCATGCATCGAGACGCTCCTGGGCAGCCGAGAGCAGGACCGGGGACCACGGCCAGTCCTCGCGGTAAGACTGCGCCAGGATCGCCAACCGGACCGCCATGGGGTCGACTCCGGACTCGCGCAACTGCGACACGAAGACCAGGTTGCCCAGCGACTTGCTCATCTTCTCGCCGTCG
>RRZU013256489.1_pt1 | contig 14379 bp, 14 predicted proteins | sample 2165561 | NCBI WGS metagenome assembly RRZU01 (sample SAMN10456909, study PRJNA506462) | wastewater metagenome | isolation source: wastewater sludge | place: USA: Moscow, Idaho
CAACAGCTTGCTGCAGGAAGCGCAGGCGGAAGATACCCCGGCCATTCCGGTGGAAATTTCCGCCCACCACGTACACCTCTCGCAAGCCGACGTGGAAGCTTTGTTCGGCCCCGGCCATCAGCTGACACCGATGCACGAATTGTCTCAACCCGGCCAGTATGCCTGCGAGGAAAAGGTGCACCTGGTCGGCCCCAAAGGGCGAATTGCCAACGTGCGCGTGCTTGGCCCGACCCGCAAGGAAACCCAGGTCGAAATCGCCATGACCGAGCAATTCAAGCTCGGTGTTCAGCCGCCCATCCGCCAGTCGGGCGATCTCACCGGCACCCCCGGGCTGACACTCGAAGGACCGCACGGCAGCACCCAGATCGAACGCGGCGTCATCTGCGCCCAACGCCATATCCACATGTCGCCGGATGACGCCCTGCGCTTCCGGGTACGTGACAACACCGTGGTACGCGTGCGCATCGCCGGTGAACGGGAACTCATTTTCGGTGACGTCGTCGTCCGCGTGAATCCGGCTTTCCGCCTGGCCATGCATATCGATACCGACGAAGGCAACGCCGGTAATATCCGCACCGGCATGCTGGGGTACATCGAGGGCATCGAGAGCCGGCCTTAGCCGAAACAGTTACCGCCGCGACGGGACACACCGTGCGCAAGCAGAACCGGTATGATGCCTGCTGGTTCATTCATGGAGCGCATCATGTCGAGCACAGTCACCGTCAAGGAAAATGGCCAGGGCCGGTATCAACAGGAAATCCGTGCCGGCAAGCATCAGTATCTCGCCGACGAACCCGTCGACATGGGAGGGGCCGATGCCGGCCCGGCCCCTTTCGATTTCATCATGTCCGGTCTGGGTGCCTGCACCTCGATGACCTTGCGCATGTACGCCGAGCGCAAGGAATTACCTCTGCGCCAGGTCACGGTCGAACTCTCACACCACAAGGTCGAGATCGATGGCGTCAAACGCGACTGCATCCAGCGCAGCATCACCCTGGATGGCGACCTGACCGCCGAGCAGCGTCAACGGCTGCTGGAAATTGCCAACAAATGTCCAGTGCATCGGGCGTTGTCGCAATCTTTCCTGCTTGATTGCAGCCTCACGCCATAACCCTGATCGCTGTGCGGATATGCGACAATTCCGCACGCCAAAATTCCTGACACATCCGCTTGTTGAGAGGGTCTCATGTTGGAACAGCATTACCTGACCGCACTATTCGAACCCAAGTCCGTTGCCGTCATCGGTGCTTCGGATCGGGAAAATTCGGTTGGCAACATCATTTTCAAAAACATCCTCAGCTCCGGTTACAAAGGGCGTCTGTACGCCATCAACCCCAAGCATGAGACCATCCAGGGCCAGCCGGCCTACAAATCGATCGAGGAAATCGGCGCCCGCGTCGAAATGGCGGTGATCGCCACCCGCCCGCAAACAGTGCCGCAGATCATCGAACAGTGCGGCCGCAGCGGCGTCAAGAACGTCATCATCATCGCCGCCGGCTTTTCCGAAAGTGGCCACGTTGGCGCCGCGCTGGAACGCAAGGTGATGGAAATCGCCCGCTCCTACAGCGTGCGTGTACTCGGTCCCAACTGCCTGGGCATCATCCGCCCCGAACTGGGCCTGAATGCCACCTTCACCAAGATCACCGCCGATCCAGGCAATCTCGCTCTGGTCTCGCAATCCGGTGCGATGTGCTCGGCCGTGCTCGACTGGGCCAAGGCCAACCAGGTCGGCTTCTCGTCGGTGATCTCGCTGGGCATGACGGCCGATGTCGACTTCGGGGAAATCCTCGACTACCTGATCTACGACAGTCGCACCCACTACATCCTGCTCTACGTCGAACGCATGCGCCACGCCCGCCGCTTCATGAGCGCCCTGCGCTCGGCGGCACGGATCAAGCCGATCATCCTGCTCAAGGCCGGCCGACACGAGGCTGGCTCGCACGCGGCGCGTGTGCACTCGGGGATGAGTGCCGTCTCCGACACCGTGTTCGATGCTGCCATCCGCCGCGCCGGCGTCGTCCGCGTCAAGAACGTCGGCCAACTGTTCTATGCCGCCAAAGCGCTGGCCTCCAAATTCCGGCCGCAAGGCGACCGCCTGGCCATCATCACCAACGGTGGCGGCCCGGGCGCCATGGCCGCCGACCGTGCCGGCGATCTGGACATTCCGCTCGCCGCCCTGTCTACCGAAACCATCGGCAACCTGAACAAGGTGCTGCCTCCCCATTGGTCGCACAACAATCCCATCGACATTGGCGGTGATGCCACGCCGGAACGCTACCGTGACGCCCTGCTCGCCATTTCGCAGGACCCCAACGTGGACAGCACCCTGGTCATGCTGTCACCGCAAGCCATGACCGATCCCATGGGCGTAGCCCAGGCCATCATCAGCATTTCCGACAAGCTCAACCGGCGTGTCATCTGCTGCTGGATGGGCGAAGCACAGGTCGCTGAGGCGCGCAAACTGCTCGAGGATTCGGGAATCCCAGCCTTCCGCATGCCGGAAACCGCCATCGAACTGTTCCATCACATTTCCAAGTATTACCGTAACCAGAAATTGTTGCTGCAGACGCCGGAACCCACCCGCCAGCATGGCCGCCCCGAAACCGAAGGGGCCAAGATGCTGATCGAGGCCCTGCTCGCCGAGCGGCGCAAGGTGCTGTCGGAAATGGAATCCAAGGCCATCCTGCGTGCCTTCAAGGTGCCGGTCGCCCAGACCATGGTCGCCCGTACCGCCACCGAAGCCTTGCTACTGGCGGAACAGATCGGTTTCCCGGTGGCCATGAAGGTGGACTCTCCCGATCTGCGCCACAAATCGGATGCCGGCGGCGTCCGCCTGAACATCCTCAATGCCCCGGCTGTCCGCAATGCCTACCACGACATCGTGGACACCGTGCAGAAGCGCCATCCGGAAGCCAAGATCAACGGCGTCTCGATCGAACCCTTCCTGTCCCGCCCGCACGGCCGCGAAATCATGATCGGCGTCTTGCGCGACCCGATCTTCGGGCCGGTCATCACTTTCGGTGCCGGCGGTTTCGACAACGAAATCTTCTCCGACCGCTCGGTCGCCTTGCCGCCGCTCAACAAATTCCTGGCCAAGGACCTGATCGAATCGACCCGCACGTCGAAAATACTCGATCAGTTCCGCAACCTGCCGCCCGTGGATCGTGACGCACTGAAGGAAGTTCTCCTGTGCATCTCGGAAATGGTGTGCGAATTGCCGTGGATTGTTGAAATGGACCTCAATCCGCTGATCGTCGACGAGCATGGCGCCATCGCTGCCGATGCTCGCATCGTCATCGACCACGCCACCAATACGTCTGGCGACCGCTACTCGCATATGGCGATCTACCCCTACCCGGTGCATCTGATCCAGGAATGGACAATGAACGACGGCAAGCAGGTCATCATTCGCCCGATTCGCCCGGAAGACGCTGAAATGGAGCAGGAATTCGTCAAAAGCATGTCCGACGAATCCCGCTACTACCGCTTCATGGACACGCTGCGCGAGCTGACGCAGACCATGCTGGTCCGCTTCACGCAGATTGACTACGACCGCGAAATGGCGATGATCGCCACCATTCAGAATGAAGAAACCGGCAAGGACGAACAGATCGGCGTCGCCCGCTACGTTCTCAACCCGGATGGAGAATCCGTGGAATTCGCCCTCGCCGTCGGTGACGACTGGCAGAAATGCGGTGTTGGCCGCCGCTTGATGACGGCCATCATCGACTGCGCCCGCACCAAAGGCTATCGGGCTGTGGTGGGTGATGTGCTGTCAACCAACAGCAAGATGTTCCGCCTGATGACCAGCCTCGGTTTCTCCATCCATCCGCATCCTGACGACACCGCGGTAAAGCGTGTAGTCAAGCCACTCACTGGTTGATGCATTTCTTCGTGGCAACAAAAAACCGGCCTGACGCCGGTTTTTTGTTGCCGCAAACTTATTTCGCCAAATTATTCGCCGAAGAAATTCACGTCGTAAGGGTAAGGCTTCTGGGGCACCTTCGACGCGTTATTACGCGCCGTGGTATCGGTATCCTGCTGCTTGTCCCACCACAGGGCACGGCCTTCCTTCTGACTGGCGACCCAGGACGGATTTTTTTCCAGCTGCTCATTCATCCAGCGCGTGTGATCGGACACGTAGCCACTATCGACGACACCCATTTCTTCCTCGCTATCCAGCAAAAAATAATGGCTGCGATTCTAGCACGTCAATGCAGGTAGATCGGTGCTGCACTGCCGCTGCAGTAATCATCGAGGAATTCATCAATGGTCTCGATATCGCGCCGCCCGGCGGGGATCTGGTTGATCGCTGCCTCAAAACAATTGGCTTCGATACCGTGCAGGAACAGCATCCGGCCACTGGTTTTATCCACCAGTTCGAATCCCTGGCACACCGGATAGGCCAGAACTGAAAAATGCTCACTGTTGTAAACGACGTTCATGGAACAACTCCCAGACTCCTGCGCACGCCGCGCACGACATCATTTACGGCCGCATTCCATATTTTTCAAGGGTAACAACGAATTGATACAAATCATTGCAGAAAATCATCAAACACTTATAATTCGCGACAAACAAGCCTGCGATAGCGGCTACTCCGGTTTGGGGAAACTGGACGCCGCAGCCACACACCGGAGACGACATGAACATTCATGTAGCGATGGCGGCAGTGCTGTGCCTGGCATTAGCCCCCCTTGCAACCCATGCCAGAGACATTCCCTCTGTGCCGCAGGCAGGAAAAGCGGCTCACAGCGAGCGCGAAGCCACCACTGACCACAGTACGCTGGAGGCGCTCAAAGGTCCCTTCAAGAATGGCCCCGAAGTCACCAAAGCCTGTCTGAGTTGCCACAACACAGCGGGTCACCAGGTGATGAAAAGCATTCACTGGACCTGGGAAGCAAAGAATCCAGCCATTGACAAAACCCTGGGCAAAAAACTGGTCGCCAATAATTTCTGCGGCTCCATTCTTTCCAACGAAAGCCGCTGCACCAGTTGTCACGCGGGTTACGGCTGGACAGACAAGAACTTCGATTTCAGCAATCAGGAAAATGTCGACTGTCTGGCCTGCCACGACACTACTGGCACTTACCGGAAATTCAGCACCAACGCCGGCCATCCACTGTACGAGGATATCGACAGTTTTGAGCCGATGGAAGGACCGCCTGGCGCGAAATCCTTCAAGGCCCCCGATCTGACCAATATTGCCCAGCATGTCGGCCCATCAGGGCGTAGCAACTGCGGCAACTGCCACTTCAACGGCGGTGGTGGAGATGCTGTAAAGCACGGCGACCTCGATTCATCCTTGAAGAACCCGCCGAAAGAACTTGATGTACACATGGCCAAAGACGGTGCCAACATGGTCTGTTCTGATTGCCATACGTTCAACAGCCACCAGCCATCCGGCAGCCGCTATGCAGCAACGGCCAAAGATCCGCACGGTCTCGACCTGCCCCGGAACGATCACAACCAGGCAACCTGCGAATCCTGCCACAGCAACTCGCCCCACCAACAAGCCAGGCTGAACATGCACACAGGCAAGCTCGCCTGTCAGACCTGTCACATTCCCGCATTTGCCCGTGGAGGTGTCGCCACAAAAACCCTGTGGGACTGGTCTACCGCCGGCAAGAGGGATGCCAACGGCAAGCCCCTGTTCATCAAGGATGACCACGGCCACCTGAAATATTCAGCTGCCAAAGGCGATTTTGCCTATGGTGAAAACGTGCGTCCGGAATACAAGTGGTACAACGGCGTCGTACATCAACTCACTTTTACCGACCGGATTGACGACACCAAAGTCCTCGAGCTCAACCGGGTAGAAGGTTCGGCCCAAGACCCCAACGCCCGCATCTGGCCGTTCAAGGTAATGCTGGGCAAACAGGCCTACGACACAGAAAACAAAACCCTGGTGGTTAATCACGTATACGGTGACGACGATACGTCGTTGTGGAAAAACTACGATTTCTCCAAGTCGATTCAGGCTGGTATGGATTATGCCGGTCTGCCCTACAGTGGCAAGTTCGGCTTCATTGAAACACGCATGAACTGGTTCATCACCCACATGGTTGCCCCGAAGGAAAAAGCCGTTCCCTGCGCCGAGTGCCACATGCGTGGCGAACAAGGGCGCCTGGCAGCCATTACCGACCTGTACTTACCCGGGCGCGACCGCAATCGCTGGGTTGATCTGTTCGGCACCCTGGCCATCGCCGGCGCCATCGGCGGCAGTACCGTGCATGGACTGATCCGCATCCTGACCCGCCGCCGCAAGGAGAATGCACAATGAGCGCCGAACGCATCTACATCTACAAGCGCTACGAGCGTTTCTGGCACTGGTCACAAGCCCTGCTCATCATCGCCATGATGGTCACCGGTTTTGAAGTACACGGCAGTTATCACCTGCTCGGTTTCGGCCAGGCGGTGCACTGGCACAGTCTGGCGGCGTGGACCCTGCTCGTCATCTGGGCCTTCACCATTTTCTGGCAATTCACTACCGGCGAATGGCGGCAATACCTGCCTTCACTGCAGAACATCCCGGCCATGATCCGTTTTTACGCTTACGGAATATTCAAGGGGGAACACTCGCCCTACCACAAAACGGCTGCCCAGAAACACAACCCGCTGCAACGCCTGACCTACCTCGCGTTGCTGGCGGTGATCTCACCGCTGATCTGGGGCTCTGGCCTGCTCTACCTGTTTTATGCCGAGTGGGGAAATCTTGGCCTGGACCGCTACCTGAGCCTGGAATGGGTAGCCGTAGCGCATACCCTGGGCGCATTTCTCATCACTGCCTTCTTTTTCGTGCACGTCTACCTCACCACCACCGGCCACACCGTCTTCGCGCACATCAAGGCGATGATTACCGGCTGGGAGGAAATCGAAGAAAACAGCAAACACTGATTGACTGCAATCCCACTTCCCCGGGCAGGCTGCGGTCTGCCTTTTTCATGGAAATTTTTTGCCAATAATGACGCGACTGACGTTTGTGTCACACAAAAAGGCAAGCAAGCCACCACGGAACAGGCAACACGCCATAAAAATCTTTCAAATCAAAAAGTTAGCAAATAAAAATCTTGGCACAACTCTTGATAAAGCCATCCATACCAGCCGGCTCCTCATCGCGGCTTCGTTCTCACAGGAGGCAATATGTCGCACTGCATGTGTCACGGAAATTCCTTTACCACTGGCAACATCGACCCGGCCCGCCGCCAGTGGATCATAGCCACTGCCGGCGTGGGCGGCATTCTCGGCATGACAGCGCTGATCCCCTTCGTTTCCAGCCTGCTCCCTTCCGAGCGTGCCCTGGCCGCCGGCGCACCGGTGGAAGTCGACATTGGCCGCCTGCAAGCGGGCGAAATGCTGGTGGTCGAATGGCGCGGCAAGCCGGTGTGGATTCTCAACCGCACGCCGGAAATGCTCGCAGCCCTAAAAAAAGCCGAACCCATGCTGGCCGACCCCGCCTCCCGCGTCGCCTCACAGCAACCGGAGTACGCAGCCAATCCCACCCGTTCACGGGTGCCGGAGATGCTCGTCGTCATCGGCATCTGCACACATCTTGGCTGCTCTCCTTCCAATGCTTTCACACCGGGCGATCCCGCCCTTGGGGCCGATTGGCCCGGCGGATTTCTCTGCCCCTGCCACGGTTCCACCTTCGATTTCGCCGGGCGCGTGTTCAAGAACAAGCCCGCTCCGACCAATCTGGAGGTGCCGCCGCACCAATATCTAAGCGACACCCGCCTGCTCATCGGCAGCGATGAAGCCAGCAAAACCTGAATCCTCAACCCCAGAAAACACCATGCGCATCGCCATCACCAGCCAAAACCGCCACAGCATCACCGAACACGCCGGCAAATGCCGCAAATTCTGGATTTACGACGTCCGGGAACAGCGAGTGACAAACAAGCAACTTGTCGAACTCCCCGGCGGACAGAGCCTGCATGCCCAAAAAAACGGTCTACCGACGGCACTATCGGACATCAACGTGCTGATTAGCGGCAGCATGGGACGCCCCCTGTATCTGCGCCTGCGCGAACAGGGCATCCTTCCGCTGATTGCCTGCGAGGACGATCCAGATCGCGCGGTGCAGGATTTTCTCACCGGCAAGCTGTTCACCTGTAACCCGAGCGCACCACACGCCCGGCATCATGACCACCACTACGATTGCGAGGAAAACACACCATGAAACACACCCTTCTCAACGACAAATACCCCGTTTTTTCGCTGGAGATCGAGAAAAGCGAAATCCGCTACCGCTCGCTTCCCGCCTTGATCGATTACTTCAAGGAAAAAATTGCAGAAAACCCCAAGGTACAGTTCCTCACCGTATTCGACCATTTCGCCCATACCAGCCGGATCGGAGGCGAAATCATGCCCGGCCTGGTAGGGGCCGTCGACATCGTATTCTGCTTTGGCTTTGCCATTCCCAATCCGCTGGTACTGGCGGTGCGCCCACGTGCAATCGGCATCGCCGATCTGGGAGAACGCTTTGTCATCAGCTTCATGGAAGCACCGATGGTGCCGGCCAATCAGGCGATGCGGGCCTGGGTCATGGATTTGAAAGATGCCTGAAAATCAGGCACCACGCTGACGAATGAAAGCAATCACCTCGTCGGCCGGTAGCGGCCGGCTGAAATAATAGCCCTGTACCAACTGGCAACCGCGCAATTTCAGGTAATCAAACTGTGACTCAGTTTCCACCCCCTCGGCCACCAACTCCAGATTAAGTGCATGTCCGAGGCCGATCGTGGCATCGCAGATCACCTCACCATCGGCATTCTGGCCGATATCGGTGACAAAGGAGCGATCCAGCTTCAATTTGTCGAGCGCGAACATGCGCAGATAGGCGAGCGAGGAATAACCCGTGCCGAAATCGTCCAGAGCGACCTGAATCCCCATCGCGCGCAACTGATCGAGAATACGGATGGTTTCATCTGGCTGCGCCATGGCAACTGATTCGGTGATTTCAAAAATCAGCCAGGAAGGATCGAGCTCGAAACGCTCGATCAGGGCTTCAGCCCGCGCCAGCAACTCACCACTGCGAATCTGCACCGCGGAAATGTTGATCGCCATATTCACGTCCTGCAGCCCCTGGCGACGAAACTCTGCCAGTTGCCGGCAAGCCTCAGCCATCACCCAGGCACCGATCGGTTCGATCAACCCGGTTTCTTCTGCCACACCAATGAACATCCCTGGCGGCAGCAAGCCGCGTGCCGGATGCTGCCAGCGAATCAGGGCTTCGACGCTGGCCACCGCTCCACTTTCAGCATCGATCACCGGCTGGTAATGCAGCACGAACTCATCCGCGCCCAGCGCCTGGCGCAGGGCATGCTCGATTTCCAGGCGCTCAACCACCACGCTGTTCATGCGGCTGTCGAAGAACTGGAAGCCGTTCCTTCCTTCTGCCTTGGCGTGATACATCGCTGCCTCGGCGTTTTTCATCAGGGTTTCACGATCCGGCCCGTCATTCGGGAAAATGGCCACGCCAATACTGGGCGTAGCATACAGGGTGTGTTCCCCGAGAACATAAGCCTCGCCCAGTACTTTCAGCAATTTTTCCGCCACCTGGGCCGCAGTGTTGGCATAGCCCACTCCCGTCAGCATGACAACGAATTCATCGCCGCCCAGGCGAGCCACCAGGTCACTCTCGCGTACCGTCCGCCGCAGACGCTGGCTGACCTGAATCAGTAACTCATCGCCGACGGGGTGCCCCAGGGTTTCGTTGATCACCTTGAAACGGTCAAGATCGATGAACAGCAATGCCACATGATGCGTTTCGCGGCGAGCCACGGCCAAGGCATGATCAAGCCGGTCATCCAGGCTGAAACGGTTGTTCAGGCCGGTCAGCATGTCATGGTGGGCGATGTATTCAAGCTTGGCCTGGGTGGCTTTCTCAGCAGAAATATCCTTGAAGTTGGCGATGTGGTATTGCACCGCCCCGACCTCGTCGTAGACCACGGATATCGCCAACAGCTTGGGATAAACCGCACCATCCTTGCGCCGATCCCAAATTTCGCCCTGCCACCGGCCGGTGCTCTGCAGGGCTGCCCACATGGCCTCATACTCCGCGCGGCTGGTACGCCCGGACGACAAGAGGCGCGGATTCTTTCCCAGCACATCGTTCCTGGCATACCCCGTCAGCTCAGAGAAAGCGGGATTGACATCGAGGATGCGATTGCCCGGATCAGTAATCATCACCGCTTCACCACTATGCTCGAAAACCTGATGCAACAGACCGACACGCTCCTTCAACCACTCGCTCACCTGCCATTGCAAGGCAAAAACCGTGAGCGAAACAATGCCCAGACACAGCAGCAAAACAGCAAACAAAGGCAGCCAGCCCAACCAATAAAGCGGCAGCATGCAGGCCAGCAGGAAAAACGCACACCAGACCCAAAGCGTGAACAGCGTTTTACGTTTCACCCGTACACCCTCCCTGGCAACACCCGCGGATTACCCTGTTCGTACACCTGGAAGCGGCAATTCACCGATTGCCCGGAAATCCGCTCCAAGTATCTCGCCTGCCGCTCCTGCACCAGCCCCCAGTCGGCCAGGGGAATCGCCGCGGGCAAGAGCGTATCCCCGGCAAAATCTGCTTCAATTCGGGTCAGGTAGAAATAACGGCAATATGGCCAGGCTGCCGCATAGATCGACGCCCCGCCAATCACGAATACCTGTTTTCCCGTTGCGCAGGCGGCATGTAGAGCACTTTCAATATCCGGCATGCGACGACAACCGGCTCGTAGCGGCAGGTCGGCAGCACGGGACAATACAAAGGAATCCTCTGGCACCACGTCCATTGACGCATAGGTCAACCGGCCCATCACCAGCGCCGCACCCGCAACAGTACGTTCGAAATACGCCAGTTCCTCCGGAATATCCCAGGGTAGCCACTGTTCGCGCCCCAGCATGCCATTGGCAGCAACAGCGGCGATGGCGGCAATCATGCCTGCGTTTGCAGCCACTGCTCGCGTGTCAGCGTCAGCGTGATCGCTGGCACGGCCTGACCTTTATAGACATGCGGCTTCTGCATCCTGACGGTCGCCATGCTGACTGGCGCAATGGCAAAAATCGCCCCCATCAACTCCAGAATGCTCGACTCCAGGCACTCGCAGTGCCCATTTTCTTCCAGCTTGCGAATAGCCAGGAAGATCACCTCGTAATTGATGACCTCGTTGATGTCATGCGGATTACGAATCGCCATCACCGGCGCCCAAGCATCAACATGCACGGCGACCGCTTGCGGACCATGTTTTTCCAGGTGGTGACAGCCGGTCCGCAGCTGTATCGTCGCATCCACCGAAGCACACCAATGACCGTCCAGCACCTGATTCCACCCTTCGCCAAAAGCAGGCACATTACCAGAGCGCCGAAACAGTTAAAAGACACTGTGCCCGGACTGCACAAAAAAAAAGGGCGCCGTAGCGCCCTCTACACCAGAGAAAACCACAATCAGGCTGTGGTGCTGATGATCTTCCCTGTTTCCTGCCCTTGCGCATTGACCACCATACGCGGAGCTTCGCTATTACTCGCTTCGACCGGGCGCGGCTGCTCGACCGGAACCGGCTGCGCAGCCTGCACGCCACCCGTTGCGGTAGTTGCGGCAGGAACATATGCACCCGATGCGCCAACGCTTGCGATATCCATGATCGACTCCTTCACTGCAATCAACTTACGCCCTCAGTCTACACGATCGACGCAAATCGTCCAGTAAACTAACGCCCATGCAGCCTACCGAACGCCCCCACATCCTGTCGCTCATCCCACCGATGACACAGTTGAACGTCCCCTACCCGGCCACTGCCTATCTGACCGGATTCCTGCGTGATCGGGGTTATCCCGCACGGCAGGCCGACCTGGCCATCCAGCTGGTACTTGATCTGCTCTCGCCGTCGGGACTGGAGACCTTGCGCGAGGCGGCGGAGGCCATGCCCCGCAAACGCCGTTCGGTAAGCCTGAAAAGTTTTCTCAACGAATTTCCCCGTTATCTGCAAGTCACCGGCCCGACCTTGGCTTTTCTGCAGGGGCGCGACCCTTCGCTGGCGCAACGCATCGTGTCGCGCAGTTTTCTGCCGGAAGGACCGCGTTTTTCGGCCCTCGATCACTATCTCGACGATGGCAGCGGCGACCCGCTGGCCTGGGCCTTTGGCGCACTCGGCCTGCATGATCGGGCACGCCATTTCGCAACACTGTTCCTCAACGACCTGGCAGACGTCATCCGCGATGCCGGTGATCCACGTTTCGAATTCATCCGCTACGGCGAATCGCTGGCGCAAAGCCAGGGGAGTTTCGCGCCACTCGCCGCTGCGCTGGCGGCAGCACCGAGCCTGGTCGATGCGTGCCTCGAGCGTCGCCTGCTGAGTGTGCTGGCAGAAGACATGCCACAGCTGGTCCTGTTCTCGGTCCCGTTCCCCGGCTCCGTCTATGCCGCTTTCCGCATGGCCCGGAGCATCAAGGAAAAGCACCCGGACATCGTCACCGTGCTCGGTGGGGGCTGGGTCAACACCGAATTGCGCGAACTTGCCGAGCCCCAGGTATTCGACTTTTTCGATTACGTCACCCTCGATGACGGCGAAAAACCCTTGCTTGCCCTGCTCGAACACCTTGCCGGCAGTCGCCCGCAGGAACAGCTGGTGCGCACCTATGTGCGTACAGCGGGCCGCGTCCGCTACATCCACTGCGGCGAACCCGACATTCCCTTTGCCGACACCGGCACGCCGACCTGGGACGGGCTACCCCTGGATCGCTACCTGTCCCTGCTCGACCTGCTCAACCCCATGCACCGCCTGTGGTCCGACGGGGGCTGGAACAAACTCACCGTCGCCCACGGGTGCTACTGGAAGAAATGCAGCTTCTGCGACATCAGCCTCGATTACATCTCCCGCTTCGAAGCCATCAATGCCAGCCAGCTGGTGGACCGGATGGAGCGCATCAGCGCTGAGACTGGCCGCAGCGGCTTTCATTTCGTCGATGAGGCCGCCCCGCCCAAAGCTTTGCGCGCCATGGCGGCGGAACTCAAGGCGCGGCAGCGGGTGGTCTCGTGGTGGGGTAATGTCCGCTTCGAGAAAGCCTTTACGCCGGAGGTCTGCCAGGAGCTCGCCGCGAGCGGCTGCATCGCGGTTTCCGGCGGTCTGGAAGTTGCCTCCGACCGCTTGCTGGCGCTGATGAAAAAAGGCGTCTCGGTTGATCAGGTGGCACGGGTGACACGGGCCTTCAGCGACGCCGGAATCCTGGTACACGCCTACCTGATGTATGGTTTCCCCAGCCAGACCGTACAGGACACGGTCGATGCTCTGGAATACGTACGCCAGCTGTTTGCCGCCGGTTGCATCCAGTCCGGCTTCTTCCACCGCTTTACCTGCACGGTGCATTCACCGGTCGGTAAAAACCCTGCCGAGTATGGCGTCACCCTGCACCCCGCACCTTTCGCCGGTTTTGCCAAAAACGATGTGGCTTTTTCCGACCCCGGCGGCGTCGACCACGACAGTCTCGGGCGCGCCCTGAATAAAGCGCTCTACAACTACATGCATGGCGTCTGCCTGGACGACGATGTGCGTGGCTGGTTTGAACAACGGGTTCCCCGTCCCCGCGTCAAACGCGATTTCATCGCCCGCGCTCTGGCTCACCAATTATCCGGCTGAAGCCCCGGAGCAGGCCCGGCGGATGGTCGCCAGCCACTTTGATGGTTGCTTGGTAATCCATGTTGGCAGCCCCATAATGCACCGCTCGCCCCCCCTGTAAAAGCCAGGCTAGCGCACGATCACGCAATAACAACATGCCCCATAAAACACGACGCTCCATCCGCGAACGCATTACCTTGCTGCTGGCCTTGCTGACTGCCATCGCATTTGTCCTGACCCTGGTCCTGGTATCGCTAAGCTTCAAGGCCTGGCACAAGGCCCGCGAGACCGCGCGCCAGAACACTGTTGCGGTGCATGCGCTGGCGGCGGTCAAGAATTTTGCCTTTGAACGCGGGCGCACGAACGTGATCCTGCGTCACGCGGCGCCAATCTCGGCGGCGAATCGCGCCTTCATCGACGCCCGTCGTCTGCATGGCGACGCTGCCATCGCCGACATCTTGCGCGATGCTGCCGCTGCCTTCCCGGCAGAAACCCGGCAGGTCGAACAAAGCTGGGAGCGCGTACGCGATCTACGCACAGCGGTTGAGGCGGCTTTCGTCATGCCGGGTGCAGAACGCGACGAGACGCTGCGGGCACGCTGGCTTACGGCTGCGAACGAATTAGTGGCCGAACTCGAGATGCTGTTGCGTCTTGCCTCCCAGATTGAATCCGCCGATTTCGCCTTCGCCCGCCTGGCCAACCTGCGCATCGAGGCACTCCAGTTCCGCAATGCCGTCGGTACCGAGGCTACCCGGGTCGGCGGCGA
>RRZU013418199.1_pt1 | contig 14378 bp, 11 predicted proteins | sample 2165561 | NCBI WGS metagenome assembly RRZU01 (sample SAMN10456909, study PRJNA506462) | wastewater metagenome | isolation source: wastewater sludge | place: USA: Moscow, Idaho
CGCATCGACGATGGGCTGGGCGGCGCCGGAAATGCCCTGGCCGTTGAGCAGGTCGAGAAACTCGCCCTCATTGGCGACGAAGAGTTCCGACAGGTTCGTGCCCATCGGCATCAACAGGGTTCGCGAGTCGGCCGTGGGCATGAAGCGCGACTGATCAGGCTGATGCCGGCCGAGACGAAACTCTGCCGTAAAGAAATGAATGATGTCGTTTTCCCGCAGCAGGCACGAGCCATCGATGCGCTGTCGATTGACGAAGGTGCCGTTGGTGCTGTTCAGATCGGTCAGGCGCAGTTGCGTGCTGATGTCGTCGTCGAACATGGCGTGTTTCCGGCTGAGGCCTGGTGTCGTCAGTACCAGATCGTTCTCCTGGCCACGACCGATCCGGAAAGGCAGGTCAACGATGTCGTATTTCAAACGAGATCCATCGGCAGCGATGGATTCCAGAAACCAATGACTGCTCTTCACAGGAAGCTCCAGAGACGATCCGCTTGCAGGCCATGGCTCTTGCCATGATTCTTGCCATGATATGGTCAGGGCACCGAACTTCCCCCGCAGTTTTCCGGCGAGTAGCGCGCAAGTCGCTGGCCTGCCGCCTGCAGGGGGGACACTTGGATGGCGCACGTACGAGTATGCCCAGCCATCTCAGCCGCTGTCAATCTCGCTGCATCCGGGGATGTGCTGGAAGTCGCACATTGCTGGTCTGTTCAGGTATGATGGTATGATGAGTAAGACGAGTAGAATGGCAAACGGGACGAAAGCCCCGGACGCAAAGCTGCAGGCCCTAACCTGAAGTCCGGAAGGGTGGCTGGGTTGCCTCATACCGGGATCTTCGTCTCGGCATCCGATGTCCGCAGCCGTCCAAGTCTTGCATTCTAGAGTAACCGGATGCTTCCTCTCGATTCGAGGCAGTGTTTCCCAGCGCCTGATCGACTGCAGCCTGGCGCTCAAGTAGCACGCAGGAGGATCTCATGCAAGACCGATCATCAAGAATACTTCCTCTAGGCCCTGGCCCACTGTTTCTTGCCGCCGTCGCCGCTGGCATGCTGATCTGGAAGAGTGAGGCATCGCTGGCCGTCGACCTGGTCCTGACACTGGTTCTGCTGGCGCTCGCCACAGGCGTCTCTTATTGGGAGCGTCGTGCGCTCCGGGCCGCTGTCGATCAGTTGCTTGCCGAGCGCGCAGAGACCGACGCGGCGCAGCCGGCCATCGCCCCCTATACCAAGAGCCTGCATCAGGTGGCCGCCGCTTCACTGGCACGCTGGGCCGGGCATATCGCCATCGCACGCCGACAAACCGAGAACGCCGGCAACGCCTTGACCAGTGACTTCGCGGCCATTCTGAACCAGTTGGGCGTTATGCTCGATACCCGCGACCGTGAAGCAGCGGAAGGTGTGGTCGCGGTGATCGAACGGTCGCGCAGTGAACTGGCAGCGATGCTGGGCCACCTCAAGGACGCTTTCGACGCCCAGAAACCAATGCTCCGTGAATTCGAGAGCCTGGCGGAAGTGAGCGCCGATCTCAAGCGCATGGCCGGCGGGGTCGCCGAGATCGCCAAACAGACCAATCTGCTGGCGCTCAACGCGGCGATCGAAGCGGCGCGGGCCGGCGAGACCGGGCGGGGTTTTGCCGTCGTTGCCGATGAAGTACGCAAGCTCTCGGACCAGTCGGGATCGCTTGCCAAGCAGATCCGGGATAAGGTCGAGACGGTCAACGCGGCGACCGGGTCAGCGCTGCTTTCCGCCGGTCAAATGTCACGCCAGAACGAGTCGCTGATGGCCAGTTCGGACGTGACCATGGCCGCCGTCCTGGAACGTTTCAGCAGCGTCGTGCAAGGACTCAGCGATTCGTCGCAGCACATGGCCGAAGGCAGCCAGAGCGTCCGCGAGAAGGTCGAAGCGGTACTCGTGCATCTGCAATTCCAGGATCGCATGAGCCAGATTCTGAGCGCGGTCTGCCAGGATATCGAGCGTCTTCTGGCGCGCACACGTGCAGAAGAGGCGCGCATCGCATGCGGCGAGACGCCGGAACCTTTCGACGTGCAGAAGTGGATTGCCGAACTCGAACAAACCTACACCACGCTCGAACAGCACGATGCGCAGCACCCGGCTGCACAGGGGCAGGTGGCGGCGAGCGAAATCACCTTTTTCTAACGGTCATGACTTTCCAGGCTACCCAATCATCAAAGTCATGACCGTTTCCCTCTCCCCCGACCCTTCCCCAGCGAGGGGGGAGGGGAGATTCGTGAGTCGCATACGCGACTTTCACATTAACCTGGACAATGGGAGATTGACATGGGCAAGACCATCCTGATCGTCGACGATTCCGCTTCGATGCGGCAGGTCGTCAGCATGGCGCTCAAGGGCGGCGGCTTTGAGGTGATCGAGGCCTGCGACGGCAAGGACGCGCTGGCCAAACTGATGGGGCAGAAAGTGCATCTGGTGATCAGCGATGTCAATATGCCCAACATGGATGGCATCACCTTTGTCCGGGAAATGAAAAAGAACGCCGCCTACCGCTTCGTTCCGGTGATCATGCTGACCACCGAAGGCAATGAGGAAAAGAAGAAGGCCGGCCAGGAGGCCGGCGCCAAGGCCTGGGTGGTCAAGCCTTTCCAGCCCCAGCAGATGCTGGCGGCGGTTTCCAGACTGTTGATGATGTGAGGCGACGATGAGCATCGTCATCGAGAGCAGCGGGCAGACGGCGCGGCTGACTCTGGACGGGGAGTTGACCATCTATGAGGTCGCCGAAATCAAGGCCGGGCTGGCGGACGTCATGCGCGCTGCCGACGAAATCGAGATCGACCTGGGCGGCATCGCCGAGATCGATACGGCCGGTCTGCAACTGATGCTGATCGCCAAACGCAATCCGGGCAAGCGTGTGCGCTTCGTCAATCATCCGCCGTGCGTTCTGCGCCTGATCGATCTGGCCAATCTCGGTGGCCTGCTGGGAGATCCCTTGTTCATTTCGGCGACGGAATCGGCAAGGAAGGTGCCGTGAACGACGCCGCCCAGGACCTTGCGCAGGCACTCGGAACCTTCATGGAAGAGGCCAGGGAACTCCTCGCCGAAATGGAGGCGATCCTGCTGCGTGCAGAGGACGGCAGCGGCCAGGAAGACGACATGAACGCCCTTTTTCGCTGCGCACATACCATCAAGGGCTCAGGCGGCCTGTTCGGTCTTGACGAAGTGGTGCGTTTCGCGCACGTCGTCGAGAACGTCCTCGATCGCCTGCGCAACGGCAAACTGCAATTCGACAGCGATCTGATCAGTCTGCTGCTCGCATGCCAGGACCACATCGCCAACCTGATTGCCGCGATCGCCGAGAACACCGAGGTTCCGGTCGCGCGTAGCGACCAATTGCTGTCACGCCTGCAGGCCGTTCTCGGAACTGGCGGCGGCGCTGTCGTGGCGCCGCCCGCCGCCGAACCGCATTCCTCCGAAGCCGGGATCGGTGCCGGCGGCGGTGGCGCGATGGGCTCTGACCACTGGCATATCTCGCTGCGCCCGGGCAGACAGGTGTTGCAGGACGGCATGGATCCGCTGGCCTTCATCAATTACCTCTCCCAGTACGGCAAGCTGCTGCATGTTGAAACGATCGTCGACGCCGTACCGGAGTTTGCCGCCGCAGACCCCGAGATCTGCTATCTGGGCTTCGAAGTGGCCCTGGCGAGCCGTGCCAGCAAGGCAGAGATCGAAGGCGTCTTCGATTTCATCCGGGAGGGCTCGCAGATCGTCATCGTGCCGCCGCAGAGCCAGATTTCTGCCTACCTCGCGCTGATCGAATCCCACCATCAGGATGCCGAGCGCATCGGCGAGATGCTCGTGGCCTGTGGTTCGGTGACCGCCAACGAACTGGCAGAGGCGCTGGCAGTGCAGAAGCAGCAGGAACCCCATGCCCGTATCGGCGAGATCCTGGTCGAACAGGGAGCGGTGCCGCCGCAGGTCGTCGAAGCCGCTGCCGACCAGCAGAAGCGCTTCGAGGAAAAGCGCAGCGGCGAAGCCCGGATCGTCAAGGTTCCTTCCGATCGGCTGGACGCACTGATCGACCGGGTCGGCGAATTGGTCATCGCCGGCGTCGGGACACATCTGCAGATCAGCCGTATCCAGCGGCCCGACATTCAGGAATCGGCGGAAGTGCTGCTGTCTCTCGTCCAGGACATTCGTGACATGACCCTGCGCTTGCGCATGGTCGCCATCGGCGAGGTTTTCTCCCGCTTTCCGCGTGTCGTTCGCGACGTTTCCAGGGAACTGGGCAAGGATATCGAGTTGCGTGTCCGGGGTGCCGAATCCGAACTCGACAAGTCGATGGTCGACAAGATCGGCGACCCCTTGATGCATCTGGTGCGCAACTCGATCGACCATGGCATCGAGCCGGCCGAAACGCGCATGGCGCGTGGCAAGCCCGCACGCGGCACGGTCGAACTGCGTGCCTATCACGAGTCCGGCAGCATCAATATCGAAGTCAGTGACGATGGCGGCGGCCTCGATCGTGATCGCATCCTGAGGAAGGCGATCGAGAATGGCATGGTCGCTCCGGACGCCCATCTTTCCGATCAGGAGGTCTATCGGCTGATTCTCGCAGCCGGGTTTTCGACGGCAGCAAAAGTGACCAGCCTCTCCGGCCGCGGGGTCGGGATGGATGTCGTGCGCAGCAATATCGAGGCCTTGCGCGGCACGCTCGACATCGAATCGGTGCCAGGACAAGGCACGACCATGCGCCTTTGTCTGCCGCTGACGCTGGCGATCATCGACGGCTTTCACGTCGGCGTCGGCAGTTCGCACTTCATCATCCCGCTCGACATGGTCGTCGAGTGCATCGAACTACCGCCGGATGTCGGCGATCGGGGATACCTCGAACTGCGTGAGCAGGCGCTGCCCTTCGTTCGCCTGCGCGAGCTTTTCGATGAACAGGGGCCACGGCACCCTCGACCGCGCGTCATTGTCGTCCGTTACGGCAGCCGACAGGCGGGTCTGGTCGTCGATCGCATCCATGGCAAGTGCCAGACGGTGATCAAGCCGCTCGGTCCCTTGTTTGCCGAAGCACCGGCGGTGTCGGGCTGCACGATCATCGGCAACGGCGAGGTCGGCATGATCCTCGACGTGCAGGCACTGGTACGGCTTTGCGCAGGCGCTGGCCACGGCAAGCATGCGAAGAATTGATCGACGGCACCGGCACGGCTCGTTTCCGGCGGCAGCAAACGCCTGCAGGCAGCATTTCTTGTCCAATTATTCAGAATGTCGAGGTGAAAGATGAACTGGTTACGGTCGATGAAGGTGAGCACACGCAACCTGCTCTGGGGAGGTCTCACGGCGATTGGCCTGTTGCTCTTCTGCACGGTGTCGCTGGTTTCGATCCACGACAACATGCTCGAAGACCGCAAGCAGCGGATCAAGAGCCTGGTCGAGGCAGGGATCGGGGTCCTTGGTCATTATCATCAACTGTCGACCACCGGCCAGCTCACCGACAAGGACGCCAAGACCGCCGCGCTCGATGCCCTGCGCTACATGCGCTACGAAGGGGGCAACTACCTGTTCGGCTTCGATCCTGAAGGAAACTATTACCTGAGCCCGGCCAGTCCCGACTTCGAGGGAACCAACAAGATCGACCTCAAGGATGCCAATGGCAAATACCTGATCCGGGAACTGATCAGCGTCGCCAAGGCTGGAGGCGGTTATGTCGCATACGACTTCCCCAAACCGGGCACACAGGCCGCTTCGCCCAAGATCGGTCATGCGGTGCTGTTTGCGCCATGGAATCTGGTGATCGGCACCGGCATCTACATCGACGATGTCGATGTCGTCTTCCGCCGCGTCCTGATCCAGTTGGTATCGATTTCACTGGCCTTGCTGGCGCTATTGACGGCCATGGGTTGGGCGATCTCGCGTTCGATTTCGGGCCCGCTGAATACGGTCGTCGAAGTATCCGGCCGCATGGCAGCAGGCGATTTCGACTTCAAGCTCGACACCACCGGGCGGGATGAAGCCGGGGCAGTCTTTCGTGCCGTGATGATGGTCAAGGAGGCGGTGCACGCGATGATCGGCGATGCCGGCGCGCTGTCGACCGCAGCGGCGAAAGGCCGGCTGGAGACGCGTGTCGATGCAGCCAGGCACCAGGGCGAATATCGCAACATCATCGAAGGACTCAACCGCACGATGGACGCAGTGGTGGATCCGATCAACGACGTCAAGCGAGTCATGGCGGCGGTTGAACGGGGCGATCTCGGCCAGAGCATCGACGCCGAATATCAGGGTGACTTTGGCGCCCTGCAGGCCAGCGTAAATAATACGCTGGCCAAACTGTCGGCGACGATCGCGCAGGTGAACACCTCGGCTGGCGAGCTCTCGAACGCCTCGACGCAGGTATCGGCCACCTCGCAGCTTCTTTCGCAAGCCACCTCGGAGCAGGCGGCAAGCCTCGAACAGACGACCTCGGCGATGGAGCAGATGTCGGCGTCGATTGCGCAGAACACCGACAACCCCAAGACCACCGACGCGATCGCGCGCCAATCGGCGGCAGACGCGCTGGCTGGCGGCGAAGCCGTTCGTTCGACGGTCGCGGCGATGAAATCGATCGCCGGCAAGATCTCGATCATCGACGACATTGCCTACCGCACCGATCTGTTGGCGCTGAATGCGGCGATCGAAGCGGCACGGGCCGGCGAACATGGCAAGGGTTTTGCCGTCGTCGCGGCCGAGGTCAGGAAACTGGCCGAACGCAGCCAGATCGCCGCGCAGGAGATTGGCGAACTGGCAAGCAGCAGCGTCGAAACCGCCGAACGTGCCGGCAGCCTGTTCGAAACCATGCTGCCGTCGATTCGCAAGACGGCTGATCTGGTGGGCGAGATCACCGCCGCATCGGAAGAACAAACGACGGGCGCCGACCAGATCAGTCAGGCGATGGCGCAGTTGAACACCGTCACGCAGCAGAACGCCGCGACCGCCGAAGAACTCTCGGCCACGGCCGAAGAGATGAACGCCCAGGCCGAAAACCTCAACGAGTTGATGGCGCAGTTCACGCTTGCCGGCAACGACCAGGCCATGCCGGCGCGCCCCGGCAGAACCGCCAAACCGGGCAAGGCGAAACGCGAGTCTGCGGCAAATCACCCGCTGAAAGACTACGAACGATTCTGAGGGATGCGCCATGAGCACAGAACTGTTGGCAGCCAGCCGGCACGTGGCCGGCAGAGCGGCCGGTCCGGATGTCGGCGACACCTCGCTGTATCTCGCCTTCCGCCTGGCTGATGACGTATATGCCATCGATATTCTGCGCATCCGGGAAATCATTGAGTACAGCGTGCCCACCGGCGTGCCGATGATGCCGCGCTCGGTCCGTGGCGTCATCAACCTGCGCGGCGCGGTGGTGCCGGTGATCGACCTCGCGGTTCGCTTCGGTCGCACGGCCACCGGCGTGGGTAAACGCACCTGCATCGTCATCGTCGAAACCGAACACGCGGGGACGCTCTGCACCCTGGGATTGATCGTCGATGGCGTCAACGCGGTGATGGAGATTGCTGCCGGGAGCATCGAACCCGCCCCGGCTTTCGGTACACGCGTCAACGCCGACTTCATCGCCGGAATGGCACGCGTCAATGGCCGCTTCGTGATCATTCTCGACATCGCGCGTGTCCTGTCGATCGACGAAATGGTGTCGATCACCCCGCCGATGATTGAAACTTAATGTCTATCTGAAACGTGAGGCGCTGATGGCACGAGAAATCAAGGTCATGGTCGTCGACGACTCGGCTGTGGTACGCCGGGTCATGAGCACCATCCTCGACCGCGATCCCGGGATCCGCGTCATCGCCACGGCCCACGATCCGATCTTCGCGATCGAAAAAATGCGCCGCGACTGGCCTGACGTGCTGACGCTCGACATCGAAATGCCGCGCATGGACGGCATCACCTTTCTCGGCCAACTGATGGCGGAACGACCGACGCCGGTGCTGATCTGCTCATCGCTGACCACCGTCGGGGCGGAAACGACCCTGCAGGCCCTGGCAGCCGGGGCCGTTGCGATCATCAGCAAGCCCGGCCTCGGCGTCGGGAGTTTTCTTGAGGATTCGAGCGACAACCTGATCGCTGCCGTCAAAGCGGCCGCGCGTGCCAACATGGGAGCCGTGCAGCGTGGCGTCCGCACGGCGGTACGCAGTCCGGCAAGGCCGCGTCTGGCGATGGCACAGACAACCGAGCGCCTGGTCGCCATCGGCACGTCCACCGGCGGAACGGTCGCCCTGGAAGCCCTGCTGACCGAACTGCCGCGCGTCTCGCCGGGAATCGTCATCGTTCAGCACATGCCGGAGATGTTTACCGCCGCTTTTGCCGCACGCCTTGATGGCCTCTGTGAAATCTCGGTGCAGGAAGCGAGGAATGGGCAGCGAGTCCTGCCCGGTCTGGCACTGATTGCACCCGGCGGCAAGCACATGCAACTGACGCGCAGCGGCGCGCAATACCTGGTCGAGGTGAAGGATGGACCACCGGTCAATCGCCATCGCCCGTCGGTCGATGTGCTGTTTCGATCGGTTGCCAAGTATGCCGGCAACAATGCCATGGGTGTGATCATGACCGGCATGGGCGATGACGGCGCGCGCGGACTCAAGGAGATGCACGATGCCGGCGCTTATACGCTGGCACAGGACGAGGCGACTTGTATCGTTTACGGCATGCCGAGGGAAGCGGTCAAACGGGGCGCGGTCGATCGCAGCTTGCCGCTTGCTGCGCTGGCAACGGCGATCATGAGCGGTCCTCCCGCTTCGCGATCTGGAATGGCTGGGTTGTAGGAGGTGATCCACTTCTGACGTAAACTAAGCGGTCGAACCAACGGAAAGCCACGCCATGCCCCGCACCACTCTGAAGCTGCCCAACAAGAAGCCTGCTGCCGTCGGCGACACCCGGGCAGCCACCCGCAAACCGATTCGCGGTAGCTCCCAGACAGCAAAGCACACCAGCGCGCGGCGTGCCGACAGCCAATCGCCAGTACCGGCTGCGCCAAGCGGCAAGCCCGGTCAGCGAAACACCAGCCCGGCACGTTTCCGCAACGAACTCCCGAGGGAAGCGGCCAGCCCGGTCGAGCAATTCACAGCCGCGTTTCCGACGAGGCAGGAAAGCACAGTGCCAGCCCCGGAACCTCGCGGCACAACCACCGATAGCCAGGCAGCCAGCCCGGCCCGGCCCAGCCAACAGGCGAAGAAGACCTATCCGCAACGCGGCATAGCCCGCAGCACTGGCGCGCGCGCCTTTCCCCCGGCGCCGCAGCGCGCCAGCCGTGACGCACCGGCACTCGGCGAGAGAGTCTCCCCGGCAGTCGCAGCAGAGGCGCAGGTGCAACGACCGGCAGAAGCGCCGGCTGCCACGCCGGCAGTGACCTCCAGCACGCCACGCGGCTTGGCAAAGGAATCGCCGCGGCTGGCAAAACTGGTCAGCGAAATCGCCGCGTGCTCCCGCCGCGAAGCCGACGAATGGATCGAGAACGGCTGGGTCAGCGTAGACGGCGAGGTCATCACCCGCCTCGGCGCACGCGTCAACCCGAAGGCAAAGATCAGGATCCAGGACGCAGCGAAAAAGCACCCCAGCGAAAGTGTCACCATCCTGTTCAACAAGCCGTGCCACCCGGCCGCTGCCGAGGGCGATCATGCCGTCGCACTGATCCGTCCCGACAGGCACTGGGCAGAAGACAGCACCACCTTCCGCTTCCAGGCCACGCATCTGCGCGGCCTGGCGCTGGCCGGCAAACTCGATGCCGACGAGGGCGGCATGCTGGTGTTCACTCAGGAAGGCAGTGTCGCACGCCGCCTGACGGGAGGTGATGCAAGACTCGAGAAGGAATACCACGTCCGCGTCGAGGGCGAGTTGTCGGCGGATGGTCTGGAGCGGCTCAGACATGGCCTGTCGCTGGACAAGGTCAAACTGCTGCGCGCACAGGTCTCGTGGCTGAGCGAGCAACAACTGCGTTTCGTTCTGCACGAAAACAGAAAGCGGCAGATTCAGGGCATGTGCGAACAGGTCGGTTTGCGCGTCACCGAAATCAAACGCGTGCGTATCGGCAGCGTCTCACTCGGCAAGCTGGCTGCCGGACAATGGCGTTATCTGCGCGCCGACGAGCGTTTCTGAAAAAAGGCCCAGCCCATGCTTGAGCCCTTGCCACAAGACCTTGCAGGCTGGCTGGCCTTTGTCAGCAGAACGGAATTGCCGATTCTGCGCCAGACGGCGCGCCGTCTCGACCAGGCACGACAACAGATCGACCAGGTCAGCGGTCGCGACATCACCAACATCGTTTTGCAGGATCCGCTGTTGGCCATCCGTGTGCTGGCCTATATTCAGGACGTTGGTCACGGCCACCTGCACAGTGACATCACGAACATTGCCAGCGCAGTGATGATGCTTGGCGTCGACCCTTTCTTCCGGATGTTCGAGCAAGCACTCACCCTCGAAACGATGTTGCAAGGTCAGCGGCAAGCCCTGCTGGGCGTCCTGCAGGTGATCCTGCGGATGCAGCGTGCAGCGCACTATGCACACGACTGGGCATTCGCGCGGCACGACATGAACGTCGAGGAAGTCGCTCTCGCCGCGCTGCTGCATGACCTGGCGGAGATTCTGCTGTGGTGTTTTGCTCCGGATCTGGCGATCGAGATTCGCTCCCGACTGCAGGCCGACCGCAGGCTGCACAGCGCCAATGTCCAACAGGAAGTGCTCGGAGTCAAGCTGGCCGATCTGCAGCTGGCCCTCTGCCGCGCCTGGCACCTGCCCGTGCTGCTGACCACCCTGATGGGCGGCGACAGCGCCCATCTGCCAAGGGTCCAGAACGTGCAGCTGGCGGTCAAGCTTGCCCGCCACTCGACTGATGGCTGGAATAATCCAGCGATCCCGGATGACCTCACTGCCATCCAGAGTCTGCTGCACATCAGCCGCGACACCTTGCTCGACCGCCTGCAGCTACCGCCGGAAGTCCTGCCCAGGTTTCTCCTTGCAGGTGGTGAGCGGGAAGATCACCAAGCTAACGGTCATGACTTCTCCAGGCACCCCCGATGATGAAAATCATGATTCCGACGAGCTACTGGGAGGGGTTGTTCTGGCCGACAGCCGTCGCGGCGACGTCCTGGATCAGTTGCAGATCGTTGTCTTGTGCGAAGTGCAGGACGAAGCGATAGGCCATGGGCTCCACTTCGTACAATCGGCCATTTACGAAAACGGCTTTCTCGCCTTTGTAGTTTATTGGAGAAACGTAGGGCGAATAGCGCATCTTCTTTTCGGCGCCAAAAGCCGAGAGAACACCGCAAAGTCTTTCGGCCCAGTCGCTGGGGCGGAACCGCTTGCCTGCGATGGTAAGACCGACGATGATGAAAGAGGAGTGTGACGAAGTGGTCATATCTCGATGGTAGGGTGGCGAGGTGAACCGCGAATTACTCTCTTGGATGGTCGTTTTGCGCCTGCCGACAGAGTCGACGCCACGATTCTAACAGAAAGACGCTAGCCTTGCCGGGTCTTGCCGGCCGTTCAACCGGCAAACCGCTGATTTCTTGCGGCGGACGGGGCAAAATGCGTATCATCGCGCACCGGTGAAAACGACCGGTTTTGATCCCCGATTCTCCAGCCTGAACTCACGGCGGTTTTCTACGCTCACTGGTCCGAGTAAGCAATGATTGCTGATTTTCCCTTCCGCCTGCTCGCCATACTGGTTCTTGCCGTTCTCTCCGCCGGTTCGACGCCGGCAGGGGCAGCGGCGTCGGCTCAAGTGACCATTGACCTCGGGGCCGGCCCCGTCAACACCTTCACTCCGGCTGTCGCTCTCGGCGCCGGTGTGGACGGGCACGCGCGCGGCGACGCGAGCGCCATTTATCGCCCCGCCACCTTGCGCGCCATGCGCTCGGTCGGTCTGCGTCCGCTGACTTACCGCCTGCGCACCGAACTCGGTATCGAGGCCTGGCACTGGAATCCGCGCGGCCACTGGAGTGACCGCAAGAACGCCCAAGGTTACTGGACCTCCGACGATCACCCTGGCGCTCCGATCCTGACCTCCTTTGGTTACCGGCTGCCACGGCGAGGAAATACCATCGACCAGGCCGAAGACAATGGTTATTCGCGACTGGCTGACGGCGACCCCGATACCTTCTGGAAGAGCAACCCCTATCTGGATCGCCGCTACACGGGAGAGGACCGGCACCCGCAATGGCTGATCGCTGATCTGGGAGAGAAAATACCGGTGAATGCGATCCGTATCTCCTGGGGGATACCGTATGCCGTGCGCTATTCGGTGCAGTACTGGGATGGCGAAGACCAGGACCTTCCGGATGGGTATCCCGAGGGTCAATGGCGAACCTTTCCCGAAGGTATGGTGACCGCAGGAGGTGGCGGTGACGGAATTCTGCGCCTGGCACCCGATGCACGGCCGGCACGTTACCTGCGGGTGTTGCTCGAAGCATCATCGGCGTCGGCCCCACCGGGAGCCAGCGACCCGCGCGATGCTCTCGGCTACGCGGTCCGCGAGGTGTCCATCGGCACCTTGGGTGCCGATGGCGAGTTGCGGGATGCCGTCCGCCATGCCGCCAGCCGCAAGCAGCAGACCCACTTTTTCGTTTCATCCACCGACCCATGGCACCGTGCGACCGACCTGGACCCCGACGTCGAGCAGGCCGGCATTGACCGGGTGTTCGCCAGCGGGCTGACGCATGGCTTGCCGATGCTGGTTCCCGTCGGGGTGCTCTACGATACGCCGGACAACGCCGCCGCCCTGCTGCGCTATCTGAAGCGGCGCGGCTATCCGCTGCGCGGCATCGAACTCGGCGAGGAACCGGATGGCCAGTACATTGCTCCGGAGGACTATGGGGCCTTGTATCTGCAAGCGGTGGACGCGCTGCGTGCGGTCGATGCGGCAGTACCGCTCGGTGGGCCATCCTTCCAGTCCTTGTGGGATGAGCCAATGATGGCCTGGGCCGGCACTTCGGTTGCTCCCGACCGGCCGTGGCTGGCCCGCTTGCTGAGCTATCTGCAGGCGCGTGGGCGAGCGGACGATCTGGGATTCCTGTCGTTCGAGTGGTACCCGTTCGACGACGTCTGCGCGCCGGTGGCGCCGTACTTGCAGCAGGCGCCGGCGCGGCTCGCCGAGGCCATGGCGAACCTCTACCAGCAGGGTCTGCCGCGCTCGACGCCGCTGTTGATCACCGAGTACGGCTACTCGGCCTTTGCCACGCAGGCGGAAGTCGACCTGGCCGGCGCCCTGTTCAACGCCGACGTGGTCGGCACCTTCCTGACCCAGGGTGGCAGTGCTGCCTATCTGTACGGTTACGAACCCAGCCCCCTCGATCGGGAACCGCAGGTTGATTGTGAGACCTGGGGCAACAATACCCTGTTCGTCTCCGACCAGAAGCGAAACATCCTGGCGCGTACCGCCACCTATCACGGTGCCAGGCTGCTGGCGCGGCAATGGGCCGGGAACCCGACCCAGGCGCACTGGCTCTATCCCGCACGAGTGGATGGCGAAAGCACCGATACGCCACCCTTGAGCGCTTATGCACTGCAGCGCCCCGACGGGCTCTGGGCGGTGCTGCTGGTCAACAAGGACCCGACGCAACCGTGGTCGGTCGCGCTGCGCTTCGCCGGACCGGAGCCGGATGCGGTCGCGTGGCTGCAAGGCCCGGCCGACCTGTTCCAGTTTTCCGCTGCCCAGTACCAATGGCGGGCGCAAGGCAAGCACGGTCGCCCGCGCCGCAGTCGGCCTCCCGAGCACCGCGTGCTGCGCGCGCATGCCCCACTAGAACTGCAATTGCCGCCCTGGTCCCTGACGGTGATCCGCAGTGGGGGGCCGCCCGCCCGGCCAGATGCGCCCGTGCGCGTGCGTTGATGTGAAACCAGGCCAACCTTTCCAGAAAGCGACCATTCCAGAATGTCTCTGCCATTACCCGGTGATTCTCCAGCAACTGCAGTGACCAACGGCGTGTCCGGCAAACCGGTCTTCTTCGATCCCGCCCACAAGCGCTGGCCGCGTTTGCGGGCGGGAGTGACGCTGCTCGGCCTGACGCTGTCTTTGTTGCTGGTCATGCTCGTCCTGAGCATTCTCGCCAGTCCGGTACTGCCGTCGCTGCATCTGCCAAGCGTCAGTTTTCTGCCGCAAGGCGCCCACGCCCTGCCGGCCGTACCCACGCTCTCCCCCGAGCGTCCCTTGACCCGCCGTGAGCGCACCTTGCGTAGTGAGCAGATCAGGCTGGAGCGCGCGCGCGCGGCCAGCCTGCAACAATGGCTGGTGCAGCCCCACAAGCCGGGCCTGCTGCCGAACCGGCAAACACTGGCCATCGGCTTTTTCGTCAACTGGGACGACGCCAGCATGAGTTCGCTCAAGCAGAACCTCGACAGCCTGGACTCGGTGATCGCCGAATGGCTGCACCTGGC
>RRZU010552465.1_pt1 | contig 14377 bp, 13 predicted proteins | sample 2165561 | NCBI WGS metagenome assembly RRZU01 (sample SAMN10456909, study PRJNA506462) | wastewater metagenome | isolation source: wastewater sludge | place: USA: Moscow, Idaho
AATGTGGCGTTATAGAAGTTATCAGCGCATGGCTGCTGATATCTCAAATGATTCGAGCGAAGCGAACTAAAAAATATTTAATAGTGAAAAAGGATGGAACATTGGTATCCATCCTTTTCGCTTTTTTATACCCCTATCTGGCTAAACCACTAACTTTTAAATTAAAAAAAAATAATAGTTATAAAAAAAATATTATCTTTGCCACGTTCGACATTCAGTTATATAACTTATGCAAAACATATGAGCAAGAGAACTTTACTAACTTCACTGCTATTGACTTGCCTATCAATAGTTTCTTATGCACAAACAGAACGTTCAGTGCAATACTCGGTACCTACCCGAAATGAGTACCTATTAAAAGACCCTGTATGGTTTATATCATTAGGAGCCGGAGCTCAACTTTATGAAGGCGAGGATGATAACGGGGTTCCAGGCAATCGCACATCGTATCTGTCAAGATTGACATTGGCCCCTACTCTTACTATCGGTCGTCGGATGAGTAATATCGTTACTCTTCGCCTGCAATTTTCAGGTGGAAGCCTTCATGGCTACAACGACGGTTATAACGGAATTTATACCAAATGGTGGAAACAAGGCACTAACGGAGAAGACGTTAAGAACCTGACCAAGGACCCTACCTGGGAACATATGGGATGGGTAGATGGTCTTGATTATGAATACTCCATAGTAGATGCCACTAATGAAGCTGTATGGCACGCCAAAAAATGGGGGGAAAACCAACAATATTATATGCAGCATCTACGTTATATCAGTATGACCGGAGATGTAAGCATAAATTTCTTAAACCTTGTAAACGGGTATAAGCCTAACCGCAAATGGGAAGTAAATCCATTTGCAGGAGTCGGGGTATATCAACGTTTTGCGCACATGGGTAACCTTGCAGGTACATTCATAGGCGGAAGTTTGGGTTTAAATACCGGATTTAATTTTACAAGAAATTGGCAAATTTTCGGCGAAGTCCGTGGCGTTGTTATCAACGACACTTTTGACGGACAGAAAGGAGATATGAGTAATAACGGGATGGCTCAATTAACTGCGGGCATCGCATACAAATTTGGAAGCCCTAAATATATTGACCCTGCTATAGAAACACGACTCCTCCTTCCATACAATATAGCGCGTGCATGTGACGATATGGTTCTTGTTCCGGGCGGAAATATAGAATTAGGCACAGGTATCGATCCTCTTTGGGGTGACACAATTGCACGGAAACTGGTTGCGGTAAGCCCGTTCTGGATGGACGAAACGGAAGTTACCAACAAGCAATACCGTGAGTTTGTGTATTCGGTTCGAGACTCTATTATCAGAGAACGCCTGTACGATCCTGCATATGGAGGTGACCCTACATACAAAGTGCAAATAAGACCAGTGAAGGACTATACAGGAGAGATCAAGCAATGTATAAATTGGTCTAAACCTATTCCTTGGAAAAATCCGTCAGAAAGAGAAGCCCGTGCTATAGCCAGTGTTATCGGAGGTAATTCTTCGACAACTGATAAATCAGGTTCTACAAGCACAGCTCTTAATTACAAATATCAATGGTTTGATTCAAAGAGTTATTATGCTTTTACCTCCAAACTAAAAACGGGTGATGCGAGTTCCATTGTAATTTCAAAAGATACAGCCTATACGAACACGAGAGGTGATATCATTCGCGAAACACTATCCAGAATATCATACGGCGATCCGATAGACTTCACGAATACTTATATCGTTAATGTACATCCTGACGTTATGGTATGGATGACTGATTTTGCCAATGCAAAAAGCGAAAGATATGTGGATACATACTTCACAGACAATGCTTACGATAACTTCCCTGTGGTAGGAGTAACGTGGGAGCAGGCAGATGCTTATTGTGCATGGCGCAGTGCAAAATATAAAGCAGAAGGTGGATGTAGCAAAATCGGATTTGAGGGATACAGACTGCCAACAGAAGCAGAATGGGAGTTTGCTGCCCGAAATGGGCGTTCGGAATTAACATATCCGTGGTATTCGAACAAAACTCATACAGCCGACGGTTTGGCTCATGCTAATTTCAGAGCTTCAAAAGATTTAAAAGATCTGATGTCTCCGGTAGCAACATTCCTTCCAAATAGATTCGGCTTATATGATATGGCTGGAAATGTGGCTGAATGGACAACCACAACTTTCACCGAATCGGTAGACCGTATGAGCGACGAAGTTAATCCTGACTTCAGTTACAGAGCCGTACTGGCAGATCCGAAAATATTGAAACGCAAAATAATAAAAGGCGGTTCATGGAAAGATGCTACTGTAAAATCAGGAGATCGTTCTGTTGAATATCAGGATAAAGGCCGCTCATTCATTGGATTCAGATGCGTAAGAAACTGGAGTTTCGATGAAAAGGGTAAGTATAACTAAAATGTAAAAAGTAATATGGGGAAGATGAATAGTTTAGAAGTTTTTCTATCCAGCAATTCAGGAAAAAAGTTGTTCAACTTTTTCTATAGCTGGGGAGCTGCTATTGTTATAATAGGCGCAATGTTAAAAATTATACATTTTCCTTACGCTAATCAAATGTTGATGATAGGTATGATTACCGAAGCTTTGGTATTTTTCATATCAGGCTTCGATAATTCATCCGGAGATTCTGTTTCTGCGGGATCTGGAATCATTGTCGGAGGAGCTGCTCTTAATGGAAATATAACCGATACAAATACAGCAGAAGCCGGAAAAGGACAGAAAGGGAAAGGTAGCCCTTCCGGATCAGTGGTAATCGTAGGAGGTGGTAACGTTCATGGTTCTGACAGTATTATTCCAAGTGGTATAGCTTCTACAACACCCAGCAGAGTTTCAGCCGACACCGATCAGAGGGCATCAGCTAAAACAGGAAATACACCTGAGTATAGTCAAAGCATTTCCAATACGGCACAGAATTTGGAAGATTTTTCCAATACGATACAGTCTTTAAACGAAGCTTCTCAAAAGTTGTTAACTGCATACAACCAAATCACAGAAACAAACGGGTTTGTGGATAATCTGGCTACATTAAATCAGAATGTAAGCGGATTGAATGATGTATTCAATGCTCAGTTACATACGATAACAGAACAGATGTCTGCAATCAGATATATCAACGACAGCCTGAACAGAATGAAAAATCTGTATGATGGTGCTATTGGAGACAGCTATATGTTTAAAGAAGAGTCGGCCAAGATGACAAAACATATCGAAGCCCTGAATAACGTTTACGCACGTTTGCTACAGGCTATGACCACCAATAATAACCCAAACCAGCCAAAGTTTTAAAGAGAACCGAAATAATTTAAAAACTAAAAAGGAATAACAAATGGCATTAAGTAGAGGGCAATTAACAAGACAGAAGATGATCAATCTGATGTATTTGGTCTTTATTGCAATGCTGGCTTTAAATGTTCCTACCGAAGTATTGGATGGTTTTGATTTAGTGAATGAGAATCTTCAGGAATCTATAAAAGTTGCAGATGAACGGAATAAGCAAATTTATACAGACATCAGTGCTTCATATGAAAGTAACCCTGAGAAAACGCAGGATTCTTACAACCGGGCTCTAAACGTAAAAGGTAAAACAGACTCCCTTTTTAATTATATTGAGTACCTGAAACTAGAAATAGCAAAAGAGAGCGATGGTAAAGATGCCGATTTAGAAAATTTAAAATCGAAAGATAACCTAAGTGCTTCTACCTATATAATGATAGCCCCGGAGGGTGGATATCAGGGAGAAAAACTTAAAAATTTGCTGGACGGCTACAGAGAAACAATGATAGCGCAAATTCCCGACGAAGCCAAGAAACATATCGTGCAGAGTACGCTATCGACTGAACCATCGAAAAAAGCAAAAAGAGAAGGTAAATCTTGGGTATTATCCTCTTTTGAAAATATGCCAAGTATAGCCTCAATTACTTATTTAACCGAATTGCAGGTCAACATAAAACAAGCAGAAGGAGAAGTCCTTAATGACTTGGTTAAGAATATAGATTTAAAGGACGTCAGGGTAAATCAGTTGAGCGCATTTGTTGTTCCTCAGTCTAAATTTGTGATGCAGGGGACACCATATCGTGCCGAAATAATTTTAGCGGCGGTAGATACAACCCAGCGTCCCCGAATAGTTATCAATGGCAAAGAGTTGCCAAATGAGAAAAACGGAATATACGAATCGGTAGGATCACTCGGTAGAAATCCGATCAATGGATATGTTGAAGTGATCGGTCGGGATGGAACACCTTTCAAACGAGAATTTTCGGACGAATTTATCGTTATGGCACCAATGGCTACAATAGCACCTTTGCTTATGGATGTTGTTTATGCCGGATATTCGAACCCTATCAGTATATCTGTACCGGGAGTTCCTAATCAGGATGTCGTAGCAACTGTTGTCAGCGGAGGATCATTAACCACTTCAGGGAGTACCTGGACTGCAACGCCTTCTACATCGCAGATAGGACAGAAATTTGTTATTTCTGTATCGGCAAGGATGAACGGAACATTGCGTCCGATAGCACAGAAAGAATTCAGAATACGGGCATTACCTGATCCATCTCCTTATCTTGAATACCAGGATGCAAATAATAACCCGAAAATATTTAAAAGAGGCAATTTAGCCCGTTCCATTCTTCTCGGTACTGCTAATCTGAAAGCTGCCATTGATGATGGAATCTTAAATATTCCATTTACGGTAACAGGCTTTTCTACCATATCGTTGGATGCGATGAATAACCGGACTGAAGAAATATCGGCAGGAAGCAGCTTCACAGAAAGACAAAAAGAGCAGATGCGAGGGCTTACGCGTGGAAAAGAATTGATTATAGGTAAAATAAAAGTAAGAGGCCCCGACGGAATAGAGAGAGAACTCAATGCAATGATTATAAGAATTATTTAAACTAACACAAAAATACAACTATTATGAAATATATAATTTCATTACTCTTTAGCGGATTACTGATAGCAAGTCCACTATTGGCGCAAAATAATGCAGACAACCAGCATCGCATGATGAATAAAGGACCTGTTACAAAAACAACGGAAGACAAGGTTACAGATATATCTTCAAGAGAATTATTCTTAATGGAAAATTCGATGAATGACTATAACTCTGCTACATGGAAAAGAGATATATACAGGGATGTGCCCAATATAGAAGGGAATGAAACTCTCTTCTACCCTACTGTATCAACTGATAAAAGAGCCAACTTGTTTTCATTACTAATTAATTTATTATCGGATAATACCATCAAAGCATACCGATATGAAGATCAGCCTGATTTTAATGCCAATAATGAGCGCGATATAAAAGAAGTATTGGATGAAAATAAAATTACATATACGACTGTGAATAACCGATCCGTATCAGTTCTCAAAGAAGATATCGCTAAAGCGAACATTATAAGCTACTTTGTAAAAGAAAGATGGTATTACGATATCAAAACTGGTAAAGGTGACGTACGAGTGGTAGCTATTTGTCCTATTATATGCGACAATGGAAGAACTTTCCCGATGTTCTGGGTTAATTTCGACGATATAAGCGTATATCTAGCAAGAGCGATCTCCCCTGTTGCAGTTGCTAATGTAACTCCGGTATTGAGCAATGCTTCAATGTTTGATATATTCAGAAACAGATATTACAAAGGATGCATTTATCAGGTAGGTATGAGAAACTTATCACAGTATTTCACTACACCTGAAAGTTTGAAACAAGAACGTACCCGCTTAGAAACAGAATTGGATTACGTACAATCCCGATTTGATGCGGTTGCTGTTGCACATCACGAAAATTAATAATACTGTATCCTAAAAAATCAATTGATTTTTCAGAGTGCGATAATAACGATAAAAGGATGTCTGCTATTTTAGCAGGCATCTTTTATTTTTATATCTGCCGATATTGGTAAACTATTATTAATTACTACTTTTATAGTTAGAATCATAATAAGTTGCCAAAATGAATAAATATCTTTTATTGGTTTCCCTTTCTTTAGTAAGTCTTTGTTCTGTAGCCCAACAGAATAAATATTTATCAGGAGCAGTACCTGAAGTTGATGGTAAAGTCATTTTTGAAAAATCTATCGCTGTAAAACAACCGATTGATGATGATCGTTTTTTTAGCCTTATGGACAAATGGGCACAAGATAACTATAAAGCCGATGGAGATTTAGAAAGTAGAGTTTTGTTATCAGATTCTCAATCCCGGAAAATAGCGTGCGGAGGTGAAAAATATCTGGTTTTCAAAAAAAGTGCCTTGGTGCTAGACCAAGCAAAGATGACTTATCAAATGATTTTAGAGATTGGAAGCGGTAAATGCAACGTGACTGTCAGAAACATCAAATATGATTATTCCGACAATAAGGATCAACAACCGGCGGAGCAGATGATCACGGACAAAGTAGCTCTTAATAAAAAAGGAGATAAACTTAATCGGTATTACGATAAATTCAGGATGCAAACCATAGATAGCATTAATAGTATTTTCCGGTCTATAGATGTATATCTTAATGGTGTGAATACAACCGGTGCGGCAGCTCAACAGGCTGTCTCTGTTTCCGAACCACCAGTCGCGGCTTCCGACGCTGCTGAACATAAACAGATCGGTCTACCAATAGTATCGATACCATCCGCTGTTCCATCCGTTCCGTCGTTACAATCAACCGCAGGTGTGTCTGAAGCAGGCACTATGTTCGGATATAAGCGGATAGCTCCGGATAAGATTCCCGGTAATTATATAAAACTGTTGAACGACTGGACTCTTATTACTTCCGGAAGCGCAGATCAAATGGACGTTACCACAGCGATGTCGGGAGGCTTAGGCTCTTTATTGGAAAAACCTGTGGTTTTCTGTTTCCTAAATCCTGCACACTACTCGGTGAAAGCTATGGACAAAGGGGACACATATACAATCTCGTTTTATACAGAAGCCTATAAAGACAATCTTAGATATTGCAGTTCGGAAAGTGAAAGTACGACCGATAAGATTAAAGGTTCGGGACTGACACCTATAAAAACTCCATCGGGAGCAACGGCTTTTTCTGAAGCGTGGATGATTATCGAATGTAAAAAGATCGTGTCTCAGCAACTTTCACCAGATGCCGTTATGGATAAATCGCTATCGGGTGAATGGAGCAAGAGTGGTTATCACAAAATGTATGTAGGTGAGATCGTAAACGTGTGGATTAAATAAAAAAGGACATGAGAAAGACAGCACTTATAACTGGAGCGACTTCGGGTTTGGGAAGAGCGATTGCTCTTCGTTTAGCTAAGGAGGGGTATAATGTCATTATCACCGGACGGAGGCAAGGACATCTGGAAGAGCTTGAAAAAGAAATTGAAATTAAATATGAGGTAAAGGTACTCTCTCTTTGTTTCGATGTCAGGGTATATGATGAAGTAGAGAGAGCCATAAATAACCTTCCCGAGGAGTGGAAAAAGATAGATATATTGATTAATAATGCAGGTTTAGCTGTCGGTCTCGATCCTATTCACAAAGGAGTGTTGGAAGATTGGGAGCGCATGATCGATACCAATGTGAAAGGGCTACTATATGTCACACGGGTTGTTTCCCCTTCGATGGTGGCCCGCAAATCGGGTCATATTATCAATATTGGCTCCATTGCTGGAAAAGATGTGTACCCTAACGGAGTTGTATATTGTGCAACGAAACATGCGGTAGATGCTTTGAGTAAAGGTATGCGAATGGATTTCTTACCATACAATATCAAGGTTACCCAGATATGTCCGGGAGCTGTAGAAACTGAATTTTCTTTAGTTCGGTTTAAAGGGGATCAGGACAGGGCTGATCAGGTGTACATCGGCTTTGAAAATCTTATCGCCGACGATATTGCCGAAGCGGTGTACTATGCCGTTTCTCAACCTGCCCATGTCGATATACAGGATATGCTGGTCATGCCAACGGCACAGGCATCTGGCAGCCTGTTTCATAAAGAGATTAAATAAATTTTCTGTTGAATATCTTAAAAGGCATAACCATCACAAATATGAAAAAATGTCTATTAACGATAATCATGTGCATATCTATTTCATCATTGAGTGCACAGGAAACGGACAGATTCGAGAACAAGTTATCCGACTTCCGTTATTCATTATATCAAGATATTGCCAATGTTGCACCTGACTCATTACCATCTGTTACAGATTTATACCAGTTTATCTACAATAACCCTGCGATTTCAGAAAAGCTCAAGAATTTCATGAACGATAACAAGCAGGAGATAGTAGCTTATAAAACCAATATACTTAAACAGCATGAGAGCGAAATTAAGATAGATACCACACTGTATGATATCGAACCTTCGATACTGGATGATTTCATGCTTTTTGACAATGACATATTCTCATATGACCTATCAACCATTGAGTTTATCTTATTAAATCCAATAGCAGTTGGCAACCTGTTCAAAACATCTATGAATGGGCGAAAATCTACACAAAGTCTAGCTATTGATGCTCTTGCAAGTTCGATAACATCACCCAAGATATTTGCCCGACATATAGATGACGATTTATGGGAGGTGGTATATGATTATCATTGGTACGTAATGGTTATGGAAATGGACTTATCCAAAGGAATCTTGTCAACCGAAGTAAAAACTGTATACCGGTTAAAAGGATTACCGGATATTATATGAAATCACAGGTTAAAAGCTTTATTTTTATAGTAAATGTTTTTACATACAATAAAAAAATCCCCGGGGAATAACCATCGGGGATTTCTTATTTATGTTTTGATTAGTCGGGCTTATGCACCTCCTGTATTATTTCCATGCCTTTGTGTATCGCCTGCTCATTCATCGGCAACAGGCCATGATGACGTTCAGGTAAAGATTTTTTAAGTCCCAGCATTACATTAGCCATGTCTACCATCGGGCAAACCTTAAGAAGACCGCCTAATACAATCATATTGAAAGCCTTTGTATTCTTCATCTGAATAGCCGTGTCTATCGCATCTATTTTATATATGTAAATATCTTTTCTAGATGGCTCACGTCGAAAACCATTCGGGTCGTATATAAGTATACCTCCCGGCTTTACATGCGATTCAAATTTGTCAAGAGAAGGTTGATTGAGAATGATGGCTATATCATATTCGTTTAAAATGGGCGAACTGATTGTCGTATCGCTCAATATAACTGTCACATTTGCTGTACCGCCACGTTGTTCAGGCCCATAAGAAGGAAACCATGATACCTCTTTATCTTCCATCAGACCAGAATAAGCCAATATTTTACCCATCGAGAGTACACCTTGCCCGCCAAAGCCCGCGATTATTATTTCTTGTGTCATGTATTGTTGGTTTAAATATTTTTCAAATCGCCCATCGGGTATACAGGGAACATATTTTCTACCATCCAGTCATTAGATTCAGCAGGATTCATTTTCCATCCCGAACTACATGTCGATACTATTTCGACAATAGATGTGCCCTTATTCTCCATTGCATTCTCAAAGGCTTTCCTGATCATACGTTTAGCTTTTTTGACAGTTGCAGCCGTGTGCACACTTTGGCGGGTAGCCAAACAAACACCATCCAATAAAGCCAATAGATCCAATATTTTAAGCGGATTTCCATTCTCGTGAATATCCCGTCCGTTAGGTGTGGTAGAAGTCTTCATCCTATCAAGAGTAGTCGGAGCCATCTGACCTCCGGTCATTCCATATATCCCATTGTTGATAAAGATAATGGCTATATTCTCTCCCCTATTGGCGGCATGTATAGTTTCGGCTGTACCAATTGCTGCCAAATCACCGTCACCCTGATAGGTGAAAACCATTTTTTCGGGGTTTAATCGTTTCACGGCAGTAGCTACTGCGGGAGCACGCCCGTGAGCAGCCTCTTGCCAGTCGATATCAATATAACTGTATGCAAATACACCGCATCCTACAGGGGCGATACCTATTGTTGTTTCTCTAAGTCCCATTTCGTCGACAACCTCAGCAATAAGTTTATGTACAACTCCGTGAGAACAACCCGGACAATAGTGCATCTCGGTATCGTTCATCAGTTCGGGTTTGGCATATACGAGGTTAGCTGGATCTATTATATTTGTGCTCATAATTATTAAAGTTTGAATTTTACATATCGGTTATTCTAAACCGAATTTATTTTCAAGAGCATCTACTACTTCGGAAGGCGTAGGTACAATACCACCCATACGTCCGTAATGTTCAACCCTTACTTTTCCGTTTACAGCGAGACGAACATCCTCAACCATCTGTCCGGCATTCATTTCCACTGTAAGGATACCTTTTATTTTTGATGAATATTTATCAATTTCTTTCGAAGGAAACGGCCAAAGCGTTATAGGACGGATAAGACCTACTTTTATACCTTTTGCACGAGCCAGTTCCATTGCCTTCTGACACAGACGAGCTGCCGAGCCAAAAGCAACCAATATATAGTCTGCATCTTCACAGTTCATCTCCTGATGCATGCATAACTCTTTTTCTATCTTTTTGTATTTGGCCTGTAAACGGAGATTGTTTATCTCCATTTTGTGAGAATCAAGTTCAAGGGTAGTGATGATATTAGGTTTTCTGCTATCAGGTTTCCCCAAAGTAGCCCAAGGGCATTGTTCCCTTATTTCGGCATCTGTTCTTCTGCGCGTATAAGCTGGAAGCTTTACTTTTTCCATCATCTGACCTATTACACCATCGGTAAGAATCATTACCGGAGTTTGGTATTTAAAGGCCAAATCGAATCCGAGCACCACAAAGTCGGACATTTCCTGCACCGAGCTGGGAGCTAATGTTATCAATTTATAATCACCGTGACCTCCACCTTTCACTGCCTGAAAATAATCGGCCTGAGAGGGTTGTATCGTCCCCAATCCGGGTCCACCACGCATAACATTGACAAGCAAGCATGGCAATTCTCCGGCAGCCAGATAAGACACACCTTCGAGCATAAGGCTCATACCCGGGCTCGACGAAGTGGTCATTACTGCTTTTCCACAGCCGGCACCACCGTATACCATGTTAATAGACGCCGTTTCACTTTCAGCCTGAAGCACAATCATTCCGGTTGTTTTCCATGGAGCCTCATTCATCAACGTCTCCAATATTTCCGACTGAGGAGTGATAGGATAACCGAAGTAACCATCGGCTCCATATCTGATTGCAGCATGAGCTATGGCTTCGTTACCCTTCATTAAAAATATTTCTTCTGACATAAGCTTTTGATTGATTAAAACGAATTATTATGTGTTTTCAATACAGGAATAATCCGTAAACTATTCGATTTTTTTCTTGTAAACGGTAATGCATCCATCAGGACATACATATCCGCAATTGGCGCAACCAATGCAAGCATCCGCATTCTTCATATAAGCATAATGGTAGCCTTTTGCATTCACATTGCGAGGCTGTAACTCGAGAACATCGCAAGGGCACGACACTACACATAAATTACAACCTTTGCATCGCTCTTCATTTACAACTATTGTTCCTTTTACTTTGGCCATTTCGATTTACTATTTTTTACTAGAATGATATCCAGACACAAAGGTATAGGTATTTATTTTTATTTCTTCCTCTTTTAGTCATAAAGATACTAAAAAAAACCATGTCTTTAAACATGTTTTTTGTTTATTAAATACTGAATATCAGATATTTAGCAATAAATAATTATTCTGTTAAGTTTTCAATCTTAAAATTGACTATTTGAAACAAATCTTGAGGTTTTATTTGTATCTGTAATCCCCTCTTACCTGCACTGACGTATATTAAAGATTGTTCTTCGACCGTTTTGTCAATATAAGTGGGGTATTGTTTCTTCATCCCAATAGGAGAACAAGCGCCTCTGATATAACCTGTTACATTCAACAAATCTTTCATCGGGATCATGTCACAATTTTTGTTTCCGGATACTTTTGCTGCCATTTTCAGATTCAGTTCTTTTGCACCTGGTATAACGCAGACAAAGTAACCCGATTTATCGCCTTTTAGAACCAATGTTTTAAAGACCTGATCCACAGATTCATTAAGCTGCTGTGCAACATGAACCGCACTCAGATCATTTTCATCGACTTCGTAAAGTATCAGGGCGTATTCAATTTTTTGCTTATCCAGCAGTCTGATGGCGTTTGTTTTGTCAATTTTCATTGATACTTATCAAATTTCACATACTGAAACAATTAATTCCCCTAGATGTTTCTGAAATTAATTATTTATAGCTTTCGATAACATTACTGTAAGAACTCACAAATCTTGTCAAATGTAATACGAAATTGGCGATCTACCTCATCTGCTATCTTCGGTAAAGCCGGGAACGGATCCTCGTGTATATATTTATAAGGATAGTCCAATATTTCCACTCTGACAGGAACATCCCGTGCAGAACCCTGCAATGTGTTTATCACCTCGTATGCCGGAACAACCTCGTCATTGGCTAAGGTGATAGCATAAAACTGCCGGCTCATTTTTCGGAATGTTTCTTCACGGTATCGGGTCAATGTCTTATAGTTCAACATACTCCTGAAGTTATTTCCTTCGGGATGCGTATGCATATAATGACGGAGTACCTCATCGCGCTTCATATGGCTTTCTAAATGTTCCACCACATAAGAGTACAGACTCACATTAGCCTCACTATCGAGTATAAATTTCGATACCGGCGACAAACGGTTGAATACTGCACCTCCGCAAAATGTAGCATACTTAGAATCGGTAAAATATCCATCCTTATTACTCATCATCAGTATTTCTCCCAGAAAAGTACCGATAGAGTATGAGAAAAAGTCTATGGACGCATCTGCCTCTATGGCCGGATGACGACCTTCCCTCATCGCTTCCACAAAATCGACCACATCGTAATATGTTTGCAATCCCGACCAGATGAATCGTTGCGGCTTATTGTGCAACCGTGTACTGATAGCCACATTGGACAGGCTCGAACAAATCACGTCAGGATGACGCTCTTTTCTTTGCTCGCTCACACGATACATTTCACGCATGCTGCTCCATGCAGCCGGAGCCCTGTTCATATGGAAAGCGATAGGAAACATTACAATCGATTTGCCTGTTTTCTCCGCAATATAGGCTGCCCATGGCAGATATTTATACCATGTTTTTTCGTTGAATCCGTGAAACATGAATATGATACCTTTGGCTTTCTGATCTTTCTTCGGCATAATCATATGATACCGAAACTTTATATTTTCGCCGATCTCCGAATCTTTCTTATTCAGCATCCGTTGAATAACATCCGGCTCGTAATCCTGAGGAAGACTGGGTATATATTCATAATCGTCATTATTCCCTAATCCGCCGGGAAGGATAAAACGATAATTCGATTCGAAAGTAAAGTTTCGCATGACCAGATTATCGTCTATTTCGATCTCGTTGTCGGTATAGTTTTCTATCTTTTTGAGATGATTAAAAAGATCTATATACTTCATATCCATATATATTATTTTTTACCTGTCAATAATTGGTGCCCGATACGGCAATATAAGCATTTTCTGAGTTCACAATATTCTCTTTTCAATTGAATCATGGCTTGTGAATCAGCGGCATTGTTTAAAGGCATCTTCAATTTCGAGAAACTCTTGGTTATACTATTCTGTTCGGGCTTCAACAGTTCCAAAAATTGCAAGGCACGGTCGCAATGCACCTCACTGTCTATAGTCTTCCCATAAATAAAAAGAATGGGGGCGACTGTATTTATCAGTATTATATCAAGTGATGAGTCGCCCAGATATTTTGATTTTTTAGGCGACGATTGCCCGAATGTATAATGAGTCTGCCAATATTCCGATGCATTGACGTGAAACATCAACCGTATGCGTCCGATATCAGTACATTCGATAATTTTAGAGAATAATCCATGAGAACTATGTAATAAAGCCGCAAGCTGAGCAATCCTTATTTGAGGAAAAGCTGTTGGCCGTGTTCTTAAATTTTTGAATATATACGATTCTAACGGTTTCAACTCGTATTTATTTTTCAGAGACTCGTATTCTTTTCTCAGCAATGAAAAATAATCATCCGAAACTTTTATATCATCCAACAGTCCTGCCTGCCCGAATAACAGTGCCTCTATCTGAACAAGATTATCTCCTTGTTTTTGTAAATATCGAAGAGGAAGGCTTAAAGCAAGCCGCTCGAAAGAATCGGAGTTTAATCCGAAACCAAAATTACGGGAAAGCAAAACATAAAATACGTCTTCCCACGAATTACTGAAACGTTCGAGTAGTGCCTGTATGTTGTTCGATTTTCTTTCCAGCCGTTCAATCAATAAGCTTCGCATCCACGAATTGAGATGGAAAGAGGGCATAGAGGCAATGTAATTGCAGCAAGGAATGTCTGTATTGGAATGGATCAGAAAATGATAATTCTCTTTTATAGA
>RRZU011697555.1_pt1 | contig 14376 bp, 15 predicted proteins | sample 2165561 | NCBI WGS metagenome assembly RRZU01 (sample SAMN10456909, study PRJNA506462) | wastewater metagenome | isolation source: wastewater sludge | place: USA: Moscow, Idaho
AGAAGTTCGCTAAGTATCTCACAGACTTTGCAGAGATTCTCACTGAGGAACAAGCTGCCCGCTTTACTCGTCCTCTCTTGGCCTTGAACGAAGCGTGTGAAGCTGGTGATGCACTAGATGACATGTAAAATCTAGAGTAGCTTCTACTCTCTAAGCCTCCTTAGAAATAAGGGGGCTTTTTTACGTTCATAGATTCTTAAGGAAGAAGATAAGAAATAAATAAGGGGGAGGGGGAGGACTTTTTTAGCTTTTCATGCGCGCGGTAGTATCAATAGAAGCTCAAGAATTTTCCTAAAGTTTTTGCAATATATTATCTTTCTTATCTCACCTCAATCTAGAATTTCTTTTTTCTCCTCTTGCTTCCCCCTTCATTTTCTCCTATACTCACTTTAATAGATAGAATCTCCTTCCGGAGGATAAAATGAATATTGAACGAATTACCACACTTTTAGCAAGTGGACTTAAGCCCTCGAATGTGGCTTCTATTGTAGGCTGCTCCCCGGCCCGCATTTCTCAGCTCTCCGCAGATCCACACTTTCAAGATCTTCTATCCGCAAAGATAGCAGAAGCTGAAGAGTCTGATGTGGAAGAGAAAACTATCACAGCTAAGTATATTGCAGCTGAGCATATCCTTCTGAATCAAATCATAGATATGGCTCCAGTCTCAGAGCTTCGAGATGTAACAGCTGCACTTAGAGTCGTAGCTGAGAGACAAGAGAAAGCTAAGACACGCTTGAATCCAGTGCAAGGGACTACTATCATTAACCAGACAGTACAGATAGCAGTCCCCTCGCATACTCTTCCTGAAATATCTCTCACAAAAGATCTGGAAGTTGTTTCAGTTAATACTTTGAACCTAGCACCTCTCACCTCAGAAGGTGTTACTAATCTTTTCAAGAACTTAAAAGCAGATAAAGAAGCAATAGAAGCACACAGAATAGAGGAGAATTTAAATGAGCAAGGAAGAATTCTTAGAGAAGCAGAAGAAACTTTTGGAGAAGCTATTCAAGAAGACCTCCTAAAAGAGAGTCTTTAAGATGAGCCAAGATCTCTCCATTCTCTCAGTCTCCATTACTGAGGCTTATGAAAGAGGTAAGGTAGATATTAACTTCTTTGCAGGCTTATGTATGCCTGAAGTTTGTATCTTCCCTTTACCTCCTTTCTATGTAGCTATCTTTCAGCTTCTAACTAATAGAACTGAAGCTCAGTTACATAAACTCCTACGCTTTGCGCTGGGACTTCCACGAGGTCACGCTAAGACAACCTTCATTAAGATCCTTATCACATGGCTTATAGTCTATGATAAGATTAACTTTGCTCTCATTATCTGCTCAAATGCAGAGCTGGCAGAACTCCTCTTAGGAGATATCCATGATATCCTCTGCTCACCTAACATAGTAGCAATCTATGGACAGTGGGAAGAGGCTCTAGCTATTGATAGCGCAGACACTAAGAAGGCTTCCTATCACAATAAGAGTGTATCTCTAGTAGCTCGAGGCTGGTCAGCTGGTATTCGGGGTATTAACCTCCAAAATGAAAGACCTGATCTTATCTTCTGCGATGACGCTCAAACAAGAAAGAATGATGAATCCCCTACAGAAAGAAATAATCTCCTAACAGAACTTACAGGTTCTATCTTTAAAGCCATCGCTCCTAGAGGAGATCGTACTATTATCTATGTAGGTAATATGTACTCAGATGAGTGTATCCTAAATAAATTCAAGAAGTCCCCTTTCTGGATCTCAATGGTAACAGGAGCTATCCTTTCTAACGGGAAACCTCTATGGCCGGAGCTTTTCTCATTAGAAGATCTCATGGAGTCATACTATCATGATGAAGACCTAGGCCTGGCTCATATCTGGTTCGCTGAAGTAATGAATGATCCTAAGAATATAGCTCTATCTATTCTCCCTCACCCTGTTCCAGACTCAGATATAACAGATGAAGCAGACTTCCTAGACCATGAGGGAGCTTTCATAACAATAGATCCTGCAGGCTTTAGAAAGACTTCAGATGATAATGTAATAGTAGTTCATGTGAAATATGGAGACAAGGGTTATGTAGTAGAAACTCTTAGAGGTATCCTAGATCCAGGAGAGCTTATCCTTAATGCTCTGAAACTAGCTATTAAGTGGGATTGCTGTTTGATTGGAGTAGAAGATACTGGATATCAACAAACTCTCGGATTCTGGTTAACATTCTTCATCAAAAAGCTTAATATATCCGGGTTAACTGTAGTCCCCTTGAAGCCTCACGGAAGATCTAAAGAGTCTCGTATTCGTCTATTTATCCAAGAGCTTTACAAGCAGACATACTTCTTGCACTCCCCAGAAACTAGAAGAGACTTCGTCTGGCAGGCCTCTATGTATAAGGTAGGGAAGACGGATAATAAAGATGACTTGCTAGATGCTATAGCCTACGGCTTAGATGTTAGAAATGAGTACTGGCACTTGATTTACCGTCTGCATAAGCGCATCACAATTAACCACTCCGCTTGTTCTGTAGTAGCTTGTAACACACCTTTCTAAGAGGGAAATCAAAATGGCAACTCAAAAACCTACTGGGCCTATCATTCCTAAAGATGATGCTCAGAAAGCAATCCTAGAATATGCAGCAGGAGTTCTCACAGAGAATAATAAGTTCACAGATTACATAGCTAAGATGGAAGCTATTGATGTGGCTTATGCTCGTTACATTGCTAATAAAGATCCAGACACAGGTGTAGTCTCAGGACAAGGGATTGATGCAGCTACAACTCCTGTAGGCGTAGTTAATCTCCCTTCCACAACTCCTCCTGTTGTAGTATCCCAAGTGGATAGTATGGTAGCATATCTGGCAGATGTCTTCCTATCAGGATATCCACTCTTCCCGGTAGTCTCTTCCCCAGATAATAAAGAGTATGCAGAGCAACTAGAAACCTTGATAGATGATCATTCTATCTTAGGTGGATACGCTCGTCAGCTTCTCATCTTCTTCAGAGATGGAGTAAAGTATAACTTTGCAGCTGTAGAAGCTGATTGGAGCTCCATCTCCCAGTATTCCCTCCTAGATAACCTAATGACAGGCACTGGGAGTAAGCTCTCTAAGGATATTAAGAAATTCACAAAAGTCCGTCGCTTAGATCCTTACAATCTAGTTTGGGATCATAATGTAGCTCCTGGAGATGTATCTCTAGAAGGGGACTACGCTGGTTTCATTGAGATTAAATCTAGAACAAAGATTAAGCGTTTTCTTAATCGTCTAAGTGCAGAAGGTAAAGCATTCAATGTACGAGAAGCTCTTAAGTCTGTAGAAGGTAGTGCAGGCGAGGGAATGCCTAACTATAACATCCATCCCACTATCTCAGATTACATCACAGCTCGTAAGCCTGTCGATGGAATGAATTGGGCTAGATATATCACCGGCTCTGATCTCAAAGACTCTTCTATCAGTATGGCAGGGAATTATGAAGTATTTACTTTGTATGCTCGTATTATGCCTGCTGATTTCAAACTGTTCGGGCCAGAAGCTAAGACTCCCCAGATTTGGAAGTTCGTCATTATCAATAATGCGGTTGTAGTACAAGCAGAGCGTATTATCAGTGCTTACGATTATCTTCCTATTCTCTTCGGACAGCCTTTGGAAGATGGCTTAGGCTACCAGACGCAGAGTATTGCGGAAGCTAATATCCCCTTTCAAACCGCAGCCGCCACGCTTTTTAATATCCGCTTTAATGCAGCACGTCGAGCTGTCTCTGATAGAGCTTTATATGATAGTGATCTTATATCTTCTGCTGATATCAATGCTCCAGTTCCAGCCGCTAAGATACCTGTTAAGTCTAATTCCCTAGATCAGAGTAAGAGGATTTCTGACGCCTATCATCAGATCCCCTTTGATGCAAGAGGAACAGAAGCTGCATTCCAAGATGGTATGGCAATTGTAGGATTTGGAAAAGAATTAAGTGGTCTTAACAATCCTATGCAAGGTAAGTTCCAGAAGGGTAACAAGAGTGTTCAGGAGTGGAATGATACTATGGGGGGTGCAGATGCTAGACTTCGTCTGCCAGCTCTTACCCTTGAGTTCCAGTTCTTCATGCCTCTTAAGGAGATCCTTAAGCTTAATATCTATCAATACGGAGAGGATGCAGAAGTAATCTCTCAGAAGGATGGAGCTGTTGTTACTATCAATATCGAGAAGCTTAAGCAGAAAGTTCTAGCTTTCAAGATAGCTGATGGTTATACTCCTAAGAGCAAGCTTGCAGGAACAGAGAATGTTATGCAGCTTATGCAGATCTTAGGAAATTCTCCTGCACTTCAAGAAAAATATGGGCCAATGCTTCCAGATATGTTTGCTCACTTAGCACAGCTCATGGGAGTTAGAGATCTTAAGCAATACTCTCCTAAGCCTCAGCAGATGCTACAGAACCAAGCGCAGCAGACTCAACTGGCAGCTGGAGTAGATCCTACGACAGGACAGCCTATTACTCCTGATGCTCAAGCTACTATGGCTCCGCTAGTTCCTCAGGCTTAAGAAGGAAAAAAGATGAATTCTGAGATCTTTTACAAGGAAACACTTACGGAAGGAGAGATGAAGCAGCTCCAGGCTACTCTCTCTACTCCTCTTGTTAAGAAATACTTTAGAACAATGGGTCAACAAGACCTAGCAGAACTAGCCTCCCTAGGAGCTTCTTCCTTAGGAGATAGTGAAGTAGCAAAGAAGCACGCCTTAATCCAAGGCAAACTCTCAACCCTAGTAACACTATTATCAATTCAACCTTTGGAGTAATATCATGGGCATTATGGATCTCTTTAAACCGCAAACCCCCGCTAATCCTACTGGAACCTCTTCTACTACACCACCTGCTGCTGGTACTCCTCCCGCAGCTAAGACCGACTTGTCAGCTAATCCTCCTGCTACCGGCCCTGATGGTAAAATGCCAGGAACTGACCCTAATAACCAAAATCCTCTGGATGTCTATAGTAAAATGTTTGATAATGCTAATAACAACTCAGACATACAGGCACCCACCTTTAAGATTGATCCTAAGGTTCTGAGTGAAGTATCTGGTAAGATGGACTTTACTAAAGGTATTAATGGTGAAGTACTTCAAAAAGCTACTAGTGGTGACGTAAATGCCTTGCTTGATATTATCAAAATAGTAGGACAAAACTCTTATCGAGCTGCTATTGAGCATAACACAGCTCTCACAGACACCTTTCTAACAACCCGTGGGGACTTTGAGAAGAAGAACCTTGAGCGCGGAGTTAAATCTCAGCTTACGGCTTCTGAACTTTCTAATGCTCCTAATTATAACCATCCTGTAGTAAAAGCAGAATTGAATCGTATTGCTAATCAGTTTGCTGCGGCTAATCCTGATGCTTCTCCTCAAGAGGTTGCTAAAGCGGCTCAGAAATACATTTCAGATCTGCAATCCGCTCTTAATCCTGAGACCAAGAAAGGATCTTCTGAAGAAGGAGAAATGGACTGGTCTAAGTATCTTGGTAGCTAATCTTTCTTAAGGAGTAAATAAAATGGGACTCTTGTCTGGTATCTTTAACACTACGCTTAACCCTGCAGAACTTAATGCTAAGTCGTTTGCTGGGACTATTCTTCGTCTCTTCCCGAATGGCTCAGCTCCTCTGTTCGCTCTCTCCTCGCAAAGTGGCAAGAGTAAAGCGAAAGCTTCTACGCATGGTTATTTCTCTAAGACCTTGAGCTTTATCAAGACTACTTCTACCGTAGCTGATGCAGCTGGTGCTACTACTATGAACGTGGCTTCTACGGCTGGTATGACTCCGTTCATGGTCTTGATGAACACGCGTACCCGTGAGAACATCCGTGTTCTTACTATTGCGTCTGGTACTACCATCACTGTAACTCGTGCCTTTGGTCGTGTAGCTGCTGCTGCTTGTACTATCGGAGATAATCTGATCCAAGTTGGTACTGCCTTCATGGAAGGTTCGGATCGTCCGACTGCTCGTCAGCTGTCTACTGTCTACATTGCGAACTATACGCAGATCTTCCGTAATGCTTGGGGTCTTACTGATACGGCTCGTGCTTCTCTCGCTGAGATGGGCTATAGCAACATCGCTGAGAGCCGTAAAGATTGTAGTATGTTCCACTCCATTGATGCTGAAAGTGCTATTCTGTTCGGTCAGCCGAAGATGGATACGTCTGGTTCTCAGCCTCTACACGCTACTCAGGGTATCATTGATGCTATTTATCAGTATGCTCCTAGTAACGTGAATGCTGCTGGTGCTACTACGACGTATGATCAGTTGGTAGCTCTTGTTGAAGAGGCTTGGACTTACTCGACGGATGCTTCTAATCCGAAGATGCGTGCTGGCTTCTGTGATTCTACAGCAATGAAAGTTATGCACCAGATCGCTCGTCTGTCTGGACAAGTAGAAATCATGCAGTCTGAGACTACCTTCGGTATGCAGTTCACGAAGTTCAAGTTCTATAAGGGTGAAATTAATCTTATTGAGCATCCTTTGATGAACGCTCTGCAGACTGCTGCTACTGGTACTCTGCTGGTCATGGATCTCCCGGCTCTGAAACTGGCTTATATGGATGGTCGTGATACTATCGCTGAAGAGTATAACATCAACGGTAAGGTCATCCCGAATGGTACAGACGGTGTTGGCGGATCTCTCACCTCTGAGTTTGCAGTAGAACTCATCAACCCCTACAGCTGCGTCTATGTTACTGGCCTGACTGCTGGTGCTTAAGCTGTTCTAGTATAGAAGATCTCCTCTCTTATCTTAGGGAGGAGATTTTTCTTTAGGAGAATATAATGAACTTGCAAGACATTTTGAAAACTAAGGATTCAGATCCTACGAATGATCCTGTTATTCCAGAAGAGACTAAAGAGGAGGAAGTAAAGAAGGGTACTTATTATCACGGAGACTTTCGTCTTGTTGATAAACTAGCTAGGCCTATTCCTAAAGTAGGTGATGAGTATAAGCCTATTGATGAGATGCAGATTGAAGAACTTGAATACCAAGTCTCTCAATTCCGTGTTAATAAGACTATTGTAGAATAATAGAGTAATAGGAATATAAGGAGTCTCTCATGAACTTTAATGAAGTTGTTAATGAGGTTATAGGCATAACAGCTAGACCAGATAAGGCTTCAGCTATTGCTACTGCTGTTAATGCTGCTATCTCTCTCTGCACTATGAAAGCCTCTTTCGTTAGGGATCTTGTAGAGACTTCTATTCCTATTTCCTCAACTGAGTATGCTGGCACTTTTCAGTTTAATAACCTCCAAGTACCTCTAGTACACAGGTTTAGAAAGTTCAAGTATGTTAAGGCTTATGGAGTTAAAGGTTATCTTAATCCTACATCTCCTGATAAGGTCTTTGTTCCTGGAGGTGTAAGTCAGACTGATGTATATTATCTTAGTGGGGATAGTCTTACTTACATACTTAAAAACCTAGTTCCTTCTCTTGAAATAGGTTACTACCAGTATCCTCCAATTTTAGATGTCAATAAAAATAATACTCACTGGATGCTAGAGGTAATGCCTTACACAATTATAGACTTAGCTGCTGCTAGAATCTTCCGTAATATAGGAGATGAATCTTCTGCTAGGATACATCAGAATGATGGAGAAGAATCTTTCAAAGCTAACAGACGAGATCATGAAGATCTGGTAGTTCCTGTAGCTAGATAAGGAGATATAAATGCCTCTTACACCTGATGAACAATTAGAACTCCTATCTCTCAGCAATGATGATTTCGCAGATGGTCTAGCTAGAATGGTAAAGCTCTTCACAAATGCTAGAGAGAAGAAAGATGAGATGACTTTATTCTCTCCTCCTTCTTTCTCTCCTCCTTCTACAGATAATTACTTACTACTGGAAAATAATACTCCTGTTGTGCATAAATAAGAGAAATAGGGAATAGGAGAATATCATGGCAGGGACTAGGATATCTGAGTTAGAAGAGAGACTAATCTTGCAGCTCACAGATCTGTTTGTACTAGCAGATGCTGATGAGGCCAAGAATTTCAAAGTAACTCTTGAGACTTTAGCTGTAGCAATAGGAAAAGCAGTCACTCCTCCCACAGCTCATAATTCTCTTTCTGGAATTCAAGGAGGAGCTACTAATGAATACTACCACTTAACTGCGGCAGAGAAGGCAAATCTAGGGAACACCGTTAGTGGTAGTATCCCTTTTTATTTGTCTAGTGGAATTAAAGATAATCTACCGCTTCTAAATGGTACAGCTCTCCCCTTCTTCTTAACAAATGGTGTTCAAGATAACATAGAAATAGAGGTATAAAATGGCTGATAAGATTCCAGTAAAAGCTATACTTACTGCAGGTAATACTTCTGCTTTAGGAGAATTCAATCCGGGAGATACTTTAGGAGTAACCTTCGGAGGTACGGGAGCTGATAATGCTGCAAGTGCCAGAACTAACCTAGGCTTAGGGAATGTAGATAACACGAGTGATCTAAATAAGCCAGTAAGTACCGCTCAAGCTTCTGCCATCTCTTCCGCTGCTAATACTGCAGAGTCTAATGCTAAAGCTGCAAGTACTCCAATAGCTCACGTAGGAGCTGGCGGCACTGCTCATGCGAACGTAGTAGCTGCAGGCGCTGCGGGTTTTATGACGGGCGCTGATAAGACTAAATTAGATGGAGTAGCCACCGGAGCTAATAATTATTCACATCCAGCTGGCGATGGCAATCTTCATGTTCCTGCTACCAGTACTACCAATAACGGTAAGGTACTAAAAGCAGGTGCTACAGCAGGAAGTGCTGCATGGGGAACTCTAGCTAAGGCGGACGTAGGACTGGGTAGTGTAGATAATACAGCAGATGCAGACAAGCCTGTCTCTACTGCGCAACAATCAGCACTGGATCTTAAGGCTCCCCTAGCTAGTCCAACTTTCACAGGAACTGTGGCTGGCATAACTAAGGCAATGGTTGGCCTGTCTAATGTAGATAATACTACAGACGCAGGTAAGCCGGTATCTACTGCACAGCAGACTGCTCTAAATCTGAAGCAAGATACTTCAGCTAAGGATGCTACGGGAGGTTATGCAGGTCTTACCCTATTTAAGCTCAATCTTCGCAATGCTGCTAATACCATCACCAGCTGGTTTACTACAGCTGCTACGGTAGCTCGTACCTGGACTATGCCGGATAAGGATGGCACAGTAGCTATGACCTCAGATATTACAGGGGTTAATAGTGGGACTAATACAGGAGATGAGACTGCGGCTACGATTCGTACAAAGTATGGAACGGCTGCTCTTGCTACAGGTATCCTGAAGAATACGGTAACTACAGGAGCTCCCTCAATAGCAGTAGCTGGAGATTTTCCTATTCTCAATCAGAACACCTCTGGCTCCTCTGCTTCTTGCACAGGTAATGCCGGAACTGCTACTAAACTACAGACTGCTCGTAATATTAATGGAGTAAGTTTTGATGGCTCTGCGGATATTACAGTAGCAGACTCTACAAAGGCTGTTAATGGTGCTAATAGTGATATAACCTCTTTATCTGGACTTACTACAGCCTTAACAGTAACTCAAGGAGGGACAGGTAGAAATACTGGAACTACTGCTTATGGCTTAATAGCTGCCGGAACAACTGCTGCTGGAGCACAACAGACTTTAGCTGCTGGTCTTACTACTCAAATACTAGTAGGTGGCGGGGCTTCTGCCCTTCCAGTTTGGACTAATACTACTGGATCAGGATCTCCTGTTAGAGCTACATCTCCTACCTTAGTGACCCCTAATATTGGGGTAGCTACAGGTACTTCTTTTAATTCTATTACAGGGCTTTCTTCTACTACTCCAACAATGGATGGGGTAGCAGCTGTAGGTACGGGGACTACTACAGCCAGAGCAGATCACGTACATCCTACAGATACTAGTAGGGCACCTATCGCATCCCCTTCCTTTACAGGAACGCTCACCCATTCTGGCGATGTTGTTATATCTGGTTCAGGCAAGCGCATCACTGGTGACTTCAGCAACGATACGATTGCTAATAGATTGATGTTCCAGACGAGTACTCCGGCCTCTTATACGGCGATAGGAGTAATTCCGTCAGCGGGTGGAAGTGTCGCGCACGTTTCTATCTTCAGTAATGCCGATCCACTCAGTTCAAACAGTCAATTACAATTGCTTAGTACTACCACATATACTGCAGTTAGAAATCTTTCGCCTGCAGGTACTTATACACCACTGATCTTCCACACAGGCAACGCTGAGAGATTGCGGATTGATGCTAATGGTAATGTCCTAGTCAATTCTCCTGCTGGCCTAGGCTACGGCACAGGAGCAGGTGGAGCAGTAACTCAAGCAACGAATAAAACTACTGCTGTTACGCTGAATAAGCCGTGTGGTCGGATAACTACACACAACGCCGCTCTAGCAGCAGGTGCTAGTGTGATATTCACAGTTAATAACACTGTGGTTGGTGAAACTGATTGCATTCTTTTCTCAACTGTCGGAACTACAAACTATAGAGTTGAGCAAGCATTTGCTAAAAGTGGTCAATTCGGTATTAGGCTAACTAACCTATCAGCAGGCTCCCTCTCTAATGCTGTGGTAATCAACTTCGCAATCATCAAAGGAGCACTGTCCTAATGAAAACTCTTAAACAAGTAATCCACTATCCCGACACCAACTCAGTAGAAGCGACTTGGGTTGAGCGTCTAACGGAAAAAGAATACTACACAGGGGAGGACGGGGAAGGTTGCGTGCTTGAGGCTGGCGATGAGATAGTTATCAAGTGCCGCTCTTATGCTGATGTACAGATGGATATGTTCAGGGATGACATTGCTGAGTTTGGTGGGGACATTACAGAGCATGAAGAGATGATTGCTCTCGTTGAATCTAATATCAAGCCAGTTGAACCTGCGCCTCTCCCGATCCTCTCCTGCACCCCTTGGCAGATTCGCAAGAAGCTGAATAAGGAAGGGCTTCGAGAAGCTGTAGAGCTTTATGTGAAGTCTCCGTCTGCTACTCAAGATGAGAGGGATGCTTGGGAATTCGCTACTGAGTTCCGTGAGGATAACCCTATCCTAGTAAATGCAGCTCTTCTCTTAGGAATTACTGACCTTCACGCTTTCATAGAAGATGCTCAATCCCTATAATAAAATGAATTGAAAAGCTATGCTCAGACTCCACAAATCTAGCTGGTAATTCCTTAGTACTTACTCTATAATTAGTAGGTTTGAGATTGTAGTTAATCTTTATGGAACAGACTCTATTTAAACTAAGGAGAATAATATGAGTGAAGAAGATCATCTTAATCGAAGAATGAGTACTTGCGATGCGTTGGATGATAATAATAGTAACTGCCACTCATCAGAGACTGTATCTGAGATAGCAGCTGATAAGGCAGTAAAGAAAGTCTTCGCTATTCTAGGTGTGGATATAAATAAGCCTGAGAGTGTCGAAGAATTCCGAGAGGATCTCAGGTTCGGGAAGAAGCTGCGAAAACTAGCAGATCATGGGGTTTTTGTATTAGTAGCTCTCCTCTTTACAGGTCTTGCTTGGGCGGCTTTTGATGGTGTAATATCAAAGTTTAGGAGATAAGAAGTGATTACTTACGAAGAATACGTAGCAAAGCATAAAGACTCCCCCGATCTTACAGAAGCTATCAAAGAGAATATTGAGAAGCTTCTACTTCCTAGGGTGAATAGGCTTCTTATTTATATGAAAGACTGGGGAGTTGCTCTTCATATCAATCCTAAAACTAAGTCTCTTGTTAGTGGAGTAGACTTCGGAGGGTTTAGGCCTCAGTATTGTCCTATTGGAGCTAAGAACTCTAACCATAAACTAGGGCTGGCGGTTGATATCTATGATCCCTACAATCAGCTTGATCTCTGGTGTATGAATAATCATGCAATTCTGGAAGAGCTGGGACTTTGGCTAGAGCACCCAAATGCTACAAAGGGCTGGTGTCATATTCAAGCAGTTCCTCCCAAGTCTAAGAATAGAGTATTTCTTCCATAAGAAAGGAAAACAGGATGGATCCTATCACTATTACTAGCCTGTTCACTATCGGATCTAAGATTATTGATAAGATCTTTCCTGATCCTGAACAGAAAGCCAAAGCTCAATTAGAATTACTCCAGATGCAGCAGAACGGAGAGCTTACTATGGTTCAAACACAGCTCTCAGCTATCATAGCAGAAGCTAAATCTGCTGATCCTTGGACTTCTAGAGCTAGGCCTAGTTTCTTGTATGTAGTATACATTCTACTCTTGTGGTCTATTCCTATGGGAGTTCTTACTATCTTTAAACCAGAAGCTGCTGCTAGTTTTACTTTAGGGTTTAAGGGTTGGATGGAAGCTATTCCAGAATCTATTATAGTACTATTTGGTACTGTCATGACTGGTTATGTAGTTAGTCGTGGTTATGAGAAAACTAGAGGAGTAAAATAATGGCTCAGAAACCTCAAGTAATTGATATCACTAGATCTTATGTTCCAGGGGATCCTAATGCGTTTCCTCAGAACCTAGTCTCTACCCAGAGAGAGGATCTAGAAGAAGAGACTCCTCCTATAGTAATATATGAGGGGCATAACTTTATCCCTACGGCCTATGGATATAGAAGTTACTTTGGGGATAATTCTAAGCTTGATATTTCCGCTCTGGCTAGTAGGTGTGATGAACTCTTTATTTATCAGCTAGGTAATCTTAAGAATATTATCATAGCCCTTTGTGAAGATGGTATTTACTACACAGCTTCTACTACACTAGCAGGAGCTTTGTGGACTCATGGTATTACTGTAACAGTACCTCCAGCTGGCACTTATAAAGAATGGACTTACACTGTCATTGAGAATATTCTTTATATCTATAGGCAAGGAGAACCTCATTATTGGAAAATCACTCCTACCGGGTTTACTGTTGTACCTAGTCCTTTAGGTATTAGCCTAACTATAGCCACAGTAGTGCCTACTTTCTTAAACATGGCAGGTCAGCTTGGTATCTTCAGAGCTAATGCCTCTTTAGCCTTTTGGGATTCTGCTAATTCTATCGGATGGTCTAGTCCATTGGATTTACAAGATTTCAAGCCTTCTATTACTACACTAGCAGGGAATGCTATCTTTAGTGGTATATTAGGTTCTATTGTGACTGTAAGAAGTCAGGGGGATGGTTTTATTATCTACACTACAAAAGGTATTGTAGGTGTTAGGTATATCCCAGGAAGTGTTAATCTGTGGGAAGCTACTACTATCACAGATACAGCAGGCATTAATAGTGCTAAAGAAGTAGCTAATGGAATGACAGAAAATGAGCATTTTGCTTACACTAGCACTGGCATTAAAAAGATTGGTAGTTATAATGCTTTGAATAAGATGCACGCCTTTGAGAATATACTCCCAGAAGTTTATGATATCTTAAGAGAAAATAATAATCATATATATCTCAAGTTTATGAATGGGAGGTTCTTATTCTTCTCTCTCTTGAATACAGATTATATTAATGGGAAAGTGACATTCATTAGTAATAATTTAGATTCATATAATCTCATCTTGAAGTTAGGGGATTATATGTATAAGGATGGAGATGAGCTTCCAGTTGATGTAGATGGAGTATCTTTTGGTACTGCTGTAAGTGAAGATGTAGACAAAGGCTTTACTAGCGGTATGTACATCTCTTGGAGTGGGAGTGGTGTAGGCTCTTACCTTGGAGTTACTACACCTATGCATTATTATCAGATGGATAAGTCTGGAGCCCGTATTCCTAGTAGGATTTACTCAGGGCCTCTATTCAAGTCTGATGGATATACTGCAGATAATGCTCCTATAAACGATTTCGTAGCTAAAGCCCAGCCTGATTATCCTGTTGATTATAGTCAGTTAGGATATACTAAAGGAAATCCTGGGCAGATGGGGCAAGCTAATGCAAAGCTCAACTCTTATCTAGCTGCTCAGTATGCTGAATGGGATAACTTTACAGCTATTCAAAGGGCTAATTTAACAGAGATAGAGAAGATCCCACAAGGACCTGTTACTACGGTATTAGGTACTGTAGAATATCCAGGCTACGCTAGTCAAGCTATAGATCAAGTAATAGAAGCTTTTATGGGGACAGTATCTGATGCTACTAGAGTAGGTAACTCTGTTCATTATCTAGTAGAAGACGCAGGTAGTTTCTTATCTGGAGGTGGTACAATAGTAGGCCCAACTCTATCAGGTGCTGGAACTAATTACGGTTTTTGTACTATGACAAAGAATTTCTCTGGTGGGTATAGGATTAAAAAAAAGGCTGTTAGATCTTTTAGTGCTAGAGCTGGGGCTAAGACAGTAAAGACCTATCTCTCTAGTGTGGGCAAAACTCCCGGACTGTCTCCGGGATTTGCAGGATATACGATAGCAGAAGTGCAGGCTAAGAAGGATGCTTTATTCGCTTCTGCTCC
>RRZU011912367.1_pt1 | contig 14375 bp, 10 predicted proteins | sample 2165561 | NCBI WGS metagenome assembly RRZU01 (sample SAMN10456909, study PRJNA506462) | wastewater metagenome | isolation source: wastewater sludge | place: USA: Moscow, Idaho
CAATTGGTCGCCGCTTCGAACCTGTTCCCGAGAACGCCGCCTACTATGCCGAACACCGTGCCCGCTTCGAGGAGCAGTACGGGAAGCTCGTCCAGTAGTTCACCACGTCTGATCCATGCAGTCACCAAAGCACCGTAGCGAAGCATCGATCAGCCAATAGTCATTCGCATAGCCACCGGGCAATCATTCAAATAACCGAGGCAAACCAGATACGCATTCGCATAGCCACCGGGCAATCATTCAAATAACCGAGGCAAACGGTAATAACCGAGGGTTTTACGGAGATACTTTCCCTCGGCTATTTCGGTAAGGCTCGGCTATTTCACTAAAGCTCGGCTATTCGACCCAGGCCAAGCAGGCCCGATCATTCACCAGGCCAATCCCCACCCATTCATTCACCCAAACCTAAGTGGGAGGGGACAAGCGATCCGCCTGTCCCCTCCCACTCAACGTTCAGCCGCAATCAACCCCGCACAGCCGCAATCAGCCGCTCAATCATCTGCGGCCCACCCGTGCGTAAGCCATCGTGGTGGTAGTCGTTGGTGATGAGCGGCTTGAGGCCGCGAATCGTGTCTGCGGTTTCCTTGGAGAGCTGGTAGGGAACAAAGACATCGTCGAGATAGATCCAGGCCGCAGTCGGAACCGTGTTCTCGGCCAGAACACGCGAGGAATACAGCTCGGGCCAACGCTGGGAGAATGCCAGCGCCTCCGCGGCTTCGGCCATCGGCGCCAGGTCCGGATCCTGCTGGATCTGCCACGGGTAGACATGCTCACCCGTGAAGTAGAATCCCAAGCCCTCCTTGCGCAAATCGTTTTCCGCCGAACCTCCTGCCTGTGTCTCCGGCAGCACAAACTCGGGGAACTCACTGCGCACCCGCTGGGCACTCCACGCCGTCGCCCCGGTGGTGGACTGTGCGTAAATCGACTCGTGCAGCACCCCGTACAACGGGTTGTCAGCAAAGGAGAGCAGCTTGCTCACTCGCGAGAGGAACTGTGGGCGCAGCTTACGTTGCCCACCATGGCGCCACACCGGGTCCTCCAGCAGGAAATGCAGCTGCTCGGGGCCGTACGAATACCCGAGGATGATGCCCAGTTGCCGAAAGCGCGCCGGCGTCAGCCGCTCCCCGGTGGGCAGGAATTCTTCGACGTCAGCAAGGTGAGTGGCCACGTACCAGGCCGTCGCTTCGTCGTCGTTATAACGCGTGAAAAATTCGCGATTGCGGGCGATCATGGAACGGTAGGTGAGCCGGTAGACCTCGTCGGCGTGCTTTGTGGCCGACGGCAGCCCGGCGGTGATGAAGGCTTCGGAGAGGCCCGCCGGGCTCTGGGAGAGGTAGCAGGTGACGGTGAAGCCGCCGAAACTCTGGCCGAGCGCCGCCCATGGGGTATCGTCTTGGAGTTCTTGGCGGAGGATTTCGGCGTCGCGGACAATCGAATCCTGGCGAAAGCAGGCGAGGTAAGCGGCCTGCACCTCAGGGGTTCCGACCCAGGTCACGGCCATCTTCTCCAGCGGATGCGAGTTTCCGGTGCCGCGCTCGTCGATGAGGACCACGCGGTAATGGTCGAGCGCGGTATCCAGCCACGAGCCGATCGGCGCCATACGCGGAGCCGCCGAACCCGGCCCTCCCTGGAAAAACACAAGACGCGGCGCGGTCTCCTGGCCATCACGAATGTACTCGCGCGCAAAGATGTTAATTCGGTTCGGTACCATCCGCGCATCTACGCCAGGGGTCAGCAGCGTCAGCGCACCGAAGTAATCCAACGGCACAGTAATCCAATGCTCACGCATGGTGTGTCCGTCGATTCGATACGTCTTTGTGTCCATGGGTCAAGGCTACTCGTGCTGAATACACCCACCCTGTTCAGGGATGATGGATCGGTCACACCATGCTTTGTGCTGACGTGGGCGCGTGGGCGCGTGGGCGCGTGGGCGCGTGGGCGCGCGCCCACGTCAGCACGCCATTTTCTTGGGCTCTGGCTAGTGGCTTCTTTCTTGGGCTCTGGCTAGTGGCTTCCGGGGCTCCTACTGACGGTGATTTCACCAGTGGCGGTGAGAGCGTTCTATCCGGTTATATATCCAGATAGAACGCTCTCACCGCCAGCCAGGTTCTCACCTGACAGAAACCGTGGTTCTCGACATAATGGGCAGGGTAGGCAGCGCGCCGCCGCCGGACCTAGCATCATAGAAGGCAACCCCAGACGTCATACAGGCGGCAACGAGTATCGCTGCCACATCAGGAGGACACAATGGTCAATTTCGCGTATACCATCGCCGGATCCGAAGCCACCGGAGGCGCGGGCTTCCAAGTGGATCTCAAGACATTCCAGCACCTGGGGGTGTACGGCATGGGTGCTCTGACCTGCATCGTCTCCTTCGACCCGAAGAACAACTGGGGTCACCGCTTCGTGCCCGTGGATCCGCAGGTTATCCGTGACCAGATGGAAGCGGCCATGAGTTCGCAGGATCTGGACACGGTGAAGATCGGCATGTTGGGCCATCCGGACACGATTGACGCCGTCGCTGAGGGCCTGAAGAGCCAGAGCTGGAAGAATGTTGTGCTTGATCCCGTTCTCATCTGCAAGGGCCAGGAGCCCGGCGCCGCGCTCGACACGGACAATGCACTGCGTGAGAAGATCCTGCCGCTAGCCACCGTCGCCACTCCCAACTACTTTGAGGCATGCACACTGGCGGGCATGGACAAGCTGGAGACCGTGCAGGATCTTGCCGAAGCTGCCGAGCGTATTTCCAAGCTCGGGCCACGCTACGTCGTGGTCAAGGGCGGCATTGATTTCCCAGGTGAGGAAGCCGTGGACGTGCTGTGGGATGGCGAGAACGCCACCGCATTCTCCTCCCCGAAGATTGGTGAGCACCGCGTCTCGGGTGCCGGCTGCACTCTCGCCGCCGCCATCACTGCCGAACTCGCCAAGGACACTGATATTCACGACGCCGTCCGCATCGCCAAGGATGTAGTGACCGACGGTATCCGTGCCCGCGTTTCCGGGCATACCCCGTTCGATACCGTATGGCAGGGCGCTTACGTTGCCCCGCTTCCTACCCCGGAGAAGAGGGGCGCCGTCATCAGCCTTGCTGCCAGCGCCCCGGTTGATTCTTCTGCCAGTACTGCTGATACCTCTATTGCCGCAGTGGCGGACAAGGCTGCGGTATCCACCGAGTCCGGCTGCGGTTGCGGCAACGGCGGTTGCTCCAACTAAAGCGGCGTCAAATGACTGCTCCAACTAGAACCAACGACGGCTACTTCAACTAGAGCGAGAACAAGCCTGCACTCCTACTTGCTCCGATGAGAGCAGGAACGGGGGCTGTATCCGATGGTCACAAGACCTTCTGGTACAGCCCCCTTATTAATCTCTCGAGACGCTCGTAACGTTGCATCCCTGCTGGTAGATGCTGTGCAAGAAATCTGACAGGTCCCGGTTCTCTGGCAGAATCCAACTTTTGACACAGCCCCATCCGCCCAGACCAATAGCAACCCAAGAGCAACCTCGTCCCAGTGACCCAGAACTGCATCCCAGCCGTTATGGCGAGATTTTGGATTACGAATGGGAGATTGGGTTTGGAACCCTCTTAACCCAAGCGCCCATTTCCAACACCATATTTCCCTATAGCGCCGCCAAAAGCGGGGGCGGCGGCAGAACCGCCACGCAATAAGAGCATGGTAACGCGGCACAGCGAGTGGGGCGGCTCCGGAAACTGTCGCACCAGACACAGTGGCAGAACCCGGTTCTCTGACGGAATCCGACTTTTGATACAGCCTTCTACTGCGCGATCTCCGCAAAACGCGCGAAGTGACCCTGGAAAGCCAGCTCCACCACTCCCGTCGGGCCGGAGCGCTGCTTACCAATAATGACCTCGGCCATTCCGGCCTTCTCCGAGTCCTGGTTGTACATTTCGTCGCGGTGGATAAGAAGTACCACGTCGGCGTCCTGCTCCAGCGAGCCCGATTCACGAAGATCCGACACCATGGGCTTCTTGTCGTTACGCTTCTCCGGATCTCGGTTAAGCTGGGCAACGGCGATAATCGGTACCTCAAGTTCCTTGGCCAACAGTTTGATGGAGCGCGAGAAATCGGAAACCTCTTGCTGACGCGACTCGATCGATTTGCTTCCCGACGTAAGAAGCTGCAGGTAATCAATAACGATGAGCTGGATGTCGTGCTGCTGCTTCATGCGGCGGCTCTTGGCGCGAATCTCACTCAACGTGAGATTCGGTGAATCATCCACGATAAACGGAGCGTCAGAAATGCGGTCAAGGGTGGAGGCGATGCGCTGCCAGTCATCCGGCTCCATCTCGCCTTTGATCATACGATCAAGGAATACCCGCGATTCGGCGGCAAGTAGTCGCATGGAGAGCTCAGTCCGGCTCATTTCCAGCGAGAAGTAGGCCGACGGCTGACGATGCTTAATGGAGGCCGCACGGCAGAAGTCCATCGCCAACGTCGATTTTCCGGCACCCGGGCGCGCGGCCACAATGATCATCTGGCCGGGGCGCAAGCCATTAAGCTTCGCGTCCAACTCGGTGAACCCGGTAGAGACTCCCTGCAGGCCGCCGTCGCGATTCTCATTGGCCTCCAGCTCGTCATAGAGCACAGGAACGATCTCTTCCAGCGTCGCGTACTCGTTGCGCTGACGCTGTTCGGTAATCGCATACACCTCGGATTGGGCCATGTTGATGAGTCCGGCGACGTCGGCGCCGTCCGTGGTGTACCCCAGCTGGACGATGCGGGTGCCCACCTCCACCAGGGAGCGTAGCTGGGACTGCTCACGCACGATGTGGGCGTAGTAGCCGGCATTGGCCGCCGTCGGCACAGTGGAAACAAGCGTATGTAGATAAGGCAAGCCGCCAATGCGATCAAGCTCGCCAATCTTCTTCAGCTCAGCACCCACAGTCACCGCGTCCGCCGGCTCACCCTTACCGAAGAGTTCCAGAACCACGTTGTAAATGGTGGTATGCGCGGGGCGGTAAAAGTCCGTGGATTGCAGGATTTCGATGACGTCCGCGATCGCATCCTTGGACAGCAGCATGCCGCCAAGCACCGACATTTCGGCGTCAATATTCTGCGGCGGGGTGCGCTCGAACGATGACCCTCCCAGAGCTCCTTCACTCACCGTGGACATGGCCCCACTCCCCTCACAACCAAACCTGCAGAACCCCGGACAGGATACCAAGAGTCAGCAGCATTGCAAGTCCGCCGAACATTTATTCTGTGCATACACGCCGGTAACGCTGTGGATAAGAAGTGTGAATTCTGTGGAGAAACACCCCCACTTATCCACCCAACCTCACAAAGTTGTGCACATCTGGGGATAAGGCTCGGGATATTGGCGCTATTCCGTCCCCAGACTTATCCCCAACTGGGGAAAACTTACCTGTGTATGAAGTGGATAAATTGGGTCCTATTAGTTTCCTCTTACCTCAGGTTGAACTTGAGGTATGGCCTCTCAGACACGCCACTACCCCGCCTCACGCCCCCAAGCACACTCCCCTCACCCCACAGAATTTAATTGAATCCGCCTGCATTGCAGCATGCGTTTTTCTCAATAAACGACATCTCTTGCACGGCAACTGGGGAGCGGGATTACGGAGATAGATTTTCACGGGCCCCATTTCGAAGGTCACGAGATCGATCAACTAGGCTTGTCAGGTGAGCGAGAACCCCAAGAACCCCAAGAACCCCGAGAACCCCGAGAACCCCGAGAACCCCGAGAACCCCAACAACTACCAGAACAACCACCCCGAGAGCCAGAACAACCAGCCCAAGCACGTCACCCCCTCAACGGACCACGGCAGCATCGTCTCCCGGCGCACCATCGACCGCGACATCCGCCGCCTCGCCCTACCCTCACTTGGTTCCCTCCTCGCAGAGCCGCTACTTATCGCCGTCGACTCCGCCATGGTCGGCCATCTCGGCACCGTCCCGCTCGCGGGCCTCGCCCTTGCCTCCACGGTTCTTACCACACTCGTTGGCCTGTGCATTTTCCTCGCCTACGCAACAACGGCAGCCACTGCTCGCCTCTTTGGAGCAGGCAAGAAGAAAGAAGCTCTACGTCAGGGCATCGACGGCATGTGGCTCTCCCTCGGGCTCGGGGCGTTTCTCGCCGTTCTCCTCATCATCATGGCACAGCCATTCCTTGGGCTTTTCGGGCCCGAAGCGGACGTACTGGAGCAGTCGGTACTGTATCTGCGGTCGTCGTCGTTCGGACTGCCGGGAATGCTGCTGGTTCTGGCCGCGACCGGCGCACTGCGCGGCATGGGCGACACGCGGACGCCTCTCTACGCTGCCACCGCTGGCGCACTGCTCAACATCCCCCTGAACTACCTGCTCATTTATCCGGCCGGGCTGGGGATTTTCGGGGCGGGCGCCGGAACCGCGCTCGCGCAGACCTTCATGGGGCTCTGGCTGGGTTCCGTAGTTCTCCGAAGTGCACGTCGTGAAGGCGCGGCGCTAACACCGTCGGGCGCCGGGGTGCTGCGTTCCCTGCGCGACGCCGGCCCGCTCATCATCCGCACGCTCTCGCTGCGCGCCGCCATCCTGCTTCAGATCGCGGCCGCAACGGGGCTGGGGACGCAGGCGCTTGCGTCGAATCAGATCACGATGACCGTGTGGAATTTTGCGGCGTACGGCCTGGATGCTTTGGCGACGGCGGCGCAGATCCTCGTAGGTCAGGGGCTCGGTTCGGGGAGTCGCGAACGGGTGCGTGCTGTGCTGTCACGTTGCCTCAACCGCGGCGCGATGTATGGCGCATTCCTTGGTGTGGGCCTGTTCGCGCTCAGCTGGCTCCTCCCCATGTTCATGTCCCAGGATCCGGCCGTCCGCAGCCTCGCAACCCACTCGTTGTGGATCGCGGCCGTGGCGCTGCCGATTGCGTCGGTGACCTACATGCTCGACGGCGTCCTCATCGGCGCAGGCGATACCCGCAAACTAGCCGTATACATGCTCACAGCACTCGCCATATTCGCGCCCGCGGCGCTCGCCGTCATGCAGTGGGGGCGCGGCGAGTCCGGCCTGCTGGCGCTGTGGGCGGCCTACGCGGTCCTCTTCATGGCGGTGCGCGGCGGCACCATGCTACTGCGAAGCCGAGGCGAGGCCTGGATGCGCCTCGGGGAACGGCGCTAGGCGTAGAGACAAGCTCTAGTACACACGCGGAAAACCCATGGAACACCAACAGGCAGCGCGCGGCTAGAACGTCCGATCCCAGCGCTGCCGAATCTGGAATCCCTTCCCGGATGCCTCACTCCAGCAGGTAAATCCGTTGTAGGTTTCCAGCGTGCAGGCGAAACCGTTCTGTGCCATGGAGGTCTCATATTCGGCCACCGGCATGTCGGCCACGTTGTCGAGGTCGCTGCATCGTTTACGAACAGGACCTTCAGCAAAGAGTTCGTAGGTTAGCGGTGCCCCAGGCACCGTGCAGGCAACGTCGGGCGCGAAATCGTAGTGCCACATCGTGCACTTAACAAAATCTTGACCGGCACTGTTCTGTGTGAACTGACATTGCAGGTTGCCTGTCGGGCTGGAAAATTCACTGACATTCAGCGCGCCTTCCGGCGCCGGCATCTTGAGTGGTTTCGTCGGCTCAGGCGAGGGCGACGGCTCCTCTGACTTCACCGGTTCCGGCGTTGGAGTAACAATTTCCGACGACGACGGCGCAGGGGTTGCGGACGAATCCGACTGTGCGCCGTCGTCGCGAAGGGCAAACCAGTACACACCGAACGCAACCAGGATAAGGACAAGAAGGGCTGCCAGGATGATGACTACTCTTCTCCCCTTTGCGCCCGTTTCCTCGGGCCCATTGACGGAGGGGATATGAGAGAACGGGTCGCTGAGCGTAGGCGTGACTCTCGGGGCCTCGCTGAGAAGATCGTCAAGCGGCGAGCGGGTTGGGGTTGCCGGTAGAGGCGCCGGTAACGAGGCCGTAGGGACGGAGGAGGGTATCGGGGCCGGGCGCGGTTGCGGCGCAAACGGGCTGATTCCCGTTTGCGCCGGCTGCGATGGTGATTGCTCCTTGCGTCCCGCGAGCGCGGCCCGTACCGCCGGGTCTTTCCGCTGTTCCAGCCACTCCCGAAGCGCCGGGTAGAGCGCAGGATTTGAGGCAAGGGCCGGAAGCAGGTCCGGCCGGGACGCCGCAATCTCTTGCATATCGGATTGCGGCAGCGCAGGGTCAGCAGCCATAGCAGCTGTGTAGCGTGCGGGACTTGGCATGATGCCTTGCCTTTCTCCTTGGATTACTTAATTAGAACGTGCGATCTAGTCTTTTCTGGACCTGGAATCCTTCACCAGATTTTTCACTCCAGCAGATGATGCCGTTATGTTTTTCTAATGTGCAGGCGAAGCCATTCTGGGCCATCGCTGTCCCGTACACTCCTTTGGGCATACCGGACACCGCGTCGGTTTCATCGCATCGCTTCGTTACTGGCCCCTCTGCATACAATTCATACGTCACTGGAGCACCAGGAACAGAGCAGTCAACACCGGGATCAAACGTGTACTTCCACACGGTGCACTTGACGAGGTCCTTGCCGTCGTCGTCCTGGGTGAACTGACACTGCAAATTTCCTTCATGGTAGGTACGGGAGCCGCTGATGTTCTTACGACTGGAGAAGCCGCTGACATTCAGTGCGCCCACGGGAGCGGGCTTCTTGAGTACAGCTTCATCATCACGATTAACAACCTGATACCCGCCGAAAGCTGCCACAGCAACAAGAAGAGCTGAAAGAGCAATCAGCACTCGTTTGCTCCGGGAACTCTTGTTCTCTGCGCGACTGACCGGAGCGGCCTCAGGTAATGGATCATCAATTGACGGGGCTTGTTCCGGTACTTCCGGCACCTCTTCCGGTGCTTCCTGCGCCTCTTCCGGCACCGCCTCTTCCGGTACTTCCTGCACCTCCGACACCTGTTCCTGCGCCGCAACCACTGCCGGTATTGCTGGATCCGGATGCTGTTCCAGCCACTCCCGAAGCGCGGGATAGAGTGCAGGATTTGAGGCAAGAGCCGGAATCAAGTCTGGCCGCTCCGATGCAATTATCTGCATGTCTGCCACTGGGAGCGTGGGGTCGGCCGCCATGGCAGCTGTGTAGTGACTAGAGTTGCGCATAGCACCTTCCCTTTCTCACGCCAACCGCCTAACTAGAACATCTCGTTAAAGTACGTGCCAATGGTGAATCCTTGGCCAGAGTCCACGTTCCAGCAGGTAAAGCCCACACTTTCTTCGAGTTTGCACGCAAATCCATCTCGTGCGGCCGACATACCATAGTGGAGCCGCGGCTTATCATCCACAATGTTTATCGAGGTGCACAGCTCGGTCATAGTCCCGTCTTCGTACAATTCGAACGTCACTGGGTCTTTGTACTTATCGCAGGTAGCCTGGGGCACGAATTCGTAGTTCTTCACCGTGCATTTGACAGATTTCTGGTCAGCAGCATTCTTGTTGAACATGCACTCGACATTCCCGTGGGGGCTTGCAAACTCGCCGATATCCTTTGCATCCTCGGGCACCACCAGCTCAGGTTTGGGGTCTGATTGAGGACGGAACCAATAGATTCCGAAAACAACCGCGGCCACCGTAACGAGCACAGCCGGAATCGCAATAAGCCTCGCGCGTTTGGTGGACTTCTTCGGGTCCTTGTCGGATTCATCAGGGCGCTCAAGCACCGCGTCTGTTGGCTTCAACGCTGCTGAGACCACCGGAGCTACTATCCCGCTCGGAGGCGGCAACATTTCAGAAACCGCCTGGATCCCCATACCCTCCGTCATCTCCGAATCCCGTGCCGCAACAGCTTCCTGGACTGCCGGGTCCGGGTGGCCAGCAAGCCATTCTTTGAGAGCCGGGTACAGCGACGCATTGGAAGCTAGAGCCGGAAGGAGATCCGGCCGAGATGCCGCGATTTCCTGCATATCTGCCCGAGAAAGCTCTGGATCGGCGGCCATCTCAGCTGTGTACTGCGTGGAATCGGACATTGTGCCTCTCCTTTCTGCCTGAGTGATGTCTGCAAGGTGTCTATCTAAGAAATATTGGCTTGTTTAGGTGGTATCGGAGGTCACCCGAAGGAATATCTCGCGCTGTTGAGCGAGAAAAGCACTCGCCCATCCAAGTTGCTGCACGTGACCGTCTCTAGACCACCTTCCCAGGTAAGTTCGCACTGGGTGTTTCCATATGTCACGCTATCGCCAATCGACAACTCCGTCACCAGATCACCCTGCTTCCCAAGGAATTGCTGGCCACACGCCTTCCCCGCCGTGCCCGCTCTGGACGAGAGGGAAAAGAGGCGATCGCTACAGTCTGACTGTCCGTTGTCTGAGTAGGATCGTTCGAGGATCGAGCACCCCACCCAGTCGCTATATATTTCGCATGAAAAGTTTGTTGAATCAGAGTCCACGAGTTTGTAACTCTGTCCCCGCACGGGCTCCGGTTGTGACGACGGCGTCCTCGGTGCCGGAGCCGGCATTCGCGGCCCCAAGGAGGCTGAGTCTTCAGTTGGCGACGGCGCCGTTGATTCTGTGTAGTCCGAGTGCTCCGCCGATGCGACGTCGTCGTCCGAGGTGCCAGCAGGATCTGGACTCTCCGCCGGGGCCGTATGCGTCGTTGAGGGTATAGGTTGTGCCGAATCATCCGAGCGGAGAAAGAAGACCCCGTAGATGCTCCCCGCAATGAGGAGAGAGGCGGTAACTCCCAGCGCGATCCATGCCGCGGTACGACGGCGGCCTTCAGGTTGCTGCCCTGGAACTCCGCTCCGGCCGCCCACTGGAGGCGGGCCTCCCTGAAGGATGGCGGGAGAAGCCGCTAGCGTTCCATAGACTGCTGCACGCCGCACAGCTTCGGGATAATACGTTTCTATCCACCGTTTAAGTTCCAGGTGAGTAGAGGGATTCGCGTAGATTGCGCTGTGAAGATCCGGGCGAAAATTGGCAATACGTGTCAGCTCAGAGGGCGGCGTTCGGGGATCGCTGGCAGCAAGCGCCTCTGGATCGAGGGGAGTTGTCACGTGGCCTCCTTTTGACGCAAATCTGCCCATCAACCGCGATGATAGTGCACTGTGTGTGGGCGTTTAGGGCTTTTGGCCTGACGGACACGAGCATCATCACTCGACCGGCAAGCCCTTTCACCATACACCAGGCACTCAGTAATCTCACCCCACTGTAGGACGCGACCCTCTTGGAATAAAACACCTTGTCATAGCGGGAAGCAGAGACCGTCGAACGCGAATTACCCCGACGACCATAATAAGCCATGAGGCACATGTTGCTATAGTGACGGCGCCTCCCGGTTTTGTCTAAGTTCTTAGACAAAATCCGGTGCTGAGACTCAGACCGCCTACTTTGTCTAAAAGATCGCATGCTATGGAAGAGAGAGTTCCTCGGAATGTCCCCGCCATGTTGAGGGACAGCCGTGTATGCCTTGCTTCCGTCTGAACTTAGGAAAGGCGGGCGAATGGTCGGTGTGTCCGCGACAATCCGGATAACCGAGGGAAAATGTAATAGCCGAGGGTTATTCCGGCGTATTTTCCCTCGCTTATTACATTAAGGCTCAGTTATATCAACCACGCCCCACACTTTGGCTAATTTCCTGTGTCACAACATCACCGGGCGTTACTCGATTAAGTCGCCGTTTAGAGTGACAGACGTCCGGCTGAAAGTACCTGATTCCATATCAGCCTCCCTGAAGATTTCTGCTGGTTCACTGGATAAGCCCGCAGCAACGGGAGTAACCATAATGGCATCAAGTAGAGCGGTGTCCCCCTCTGGCGTAGCCGGAGTGAAGTAGTCCTTGATGATTATGGAACTGTATGAAATCATCTCTTCGCTCTTAGACAAGGCGCTCCTTGAAATTGATTCGAAGAAACTATCTCCTTGCCCCACCCTGTTGTCACTTGAGAACCAGTCACATTTCGGCCCATTGGAAAAGTAGCTCTCGACCCTAATTCGATTGTCATCCTCCGAAGGAAGAGTGCCGTCGTCCCCATACTCTTGAGGAGACATCCGAAGGCTGAATCCCGTGGAAATCACCGTATCGTATCCGTCTGTCGTCGCCGTAGCAGTTCGACGCAACGGGATGATTCCGTCAGTTTCGGGGTCAATATCGCAAGCTGAACCAATCAGTATCTCGGTACCGTCCTGATAAATCAATCCATATGCGTCGGCAGACTCGGCAGAGTAACCAAGCGGCGTTCCCACTGCAAGGCGCAAGTTGTAGGAATAACCCTTCTGATTCGAGAAGGACCATATATGGCTTGCGTTAACGAAATGCGTTATTGTAGGCCCACTCACGTGCGTCGGTTCCGCTTCAGCCATCCATGTTTCGGACGTATCCGAAGTAGGTTCCACAAAACTCTCGTCGGTGCTATCTTGGCGATCATTCCACAGTGAGATCAAGTAAATGGTTCCCACGATCCCCACCATGACACCAAGCGCAACAAGCGCTCGCTTTGCTCCTGACGACTCCTCTTGCGGCTTTTTCTTCCGAGACCGGTGTACTGGGCCTTCTAGTGAGGCGGCTTCCGAGAAAATACTAGTTCTCGCTCTCACGGGCCCTGCGGAATGAGTACCGGTTTGTATCGAGCTCACTCCATGCACTACGCGCGAATCAGTAGCTTTCTGGCGCCGATAGTCATCCAGCCATTGGCGCAGCTCAGGGTAAAGAGCAGGATTCGCCAGTAAAGCGGAATGTAGATCCGGCCGAGATGCAGCAATGTCGTACATGACTGCCGGATCCAGAGCGGGATCGGCAGCCATGCCAGCGGTATACAGTCTCGGATCGGACATGTTCTCAGACCTCTTTGTTTGATTGAGTTATTGGTGGGTTGCTACACGGTGATTCTGTTACAACCAAGGCGACGAAACCTGTCGGTCCGGCCTAGTAGTAGTACTCCTCTGCTTCAAGGGCGATTTTGTCGTAGGCGCCCTGAAGCGGTGTTGGGATAGTGCGTTTCCAGCCACTGCTTGAGTTCAATATGGGCAGACGGGTTCGCGTAGATCGCACTGTGAAGGTCAGGGCGAGAGCTGGCGATACGAGTCAGTTCTGCGGGTGGCGTCCGCGGGTCACTGGCGGCAAGCGCCTCCAGATCGAGGGGAGTTGTCACAAGGTCTCCTTTGAGCTCAAGTCCGCCAACCTACTGAACCAGCTCGTTGTTCAGCGTGACGGATGTCCGGCTAAAGTTGTCTGATTCCATGTCTGCATTCCGTTAATCAAGACGGCAAACATCAGTCACTGTCGTCAATGATGATCCCGTTAAACCGCGAGAGTGATTCCCGCATCTGTACATGTTTGGAATTCTTACTTTTCGAGAATGCGTCAGCTGCCTGAAGATACTCGTCACTATTAGCTCCATGTACGCGAGTATCTGGGACTGGGGCAAACCCATAAGAGTAGGTAACCTGCTGACCCGGTGCAGGAGGTACTTCGTCTTTGTTCACAAGCACACCGTATAATCCCGCCGCCGAGGACATGCCTCGGGTTAAGAAATTCCTCGAGAGCAAAGAAACCAATGGAGTTGGATCGGCATTGTGATTAACTCGCAGGACATCTGCTCCCCCATAGTTTCTGTACTCCTGAATCGAAGGAGAACCATAAGTAACCACGGTTTTAATGTTGCCATTACTCTCGTCTGCGAGGCGCTGTGCGACCATACCGCCTTGGCTGAAACCAAACAAAGCCACTTCAGCGTCAGGATCGTCAATCTCCTCGGCGATTTGGGCACGGATCGAGTCCAGAGTCTTTGTATCCCACGAAGCTGCTCCAGGAATATTATCTTCCCAACCGAGACGCCCACCCCATGGACCATCCTTCGTGGAACCACTTCCATCGATATATACCGCATATCTGATTTCTCCGTCAGTGCACAGTATCTTTTGTACTCGGATACCATCACTATTCGGTTTCATTCCTGCAAGCTCTTGCATATGACCTCGAATGTCATTTGGAGTATCACGAGGAGTGAACTCTCGCGGTTGGAAAGGGTCGATGAAGAGCTTCTTCAGAACATCAATCGCGTGATCTCCAACCGACTTAAGATCAGCCAACAACTTGTTCAATTGAGGATCACGTTTGAGCATCTCGAGTATTTCAGCACTCGTCAGTGTTGAACGCCCTTGCGGTGATCCTGAACCGCTATTACGAAGAGGTCCATCGTAATTGTCTGACGTTCGGTCTTGATCATCAGCGTTCTTGCGAGCGACCTTGGCTGCCTCGTCCAAGGCAGTTGCAGCGTTACGGATCTGGTGAATCAGCTGACTGTTCCACCGATGATCAAACTGCTGACGATCAGGTCCCTGCCAGGGACTGCTTGACAACCTTCCTGAAATGGTCGGAATGAGATCTCCTGTCAATTCGTTGGCGCTCTTGGCCATGAGATCAGCTAGCTCCCG
>RRZU011443843.1_pt1 | contig 14374 bp, 6 predicted proteins | sample 2165561 | NCBI WGS metagenome assembly RRZU01 (sample SAMN10456909, study PRJNA506462) | wastewater metagenome | isolation source: wastewater sludge | place: USA: Moscow, Idaho
GTGTGGCGCAGCTTGGTAGCGCGCTTCGTTCGGGACGAAGAGGCCGTGGGTTCAAATCCCGCCACCCCGACTGATGAGGATGACCGAAGATTTATCTTTGAGGCATCCGAAGAAGGAGGGGTCGAAGCAGCAAAGCTGCTGAGGCCCCGACGTATGTGAAATGCCGGAACATAGTTCGCTATGTTCCGGCATTTCTGTTGTGTGGGTGTGTCGGGGCATGGTTCGCGTGGTGAACCCGGCTCGTTTGAGGCTTTTGACCGTGGGGCAGTAGGCCAGGCTGTGGCTCATGTGTCCATTGATTTGGTTTAGTAAGGTTTCTGGCGTTCAGTTATGTATTTTCTTGGGTGAAAACCATGACTGGTAGCTGAAAACCTCACGGGTCCAAACAGGTGAGAAGGTCTTGTTTCGGATCGACGACGACGTAGGGTCAGCTACCGGCGTCGCCACTTACGTAAAGGGGTCAGCACGAGGTCACGTACGTAAGGTGGTCGCGTACGTAAAAGGGGTCGCCTACGTAAGTAGCGGGCGCCGTCGTCGCACCTGAAAACTCGCCACGGAAACGTGTCGGAGGGCACGGGTACGATCAGTACATGACAGCCAAACAAGCCATTATCGTCATTCACGGTATCGGAGAACAGATTCCGATGGAGACACTCCGTGGCTTCATGCGAGGCCTCGGATTCAACAAATACTACAACCGCCCTGACAACGTTTCGAGAAACAGCGAACTGCGCCGTATCGCGCTGCCTGCTATACCGGGCGAGCGGCCTCCCACGGAGCTCTTTGAGCTTTACTGGGCCCATCACATGCACAAGAAGCGAGTTGGTGGCACCTTGGGATGGGCGCTCAACCTGCTGTTTCGTCGAGGAGGCTGGAAGGGTGGCCCTCTCGCAGCTGCCTTTTACACCCTGCTGTTGTTACTCATTCTCTTCATCACCATCATTGTGCACTGGGCCCTCGAAGTTTCTCGGTCGGGCGTGTTCACCCAGGGGCTGACGATCGGAGCTCTCGTCATCGTGGTGATCATTGCTGCGGTCTGGTTCTATATCTCGCGAACTATTGACGACCTCGTCGCGGATGCCGCCCGCTATCTCACCCCACGCCCAGCCAACATTGAAGCGCGCACCGCTATTCGCACACAGGGACTTGAGCTTCTCCGAGCCCTGCATCGGTCGGGTGAGTACGAGCGAATCGTCGTGGTGGGGCATAGCCTCGGTTCGGTCATCGGTTATGACATCCTCCGCATGTACTGGGACGAGGCACGCAAGCCTGATCCAGATCTCTATGGCGATCAACCGCGTGTGAAGCAATGGGCGAAAGACTGCAACCTTCCCTGCGATCCTTCCCCAGAACAACTCGATGCCTTCCAGGACGCGCAGCATGCACTCTGGCGCGAGCAGCGGGCCCGGGGTGTCCCGTGGCTCGTCACCGACTTCGTCACTCTCGGTTCACCACTCACCCATGCCTCGATGCTCATTTCGACAAAGAACACCCCGTTCGAGCTGCTGAGAAGTGAACGGGAACTGCCGAGCTGCCCACCACTCGGAGACTGGTCTCAGCGCGACCATCCGGGCTTCTATCTTTCAGCATTCGTGGACTCACATGACGTGCTTCGCCCACTCATCGTCGGCGACTCCGGCGCCCTCTTCGCGCCCACCCGCTGGACAAACCTCTACTTCCCGGTCAAGCACATTTTCCGCGGGGATCTTATAGGCGGTCCGCTGGCTCCCCTGTTTGGCTCCGGGGTACGCGACATCCCTGTACACCGCACGTTCCGCAGCCGTTGGCGTGCGTTCTGGCACAGCTTCTTCCCACAGCCTCATACGTCCTACTGGACTCGCCCAGAGATTCCGGCCGCCGAGATGAACGACGACGACGCCCTCCGCCGTTCGCCTCACGGCACCTGCGAGAGTAGCTACGCTCTCAAGCGTTACATCGATTTCGCCTCACACAAAGGTAATCGTTCCTTCCCCAAACCCGATCCCAAGGTAGAGACTCTGCTACTTTCTCCGGAGTGCGAGATTCCCTAGTTTGCCGACTACTCCCACAATCGACAAAGTGACGAGTTTGTACAGAAAGTCGCCGTTCTCAGCCGGGATGTTATGTCCACACCCCCACCTGACGGATCCTTTGATGCATCCTCTGAGAGATTCCGCCAATGGGCCCTGGCCCACTGCGAATGTCACGAACATCTTGCCTATCGGCGCAATCGCTTATTCAGCGTCCGGTAGCGATTCGGCGAGGAGCTCCCATGCACGATGAACCTCTGGAGAAACAGATCCCAACTGAGTGAGCAATGCGAGTACGTGGTGCCGGTCGTCATACAGCTCAATGGCACTCGTCAAGCCGAGCGGTCCGTGCGAACGCACGAGGAGAGCTTCATGGACTAAGGTCAGCTCGAGGTCAAGGCTGGCACAGCCAAGCCCAACAGACATCCGACCACGTGCGTCCGTGTTCGCCACATGCACGAACCCGGTAACCGCCTGCGCCACCCCCTCGGCGAAGACGACCACAGATAGTGGCAATCCGGTAGTACACAGATGCTCGAATACGGCAGGAAGAACCCGTTCGTTAATCCACCGCGGGTGGGGACCAGCATAATACTGCGGCAGCAATTCTCGGCGGATCTCACCGCCGTCGTCGAGGATCGCATCGATCTGCCCGAGCTGATCGCCTTCTTCCCAAGGAATGAATACCTGTGGCAGGCTCTGTTTATTCTCAGTCAGACCTTCTCCGGCCGAGCGTGCCAAACCATCCATCACCAGGGTGTCGAACTCACTCGCCACCCTCACCAGATGCACGGGGTGTCCACCAAATGCTGAGAGCTCAACCATGAGTTCACGGCGTTCACCGTCGCTTCGAGCAATCACACTGGCGTGTAGGTTCTCGGGTCGCACTCTCAAAGTGATCTGGCCGGGAGCCATCGGGAATGCCTCGCCCGGTGTGGACACTGGCGCATAGGGTCCCGACTGCGCCAGCACAACTCCAATAGATCCGGTCACTGCAAAAGCACACTCGAAGGCAGCACACCCCACGAGCGCCATCCCCACGTCAATCTCCGTGGTGACGAGCTGCTGGTCACCGCATCGGGAGCCGTGCATGGCGCAATATTCGCAGTGTGGCGGGGTGTTTCCCACCGAATCCGAATCCGAATCCTCGCGCTTGTCGGGATCCATCAGTACACGTCCCTCACGTAACGCTTCTCCTTCTTGAGCTGGGCGAGATAGTCACGTGCGCCATCATCGCCGGTGCCCGACTGCTCCGCGATCACCTGGAGCAGCGCCCGCTCAACGTCCTTGGCCATGCGTGAGGCATCGCCGCACACATAGAAATACGCGCCCTCTTGCAGCCACGCGTACAGTTCGGATGCCTTCTCACGCATGCGATTCTGTACGTAGATTTTCTCCGCTTGGTCGCGGGAGAAGGCTAGATCGAGATGAGTCAGCACGCCCTTCTTGCTCAGCGATGTCAGCTCGTCCTCGTAGATGAAGTCGGTGGCGCGGTGCTGATCGCCAAAGAACAGCCAGTTACCGCCCGTCGCACCGCTCTCCATACGTTCGTGCAGGAAACCACGGAAGGGGGCGATTCCGGTGCCGGGCCCCACCATGATGATGGGTCGAGAGAGATCGGAGGGCACCGAGAAGGCTTGGTTGGGTTGCGGATAGATGCCTACCAACTCATTTTCGCCCAGACGCTCCGCAAGGAAGGTGGAGCAGACCCCACCACGCACTCGCGGCTCACCGTAGCGCACCGCCGCAATAGTGAGGTGAACTCGATCCGGGCTGGCCAGCGGGCTCGAGGATATCGAGTACTGCCGTGCCTGCAACGAACGGAAGATTCCCGTGAGTTCCGGCTCGTGGAAACGCACACCGGTGAGTTCCAGCAGGTCGAGAACATCACGGCCCCAGAGCCACGAGTCAAGCGCATCATGGTCGTCGCGGCGAACGACGTCAGCCAGCTCACTCGACGGTGCACGTTCCGCGAGCAGCGAGATGAGTTCCTTCGAGGGCGTGCGAATCTCCCACTCGCACCTCATTCGCTCTGCCAACGCGACGCCGTCGATATCGCTCTCGGGTAATAGTCCCAGCTGCCCAATCATGGCATCAACCAACAGTGGGTCGTTGACGGGCATGACCGCGAGCGCGTCACCCGCCGCGTACTCGATGCCACTATCGGCGAGGTCGAACTCGTAATGGTAGATCTGCTTTGCGCTGCCCGGCTTGGAGAGCAGCCGGGACGCGGCGACCCGCGAACCGAACGGGGTGCGCCGGTTCCAGGGCGAGCGCTTCTTGGCAGGAGCCGCGGCGCGAGTGGACATTCCGCTCTGGGCTGCCGCGCCAGCGGAACCGCCCACACCGCCAGCGCGACCACCGGGAGCTTCCGCCACGAGGAGTGCAGTCACCTCGTCGAGCCAATGCTCGGCGGGTTCCTCGAACTCGATATCACAGTCCACACGCGCGGCGAGACGCCGCGCGCCCAGCTGCTCCAAACGCAGATCGATATCCTTACCAGCCTGACAGAAATGGTCATAACCGCTATCCCCGAGGGCGAGCACCGAATATTTGAGGTGCTCCAGGCGCGGCGTTCCCGAGTCCACTAGCGCTTCCCAGAACAGTTCGGCGTTATCAGGCATCTCGCCCTCGCCATACGTAGAACTGATAACGACGACGTGGCTCGAGTCCAGTAGTCGCTCCACACCGGCCGCGTCCAGCTCGGTGGCGTTCGCACCAAGGCCAGCGGCATGCAGGGCGCCCACCAGCTGTTCGGCAAGGTATCCCGCATTGCCGGTTTGGGTGCCAAAGAGCACCTCGACCGTCAACGTGGGTGCGGGCGCGTTGGATTGCTGGCCACGGGCCGCATCAATCCCCGCGAGGAAACCATCAAGCCACGCCTGCTGTTCCGTGGTGAAAAGAGCATTGGTTGTTGATGTGACGTTCATACGTTGACCTGCCTTGCACGCCAGCCCGCCACGAGGTCATCGAGGGAGGCCTTGGCGATCGCTTCATCGAAGCGATCCGGATTGAGGACGGCGGCGTTCTTGCGATTCTGGTACAAGATCCATCCGTAGGTTGCGGGAGCGTCGATACTGCGCACGTTGCGGCGCTCCAGCGAGGCTTTGTAATCGCCCAGGCGCTTGGCCGCAATCAGTGCGGCAAGCTCGGCGTCTTCGAGACTCTCCAACGCCTCGCGCACGTACTTCACGACCCGCTGCATGACGAAGAAGTCCTCCGTGAGAATCAGCTTGCGGACGCCGTCGTCGATACGAGGATCATCCGGAGCCACCGCTCCCGTCACTCTCTCGGTGGCCAAAGCCCGCGCCGCATTGAGGATGCTGTACGAGGCAAGCAGCGAGAACATATCTGAGGCGCTGCCGCCACCGGAGTGAGGAACACGTCCGCCAGCAACCACACGGTGATTGCGGTAATCGAGTTTGAGGGCCCTCAGACGATCCGTGGCAATACCGGTGGCGAGCTCGTCGAGCAGTTCGCGCCGCGTTGCTGCCTGCAAGATCGCATCGGCATCCTGATAGAGCAACAATGCGCGCGGCATGCCACACACAATGTGCTCCCGCGCCTGCTGCCACTCCTCACGCAGGCGGCGGGCACGGGCCGAACCCGTCGCGGCAATGTGCCAGTCCAGTAGCAGAAGGACCGCCTGCTCATGGAACCCCTCGGCTTCGGTCAACGGGAAGGTGACAAGCGAGTCGCTACTCACCTTGCCCAGGATCTCCCCGTCCGGATCGTACTGATAGAGGAATCCACCGCTCATGCCGTTGCCCAGGCCCTTGCCAAAGGCGCCAAGGTTGAGCACCGCGCCGTTTGTCATGTACTCGCAGCCGAATTCGCCGAAGCCTTCCACCACGGCGCTGGCGCCCGAGTTGCGCACGGCGAAGCGATCGCCCGCCTCGCCTTCAACGAACAAACGGCCACCGGTGGCACCAAACAGGGCAAAGTTACCGATGAGCACGTTTCCGCCGGAGACATCCGACCCTCCACCGGGCGCCCGAACGATAACCTGCCCGCCCGACTGACTCTTACCGACGCCGTCGTTCGCGGTGCCGGTATGCAAGAGCTCAATTCCGTCGTTGCAGAAGGCACCGAACGATTGCCCGGCAGAGCCATACGTGCGCACCCGCACACTCTGCTCGGCCAGGCGCACGCGGCCCCGATCATCACGGATGGCCGACGGCATCTCGGCGATGGTTTCATCGGAAAGTTCGTAGTTGAGCATACGTTCGACGTCGATCGAGAGCTGCCCTCCCACCGACTTGTTCCAGTTGCGCAGCTCGATACCCTCCAAGGTCACCGAACTCTCGCGTCGGGTAACAAGCGCATCGCGAACGCGCGCGATGAGGTCATCGTCGATCGAAAAATCCTTCTCCAGGTAGATCGGATCCGTGACAACCTTTTCCGGAACGCTCGCAAGCATAGCGCGCACGTCCAGCTGGCCGACGCTCGCCGGATGCTCCAGCAGCTGCAGCAGATCGCCGCGGCCCCGGGCCTCGCGCAACGAGCTGAGGCCAAGACGCGCGAGGATCTCCCGCACATCATGGGCAATATTGAGCAGGTACTGCGCCAAGGCGCGCGGGTCGCCGTCGAACGCTTCGGCATTTGTGGTCAAACCCGCCGGACATTTGATGTTGCAGTTCTTCGCCATGACGCACTTGAGCATCATGAGCGCGGTGGTTCCGAACTCGAAGCTGTCGCCGCCAAGCAGCGCTGAGACGACGACGTCGCGCCCCGTCTGATGCGCACCGGAACAGCGCAGCACCACCTTGTCGCGAAGGCCGTTGACGAGCAACGCCTGGTGCACTTCGGCAATACCGATCTCGGCCGAGCGGCCTGCGTACTTGAGGCTCGTCACCGCGGCAGCGCCCGTGCCGCCGGTGTTTCCGGCAACGTTGATGACATCGGCGCCCGCCTTAGCGACACCGACGGCAATCGTCCCAATTCCCTCACTCGATACCAGCTTGACGACCACTCGCACCCGCGCCGCCTTGCAGTCGTGAATGAGCTGCGCGAGATCCTCAATCGAGTAGGTGTCGTGGTGTGGAGGCGGCGAGACCAGTTCGATACCCGGTGTTCCGCCACGGGCGGCGGCAATATCCACCGTCACCTTGGGCGCGGGCAGCTGACCGCCCTCCCCCGGCTTGGCACCCTGACCAATCTTGATTTCCAGCTCCTCCAGCATGGGGTCGGCGAGATAGCCCGCCCAGATGCCGAATCGTCCGGAAGCAAACTGCTTGATGCGCGATCCACGGATGGTTCCGGCGCGGCTAAAGTGCTCGCCGCCCTCACCGCAGTTCGACATCCCGCCCACCATGTTGGTGCCGTGCGCTGCCGACTCATGCGCCGTGGCAACAAGCGCGCCGTGGCTCATCGCACCGGAAGCCAGCGTGCGAGTGATCTCATGCGCCGGCTGTACCTCCTCCACCGCGATGCTCCCCGGCGCTTCAGACAGCAGGGAGAAGAATCGCGTGGCGTGGCGACGGGTCTGGAGCAGGACGCCGTCGTCGACAAGGCGAAGATCCACGATATCGCTGCCGAAGCGCGCGCACATACACAACGCAAGTTCGGTGTAGCGGCTGGCGGTGCCGTCGGCGAGACGCAGCTTCCACATCGCCGCGGCGGCGCTGAAAGATGAGACATCCGGCGAGCCATCCGCGCTCGCGCCGGTAGCGCTCTCACCACGCGGGTTCTCGCTACCTCGGTTGTCCCCACGTGGGTCGTCGCCACCCATATTCACCGGGGCGGCGGCATCTGGCTCGATGACCACGGGCGTCACCGCCAACCCACGCACCAGCACCGAGTTGTTTCCTACAAGCGAGAACCGCCAGAGCTCGCGGGCGAACTCCTCGGCGGTGCGCAATCCCGTGACATCCGCGGGCAACGCGAGCACATCACGCAGCGCAGCCGGGCGCCGCAACCGTTCGGCGTTGGTGGTCGAGACGAACGAGCGATAGCCGGGGGTGATGCGGAACTTATCGATACGTTCCGGACTCAGCGCGCCGTATCCCACGTTCTGGTAGGCGTCGTCGTCGAGACCAAAGGCATCGCCCAGCTGACCCAACGTGAGCAGACGCAACCTGTCATCACCCACCGAGCCCGCGAACGAGATCTTCTCGTCGGTCATGCCAGCGAAACCACGAACGGCGGTCATGCCGTAGGAATGCCCCGCGCCTTCCGATCGCTCCTTGAACAGGCCAAGCAGGGGGATCTGCTTCTCAGTTTCCACGTGACAAGCACTCTCATGCCACTCGGTGGCAGCCGTGGCAATGCGGAGGAAGCCAACGCCACCGACCGGCGCGGCCATGTGGGGGAAGCAGCGAGCGAGCACCGGATCGCGGGTGTCGAGATAGTTGGGCTCGAAAAACTCGCCGCCAATGTAGCTCTCCACCGTGCACAGGCCCACACGCCCCATCGTCTTTCCCAGCGACTTGAGCGCTGCCTTGCGGAAGCGCGCGAAGGCCCGGTCGGTGTCTGTCTCCACGGTGGCAGGGGCGGAACCCGCGGGATACTTTTCCTCCGCGCGCAGGCGTGCGCTGAGACTGTACACAGCGCTCGCACCAAACCCCAGAGCAGCAGCAATATGGTGTGAACTCGGCAGCTGACCACTCTCAGCCACCAGTGACACTCGCAAGCGCAATCCCTGGGCAATGAGCCGCTGATTCACGGCGGCAATAGCCAGCAGCAGCGGAATCGGTGCATGCTGCGAGTCAATCCCGCGATCGGTCAGTACCGCGATGCCCCCGGTAGTTCGCGCGAAGGCCTCGACGCCGTCGCACACATGGTCCAGAGCGGCGACGAGTGCGGCAGCGTTGGCCTCCGCATCGACGGGATCGGGTGTGTAGAGCACATCAAAACGTTCCAATGGCGTGACGGTCTGCTCACGCAGCCGCAGCATCTCCAGCTGGCCAAGAATAGGAGAGTCCACCACAATTTGCTTCGTGGGTCTGCCCGTCCCGTCCGGCTTCGCGCCGAGCGCCACGCGGAATGTCATGCTGTCCGACTCTCGAATGGAATCGAGCGGAGGATTGGTGACCTGAGCAAAGCGCTGGGAGAAGTACTTCGCGAGTCCTCCCTCCTGATCGCTCAACGCGTTGATCGCGTTGCCATAGCCCATCGCCGAAATGCGTTCGGCTCCCGCGGCGAGCATCGGGTCCATCATGAACCGGAAACTCTCCTGGTTGAGCGAGTAGGCAACATAACGGCCCGCGAGCGAGAGGTCGCCGCCGTAGCCGAGGGTTGTGGTGCCGCGTGTGCCCTCCACCGCCAGTTGGTCGATGTGTACCCGTGCCTCGCCGAGAAGTGCGCCGTAGTCCCGGCGTGAGCTGAGCTCCTCAAGGATGTCCTTGGTGCGCCGGATTTTCCCGGTGCGGTGGTCAAGCGAGAGCATGCCGCCGGCCTCGATGCGGCCGCGGTGGGTGACGTCGTCGTCGGCAACGTGCAGCTGCCCTGCCTCCGAGGAGACCATGAGGTAGTCGTTGGTTTCGACGGTGCGCAGCGGGCGCAGACCGAGCCGGTCCAGGCGCGCGCCCACCACATCCCCATCGTGGAAGATGAGAGCGGCGGGGCCGTCATTCTTCTCCTCGTAGAGGGAGAAGTACTCCAGCATGTCGCGTACTGGCTGCGAGAGCATGGCATCGTTTTCCCAGGCTGGAGGCATGAGGGTGACGACCGCCTCGACGATATCAAGGTCGTCGTCGAAAACGCGGCTCTGCAGTGTCTGATCGAGGCGGCTGGAGTCGCTCTGCCCCGGCGGGCGCACAATGCTGCGGTTGCTGGCCTGGGCGAGCGCCTCATCGGACAGCCGATTCTTGCGGTCCGTGTTGAGCTCGCCGTTGTGAGCCATGAGGCGGAAAGGCTGCGCCATGGACGGATGCGGCTCGGTGTTCGTGGAAAAGCGAGTATGGAAGTACAGCGTGCGAACGCTGTGCCGCTCGTCGAGCAGATCCGTGAAGAACGGAATCACCTCGTTGGCATTGAGCCGTCCCTTAAGCACCTGGGTGCGCGTGGATACCGAGAGAGGGTAAAGCCCGCGCAGCTCGCGCCGTGAGTACGCCTCTCGCTCAATGGCCAGCAGAGCACGATTGGCGGCGTGATCGGCTTCCACCGGAGTCATCTCACCCGCAGTAAATACCCATTGCACAATAGGAAGCTGATACTGCGCCGCAGCGGGCCGGGTAACCGCGTGGTTGACCGGGACATCCCGTACCAGAACCACGTCTAACCCTTGCGCCGCAAATGTTTCGTTCACCAGCTCGTGAGCGGGCCCATGCTGGACTGGATCGTCGGGAAGAAAAAAATTGCCCACACCGAAACGCCGCGCTTCAAGCGGTAGGCCGGTGAGGGCACGGAAGAATTCGACGGACAGATCGATCGACACACCAGCGCCGTCGCCCACCCCTTCACTCGACATTCCTCCACGATGCGGGATGGCACATAACGCCAGATGCCCGCGCCGGAGAACGTCGTGTGTTGGTACCCCGTCCTTGCGCGTAATGAAACCGACGCCGCAGGCGCTGTGCTCGACAGTAGGATCAAATAGGCCAGAAGAAGTTGTCACGGTAGTGCTCCAGGAGAAGCGGGCTCCGCGACGCCCACTCGTGACGGGTGAATGGCACTCGGCCCGCACGACATTGCAACGGTAAGGTTAGGCTAACCTATCGACTAAATGGTGCCAAGAGTGCGCCCAGTCTCAGTTCGACGGCCAACGCCGTGAATCTAGCATTCTATTGGGCTCGCGCTCACGGAAAGCCACGGAGTGAGAACGTGGGAGGAGTCGGTCATACTCCTCCCACGCCCATTTACCTGTAACGATCCCGCGGGTCACCTGACTATCAGTCACCCGGTGTTGATTATCCGACGACGACGGCCTGCTTCCGCTTGCCCTCCACGTCACCAACCTGGGCTCGCGTACGTGAAGAAGAGGAGCCCGAATCAGCAGCTACGGCGTTCTTCCGTGCACGCCGCGCTCCACCCTTATCACGTCGAAGCCCGGCAAGAGCCACGGCAAACACCGAGGTGAGGATGAGGGCAAGGGCGGGAGCAAGCGTGGTCCATGGTGCCCGCTCCACATAGTCAATGCCTTCGGAGAGCAGCAGACCCCACTCCGGAGTCGGCGGCTGGGCGCCGAGCCCAAGGAAGCCGAGAGCGGCGAGAGCCAGCGCAACACCGGGCAGTCGCAGCATGCCGTGCCGCAGCAGCGGGAGCAAGGTGAAGGGGAGGATGTGCCGCACCCAGATCTCAAAGCGAGAAACTCCGGAGAGCGGCAACCAACGCACGTGTGGAGCGGCGGCGGCCTCGTCAATGAGTGAAGCCGCATGGGTGGTCAGCGGAGGCCAGGTTACCCAGAGAACAGCGAGCGCGGCTCCCCCAACCGACGGCCCCAGGAGCGCGGCAATGATAACGCCAGCGAGAATCGTGGGCGTCGCATTAGCAATCTCCGCCGGTCCACGCGCCACCTCGCCGAGAATGGCAAGGAGCAGTCCCACAAGAATAGCCAGGAGCACAATTCCCACCGAAGGGATGAGGGTACCGAGCGTGCCGTGGGCGACACGCGCCAAGAGGTCGCGCCCGCTGGCGTCGGCACCAAAGGGAAGCGCCCAGCTCGGTGGTGCAAGCCGCTGATAATCAAGCAGATAGGGGTTACGCGGCAAGCCCGCAACGAGGATGAGAGCCAAACCGCTCAGGGCAATACCGGCGGTCCAGCGAGCCGCGCGGCCTTCGCTGCGAGACTCGGGCGGAGGCGGCAGAGCACCCGCGGGCAACGGACCGCCACGCAAGATGCGCCTGAGCACACCGGTAAGCACACCCACCAACACTGCCGCCAAGGCCATGAGAAGAAGCCCCGCCTGAAGAGCGGGCAAATCCTGGGCATTAGCCGCACCCAACAGGTAACGTCCCAATCCGGGGATGGCGAACACCTGCTCCACAGCAACGGCACCGCCCAGGATGCCGATGAACACCAAGCCCAGTTGATCGATCACCGCGGCGGCAGCACGCCGGAGAACCCCAAGTAGGATCACCCGTCGAGGCGCTCCAGCCATGCGCCAGACAGCCACCCACCGCTCGTCCGCCACACCGGACACGGCATCAGCGAGTAGCCTGCCGAATAGACCTCCGGCGGGAATTCCGAGAGAAAGCGCTGGCAGGATGGCCGTTTTCAATCCGGTCCAGCCGTAGGGAGGCAACCATTGCAACTGCACGGCAAAGATGATGAGCAGGGCGCTGGCCAGCAAAAACTCGGGGAGCGCCGTCAGCGCCACGCCCACGGGACCGGATCCACGCTGCGGCTCGTCCCGCAGCACACGACGCGCAGCAGGGGTCACGAGGGCGGCAGCGATGGCCAGAGTAACAACAATCGCGAAGGTGGTAAGCGAAGCCGAAACAAGCAACGCCTTCCACACACCCGGACCGATATCCGCTCCACTCACCCACGAGGTCCCGAAATCTCCATGAAGAATTCCGTTCCACCAGCGAAGGCTGGTGGGAATCGGGCCGCCGTCGAGGCCTAGTTCGACGCGAATGGATTCCAACACCTCGGGGGTCGGTTCCAACTCGGCGTATCGCGCACGCAGAATGGAGGCCGCGGGATCACGCCGCGAAAGCCACGGCAGGGCACCGGCAATCAACAGCAGGCCGATACCGCATACGACACGCGACACGATCCCCAGCACATTACTGTGTCGCATCAGTTACTCCCATCATTCGTCTCAACGCTTCTACTCGTTCCTTTTGCTCACCTCAGTTACTTGGATTCCAGATGGGTCTTCGCCGTGACGAGGATGCGTTCACGCGGATCACGCGCAGCGTCGATAACGCCTGCAACCTCCCCCTGAATGACACGCTCATGCAGCAACGGGATTGCGGCGTCGGTGGAGAGGACCTCAGCCTCGGCCTGCATAATCGCGTGCTGACGCTCCTCACCCGCTTCAGTTTCAGAGGCCTGAGCAATCGCCTCGTCCACATCCGGGACGCACAGCTGAGAGATGGAGAATCCGCCACCACAGCTGAAGTCCGAAGCCATGTAGGCGACGGGGTCGCCGGAGTCGAGCACCGTGGCGCGCGAGAGAATGAAGGCATCGAACTTGCCGTCGAGCGCGTCCGCCTCAATGAACTGGTACTCGCGCACATCCTGCTGCACGTCGAATCCAACGGCCTCAAGCTGCTGCTCAATCATGACCGCAACCTCGGGTAACTCAGCGCGGTCGGTGAAGGTGCCGAGAGTGATCTTCACACCATCAACCTTTGCGGGCTCAGCCCGGTCAGCGAGAACGGCGGCGTAATCGTCATCGTCCCGGAAGTCCGCGGCCCATGGCAGCGCCGGACCGAGCAGGCCCTCAGCGACGTCAGCGCGGCCCTCGTACACGGAGTCGACAATCGCCGCGCGATCAATGGCCGCACGGGCGGCGGCACGCACGGCAGGATCCTTGAACGGTCCCGACTCGGTGTTGAGATAGAGCGTATTGGTGCGGGGCATGGGCACTTCTACGATGAGATTCTCATCGATCGAAGCTGCCTGACCAGCAGGAATAGCCTCGACAATCTGAGCTTCACCGGTGCGCAGGGCGGCGGCACGGGCGGTTCCATCCGGAACGTACTTGACATCAATACCGGACGCCTTTGCGGGCTCTCCCCAGTAACCGTCGTAGCGGTCAAGGGTAGCGCCCACGATTCCCTCGGTCGCCACCAGCTCAAATGGACCGGTGCCGGTCCCCACCGGGCTGACACCCTTGTCCGTGTACGCGGTCTCATCGAGAATCGCCAGCTGCGGGCTGGAGAGGCGGTGCGGGAGAAGCGGGTCCGGGTTCGCCGTCGTCACAATGACTCGCCCGTCTTCGGACCGCACCTTCATGTCCACGCCGTCGAGGATGCGCGGGAGTGGTGTGGCATCAATAGCGTGCTGGAGCGAATTGACCACAGAATCGGCCGTGAGGGTGTTCCCGTTGTGGAAGGTGACGCCGTCGCGAATGGTGAAAGCCCAGGTGGTGTCGTCGACTCGTTCCCACTCGGTGGCGAGCGCCGGCAAGGCGTTGCTGTCCGCATCAAGCACCACGAGGGTCTCGGCAGTGGCCCAGCGCGAGAGCTTGAAGGCGTCGTCGCTCAGGGGGCTAAGACCGGAGCGCGGCGGCTGGAGCATGGCAATCGAGACGCGCTCGGCCGAGTCAGTACTGCCAGCAGCACCGGAGTCTGACGAGCTGCACGCACTCAGTCCCAGAGCGAGGGCGAGTGGAAGGGCGACGGCGGCGCGTCGACGCCAGCTTCGATATGGCTTCATTCCTGGTGGTTCCTTTCAGATGGAGGAATGATGCGGAAGGTGCGGTCGCACCGCTCCGCAAAAGTCGTGTCGTGAGTGACAAGCATGAGTGCAA